>Ga0187785_10000022_pt1 | contig 61906 bp, 56 predicted proteins | sample 0815_BV2_4_20_MG_FD_132466 | JGI IMG/M metagenome (GOLD analysis project Ga0187785, IMG submission 132466) | Tropical peat soil microbial communities from peatlands in Department of Meta, Colombia - 0815_BV2_4_20_MG | ecosystem: Environmental > Terrestrial > Soil > Wetlands > Peat | place...
AGGTCTCCCAGGGAGCAATCCCTCTGAAGGTCCGTGGTAGACCACCACGTCGATAGGCTGGAGGTGTAAGCGCAGTAATGTGTTCAGCTTACCAGTACTAATAGACCGTGTGCCTTGACCACTTCTTCTTCCTCCTCCCCGTTCGTCAAAAAAATATATTATTGATGTAAATAGTGCTTGCATTACATCGAATAAGTTATATAATTGATTAAAGAAAGGTGCTCCCTTTCTTTAATTTTTTTTGCGCGGGGATCCGGGGGGTCGATGAAAGAGAAAGATATATTTGAAGAGATTGTTAACCTTGGCAAAAGGCGTGGAGTTATTACCTATGATGAGATAAACGAAGCACTACCGTCGGAATTCTTCTCTCCTGATGAAATCGAAGACCTCATGGATGTGCTCAGTGACATGGGAGTTAAGGTTGTTGATTACGACGACGGCATGCCTCCGGAAGAGGAGATGGAGGAAGAAGTAGAGGAACAAGAGCGTGCGGAAGATCTCGTACAGGCATATTTTAATTCCATGGGAGATATTTCAATCCTGACAAAATATGAGGAAATTGAGTTAGCCAAGAAGCTTGAAGAAGGCAGAGATATAATTAAGGGTACCGTTACAACTCTACCCCTCTATGACAAGACAAGAGACACAATTTTGATCGAAGAGGATGAAGAGGCTTTACCGGAAGAGGAGAGGGCTGATGAGGCTCTTATTAAAACTTTAACCCGCCTAGAGGAATTGATGGTGTTGGTCGAAATCGCCGACAAAAAGATAAAAAGGTATGGTTCTCTGAGGGAACTGCGAAATGCTGTCAACGAGAGGAAGAAAAAGGGGCAAAGTCCCAAGAAGATTGAGACACTATTAAAAGAAGTCCAGGCCGACTATAAGCGGGTGGAGGCTGAGGTGGGGATAAAGGCCGATTCTCTCAAAGACATGTGGAGCAAAATTTCGAAGGCCAGGTATCTGGTCGGAGAAACGAAGAATGAATTGATAACAAGAAACTTAAGGCTTGTAGTCAATATTGCAAAAAACTATGTTGGCAGGGGATTGCCTCTTCTTGATCTTATTCAGGAAGGCAATATAGGCTTAATGAAGGCTGTCGACAAGTTCAAATACGAAAAAGGCTTTAAGTTCAGCACGTATGCGACGTGGTGGATAAGGCAGGCAATTACGCGGGCGTTAATTGATCAGACTAAAACTATCCGCGTGCCAGTCCATATGATGGAATTCTATAATCGGGTTACGAAGGCCTCTAGGGAGCTTACTCAGCAGCTTGGCCGTGAACCGGTCAACGAGGAGATAGCAAAGAAGCTGATGGTGCCCGTGCGCAAGGTTGAGGAAGTGTTCAGGGCCATTCAGGATCCAATAGCTCTTCAGACCCCCATAGGAGACGAAGACACCGAACTCGAAGACTTCATAGGCGATAAAGCAAGTCCGTCACCTTATTCTGATGCGGAGAGGATAGAGACTTCGGAACAAATTCAAAGGGTTTTGAGGACATTGACGCCGAAAGAGGAAACAGTTATTCGCATGAGATTCGGTATCGGAGTAGACAGGGATCATACGCTGGAAGAGGTGGGAAGGTTTCTTTCGATAACAAGAGAACGTGTCCGCCAGATTGAAGCAAAAGCCCTTAGAAAGCTTAAACATCCAAGCCGCTTGAGAGCGCTGAAAATATTGACGAGCTAAATAAATAGGGGCGTATTCAATACGCCCCTATGAATCACAACCGTAACCTATTCTATTAAGAGGACATTATTTTCTTAGTTCCCAAACGTATCTCCCGGCACAATTTCACTAATAGCGTTGCGTACAGTGGCGGCTGAACCGGCATCCGAAACGGAAAACACCTGAGCGGTTCCTAGCACAGGCTGCGGATTTTTACGTGATGTAATAGTAAATATATCTCCGATTTCAACGCCCTCTTGAGTTCCCTTGTTTATATAAATAACATCATCTTTGCCGCTAATGCTCCTCTTATTCCAGACACGCAGTACAATGCCTGCAATTGAGGGCTTCCTTTCTACTGAAGGTGCAGTTGGAAGAACAATATGATAGTAGTCTATCAATGAATCGCCAACAGCTATTTCTTTGTAAGCTTCGGATATGGTAGCTTTAGTCTTACCATTTTCGTCTCCGGTTACAGTGACAATTCCTTTAATCTGCACATGATATCCTGCAATTTCGCTGCGATTAAGAGGATTAAGAACTGCTTCAGGCTTAGTGATAACATAAAATTTCTTGCCAGTATTTACTTTTCTCTGGGTCGATATATATACAGCGTCGTCTGTACCAAGCAAGGTCTTATTGTATGGTGATCCTAAAATATTGGCAGTCGGCTCGATATTCTTGACAAAATATCCGCTCTCCAAGAGGGCTTCCCTGCTCACCATGGACTTTCTCGCAATAGTCGATAACGATTTTGGTGTCGTTGTTTCCGGGGCTTTTGCATCGCTTATCACTCGATCCCCTTCCCTCGCTTCTTCCTTAAGCAATTCAGCAGGAATGACTATTTTGTCATTGGGATATATAAGATGCGGATTATGGATCTGGGGGTTAGCTTTCCAAAGTTTGGGCCAAAGAAACGGATCCTTAAGATTTCCAGATGAAATATCCCATAGTGTATCGCCCTTCTTAACTGTATATTCCACGCCTTCATCTGCAGCCAACAGCACTAATGGCGCAGACAGCACAATTATGGCGCAGAAGAATATCAAGGCGCCAACTCTCTTTAACATTTTCATCGTTCCTCCTGACCTATTATGTTCAAAGGTATATTTTATCCGGTTACTGCAATTATAGATTCTTTTATAACTTCCAGCAAGTGATACAGATCACTAATACATATGCTCAGTGGTGGCATTATAACTATCACATTTCCTAGTGGTCTTAAAAGAACGCCACTTTCTCTGGCCTTGTAAGCCACCTTCCAACCCATACGGTCTTCCCAGGGATAAGGATTTTTAGAGCTCTTATCTTTCACAAGTTCGACTGCCGCCATAAGTCCCCTGCAACGAACATTGCCGACTTTGGGAAGTTCCGATATTTCAACTAATTTGTCTACAATTATAGCACTTTTTTCAGTCATTTTTTCGATTGTATGGTCAGCAGCAAAAATATCCAGTGACGCACAGGCTGCAGCGCAGGCCAAAGGATTTCCTGTGTACGAATGACCATGAAAAAAAGTTTTCAATTCTCTGAATTCTCCGAGGAATGCTCCAAATATCTCATCCGTCGTCAACGTCGCCGCAAGGGGAAGATATCCATTCGTTATGCCTTTTGAAAGGCAGATAATGTCCGGCACAATCTTTTCGTGTTCGCAGGCAAACATTTTTCCTGTCCTGCCGAAACCTGTAGCGACCTCATCGGCAATCAGCAAAACATTATATTTATTACAGAGAGCACGAACTCCTTCTAAGTAACCATCCGGCCAGACTATCATTCCTCCTGCAGCCTGAACTATTGGCTCTATCACCACCCCAGCTATCTCTTCTTTATTAGTTTGGAGTAAATTGTCCATTTCTTTCAGGCATAGCAACGAGCATTCAGGATATGTTGCCCTAAATTCGCAGCGATAGCAATACGGAGACGGGGCGGTGAAAGTCTTAAATAAAAGTGGTTTGAAAGTTCTATGAAAAATATCCACGTTGCCCACGCTCATTGCACCCACTGTGTCACCATGATAGCCATGCGTCAGTGATATAAAAGAGTGACGTCTTTCAAAACCTTTATGAAGCCAATATTGAAAAGCCATTTTAATAGCTACTTCAACAGCTGTCGAGCCGTTGTCGGAATAGAATACCTTAGATAAGCGCGGAGAGAGACCGTTAAATGAGGATGTTGTCAGTCCGACCAATTTTTCTGCCAATTCGATGGATGGAACATTGCCAAGGCCGAGAAGAGTCGAGTGCGCAATCTTTTCGATCTGGCTGCGGATCGCATCATCGATCTCTTTCCTTCTGTGGCCGTGAATGTTTACCCACAGCGAAGATACAGCATCGAGATACCAGCGCCCATTGGCATCCTTAATAAAGCAATCTCGACCTTCGGTTATGATTATTGGCTTTTCATCCATCCAGTCCTTCATTTGAGTAAAAGGATGCCAGATATATTTTTTATCGAGTTCTTCCAGACGTCTTATATAGTCGAGATAATTCATCTTTCTTTATCGGTAGCTTGATAGGATCTATTATAATAACAAAGAATATGACTTAAGGATGGTACTTTATGCATGAAATTGAATCTTTGAATGTACTTGGTTATCGAAACCAGGCCCTTGCCAACACTTATTTTCGTGCAAAGCTTGAAACTACTCATTTAGCTGTGCTTTTGCCAGGATTGGGTTATACATCTCAGATGCCTGTAATGTATTATCCATGCATGGCATTACTGGCGAGCGGTGCTGATGTAATTAGGGCTGATTATAACTATGTAAAGCAACCAGATTTTATGACACTTGATCCCGATGAGCGCAGGCGTCTGGCAGCATTAGACGGATCTTCAATAGTCCAGGCCGCATTGCGTCAACGCAAATATCAGAAAGTAACACTGGTTGGAAAATCGATAGGTACGTTTGCAATTGGTCATATCATCACATCTGTCGAAAAACTTCCACACTTGCAATGCCTATGGCTCACACCGCTGCTGAAGAATGAGCAACTGCTTTCACAAATTAAACAGGTAAAGCACAAGGCTTTAGTTGTTATCGGCACTTCCGACCCTTATTACGATAAATCAAATCTTGATGATATATTGAAAGTAACAGGCGGCCAGAGCATCGTTATTGATGGTGCTGATCACAGTATGGAAATAGCCGGTGATCCTATTAAATCCTTGCAGGCAATGGAGAGGATAATGAGTGCCACAGTAAAATTCTTGGAATAAGCATGATCCTTTAGAAACAGGCTTTCAGTTTTGCATGCATGGGCCTGGATCTTGCGAGTGCTGTGTATAAATTAGAGTCAATCGTCGCTGTTAATATCAGCCAGTTATAACAGACTAAATACGTATAACCGATTCCTGATATTCCATTTGCAAGAGAATCGCAACAAGGGGGACATAATGAAAGCTATTGCCATAAACGGCAGCCCAAGACGCGGGGGTAATACTGAACATCTGCTGAAGAAAGTGCTTGAGCCACTTGCTAGCGCAGGCTGGAATACAGAGTATTTTCAGATCGGCGGCAAATCAGTAAGAGGTTGCATGGCTTGCTTTAAATGTTTCGAGCGGAAAGACAACAGATGCGTTGTTAATAAGGATACGATGAATGAATATTTGGGGAAAATATACGCGTCAGATGCGGTTATACTTGGCTCTCCGACTTATTTCGCCGACGTCAGCTCAGAGATGAAGGCTCTACTCGATCGCACTGGCATGGTAGCCATTGCCAATGGCGGGTTGCTGAAAGGCAAGATAGGAGCTGCTGTTGTAGCTGTGCGTCGAGGTGGAGCTACGCATGTGTTTGATACTATCAACCATATGTTTCTTATGTCGTCCATGATCGTGCCCGGTTCTATCTACTGGAATCTGGGTAAGGGGCTCGGCAAGGCAGAAGTGCTTGGCGATGAAGAGGCTATGCGTAATATGAATCATCTGGGCAAGACAATCGCCTGGCTTGGAAAAGCTATATCCTCGGCCGCAGACGCTTTTCCTAATCCTCCATTATCTGGCGCATAGTGTAAGTAAGATTCCTTTCAGGAGCTAAGTGCAAGATATATACTCTCTTGCGCTTCTTAGATGATTCTTATTCATTCAGACCGCCGCCAAGCGCCTTATAAAGCGTGACCAGATTAATGAGCCTTGCGAGGCGAACTGAAACCAATCCCTGCTGGGCATTGTAAAGCGAGCGTTGCGAATCCAGAACGTCCAGATAGCTTGAAACCCCATTATTATAGCGCGCATCGGAAAGATGGTAGGTGATTGCAGCCGCATCAGTCAGTGATTTTTGAGCATTCATTTGATCGTCAATTGTACCTCGCTGGGCTAGGGCATCCGCCACTTCCCTGAAAGCGGTCTGAATCGTTTTTTCATATTTTGCAAGGAATATCTTTCGATCAACTTCAGATACCTTTAGATTTGCAAGATTTCGCCCGGCATCAAAGATCGGCAGAGTGATCTGAGGGGCGAAGCTCCAGGCTCTATTTTCTCCCCTGAAAAGATCTGATAGCTGATTGCTCGATAGGCCTATAGTTGTCGTAAGAGTTATCCGCGGGAAAAAAGCTGCGCGTGCAGCTCCGATATTTGCGTTGGCAGCCTTAAGAAGATGTTCTGCCTGTATTATATCCGGGCGGCGCTGTAGCACCTCGGACGGCAGACCTGCACGGAGATCCTTGAACTCCGGTATTGAAATCAGATCAGGCGGCAGGAGTTCCTGCGGCACTTGTGAGCCGGTTACAAGAGCCAACGCATTTTCATCTTGAGCCACAAGAGTAATAAATCTGGCGGTATCCACGCGCGCTGATTCAACACTTGTCTGTGCTTGGCGGAGATCAAGTTCAGAAGACGCCCCAGCTTCAAAGCGGCTTTTGATGAGGTTATATGATATAAGTTGGCTTTCCAAAGTTTCTCTTGCGATCTTAAGATGCTCTTTGTCTGCAGCGAGTGTCAGATAGTTGCTTGCAACTTCAGCAATCAAACTGATCTGAACACTACGCTTGGCCTCCTCAGTTGCAAAGAACTGTTCCAGAGCCTCGTCCTTAAGGCTTCTTATGCGTCCGAAAAGATCCAGTTCGTAGGCGCTGAACCCAAGACCGACATTGTACTGATGTATTGTCATTGTCGCCCCTGTAGAGGAGATGCTTTTAGGTATCCTCTGCGCAAGCTCACCTCCAGAAGCATTTATTGTAGGCAATAAATCAGCGCGCTGGATTTGATATTGTGCCTGTGATTTTTCAACATTTAGAGCTGCTATTCGCAGGTCTCGGTTATTTTCCAGAGACAGGAAAATCAGTTTTTGAAGTTTATTATCACTAAAGAACTCTTGCCATGAGACGTCGGCATAACTACCACCATTGGATTTAATGGAGTCCTCTTTGTATGCTGATCCGCGTGGCCATTCCGCAGGGACAGGAGCATCGGGCTTGGTGTAACGTGGTGCCATTGTGCAACCGAAAAGAGCAACTAGCATTAAGGCTGTAGTCATGACGGTTAAGCGGCTCAACTGAAATCTAATATAACAGGAGTATTTTTTCATCTATCGTCACTCCGTTGAAGAAGCAGAGGCGGGTTCTGCTCCATGAACTTTATTTTTCCGGGCGAACAGCCTTGATATCATTACAAAGAAGAACGGGATGAAGATCAAGTCAATGAATGTAGCCGAGAGCAGACCGCCCGTTACGGCTGTGCCAATTGCATTCTGAGCCCCGGCGCCGGCTCCTTTGGTCAAGGCAAGCGGCAGCGTGCCGAAGAAAAAGGCAAGCGAGGTCATGATAACCGGACGAAGTCTTATCTTCACGGCGTTCAATGTGGCCTCCATAAGTTCGTGACCCTGGCGCATCTGCTCCTTGATAAACTGGATGATAAGGATTGCGTTCTTGGTTGAAAGACCGACTGTTGTGAGCAGGCCGATCTGCAGATAAACGTCATTTGGAAGGCCGCGTAGCGTAACCATGGTGACTGCACCAACCAGGCCGAGCGGCAGCATAAGCAGGTTCACAAATGGAATTGTCCAACTTTCGTACAAAGCAGCGACTGCAAGAAAGACTACGAGAAGAGAGATTGCATAGAGCGCAGGTGCCTGCGCTCCGGCATTTTTTTCCTCATACGAAAGCCCGGTCCATTCGTAGCCGATTCCTGTCTGAAGCTGCGTCACCATCTTTTCTATCTCGGCCATTGCTTCGCCGGTGCTTACACCCGGAACTGCCTGTCCCAGGATCTCAACCGATGGCAATCCATTGTAACGCTCAAGGCGTGGCGAGCCGTACTGCCAGCGGGCGCTGGAAAAGGCCGAGAACGGCACCATCAAACCATCCTTGTTGCTGACGTACCAACTGTTTATATCCCCTGGCAACATCCGGTAGCGTGGATCGGACTGCAGGTAAACCTTCTTCACGCGACCGTTCTGGATGAAATTGTTAACATAGGTGCTTCCCCATGCGGCAGAGAGGACGTCGTTAATGCTGCTCAAAGAGATACCGAGCGCACCGGCCCTAACGTCATCGATATCCAGCTTGAACTGGGGTGAATCATCCTGGCCATTTGGTCGCACCGCAGTCAGTTTCTGGTCCTTCATTGCCATACCAAGCAGTTGATTGCGTGCCTCCATCAGCTTCTCGTGTCCTACTCCTCCACGGTCCTGCAACTGTAGGTCGAAGCCATTGGCCACTCCCAACTCGAGCACTGCCGGCGGAGCAAAAGCAAATGCAAGGCCATCGCGTATCTGCGAGAACGCTTTCATCGCCCTCGCAGCAATGGCCGGGGCTTTCAGGTCTGGGGTTTTGCGCACATTCCAGTCTTTGAGCTTCACCCATGCGAGCCCCATGTTCTGGCCGCGGCCGGCAAAACTAAATCCAGCGATAGTAATAATGCCTTCCACTGTTTTATTTTCATCCTCCACGAAATGCCGCTCAATCTGCTTCATAGACTGAAGGGTTCGTTCCATGGTGGCACCGGCAGGAAGCTGTAGCTGGCAGAGCAGAAATCCTTGGTCCTCGTCAGGCAGGAACGAGGTGGGGAGATGAAGCGCAAAGTAGCCCATAACCATCACAATGGCGCTGTAAATTACCAGGTAACGCATACGCTTTCCAAAGGAACGGCCCACAATCCCTTCGTATGTCCCCCGGCAGAACTCGAATACCCGGTTGAAATAACGGAAAAACCAGGCAAACAACCCGTTCTCGCCGGAATGATGCCCCTTTGGGATTGGCTTTAGAATAGTAGCGCAGAGGGCGGGTGTCAGGATCTGGGCCACCAGAACCGACAGGATCATAGCCGAGATTATTGTTACGGAAAACTGACGATAAATGATGCCGGTGGAGCCGCCGAAAAATGCCATAGGGAGAAAGACCGCAGTCAGGACAGTGGCGATCCCCCACAGGGCGCCGGTTATCTGTCCCATAGACTTTATGGTAGCATCGTGCGGAGACAACCCCTCTTCAGTCATGATTCGCTCCACATTTTCAACAACCACGATGGCGTCATCCACAAGAAGGCCGATGACAATGACCAGCGCGAACATGGTAAGGCTATTTATGGAAAAACCGCCGGCAGCCAGTACTGCCATGGTTCCCAGGAGCACAACCGGCACAGCTATCGTTGGAATAAAGGTGGCCCGGATGTTCTGCAGAAACAGGAATATGATGATGAAGACCAAAAATACGGCTACCACTAGTGTATACACCACCTCTTCAATGGAAATCTTCACGAAGGGAGTAGAGTCGTAGGGATAAACAACCTTTAGTGAGGGCGGGAAGTATTTGGATAGTTCCGCCATTTTTGCTTTAACCCGGCGTGCAGTCTCCAGAGCATTGGCTCCCGGATCGAGCCTGATCGCCATTCCCCCTATCGGCTTCCCGTTGTAGAAGGATTGAATATCGTAGTTTTCTGTGCCGATCTTGCATTCGGCTACATCCCTAAGTTTTACAGTGGAGCCGTCAGTGTTGGTCCGGAGAATAATGCTGCCGAACTGATCGGGGGTCTGCAATAAGGTGCGAGCTGTAATCGTTGCATTAAGTTGTTGCCCTTTTACAGCAGGTGTCCCACCGAACTGGCCAGCCGAAACCTGGACGTTCTGCGCCTGAATTGCCGCGATAACATTATTGGTAGTCAAATGATAGTTGTTCAATTTCGCCGGGTCCAGCCATATCCTCATGGCGTTCTGGGTCCCGAACACCAGTAATTCGCCCACACCATTGAGGCGGCTGACAGTATCCTGAATGTTGGAAACCAGGTAATCTGTCAGAGCATTGCGGTCCATCGAGCCGTCTTCCGAAACCAGGCCCACAACCAGCAGGTAGTTCCTGCCGGACTTCACCACCTGAATCCCCTGCTGCTGCACAATCTGGGGGAGAAGCGGCAGGGCAAGCTGCAGCTTGTTCTGCACCTGCACCTGGGCGATGTTTGGGTCGGTTCCAGCCCTGAAGGTCAGGTTGATGGCTGCCGCACCTGATGAATCGCTTGTGGACGACATATAGATGAGATTGTCTATACCATTGAGCTTCTGTTCAATAACCTGAGTCACTGTATCCTGCACCGTCTGGGAGGATGCGCCGGGATACAAAGCATTTATCGTTATTTGTGGCGGCGCGATAGGAGGATACTGAGAGACCGGCAGAGTCCTGATCGCCAGCAAACCAGCCAGCATGACCATGATTGCGATTACCCATGCAAAGACAGGACGATTTATAAAAAATCTGGACACGATTTTGTTCCGCCTTATTTCTTTGCTTCCGCAGCACTCGCTGGTTTATTTGTCGTACCTGCCGGTGCGTTATCTGCGTTTCCCGCAAACGAAACAGCTTTCACGGGCATTCCGGGGCGTGCCCTCTGAAACCCCTCAAGGATAACCCGATCGCCTGCTTTCAGTCCTTCACTGACCATCCAGTTATCACCGACTATGCGGGAAACCTTAATTATTCTTTGCTCCACTTTGTCACCGTCCCCTACAAGCATTGCTATAGCCTCTCCCACAGGATTCCGCGTTACTCCGCGCTGTGGAACAAGTATTGCTTTTTCGTTGACTCCTTCTTCAATTACGGCACGGACGAACATGCCGGGCAGCAATACTTTCTCCGGGTTAGGGAAAATTGCCCTAAGCGTAATGGAACCTGTGCCTTGATCTACAGTAACCTCGGAAAACTTAAGAGTGCCTGATAACGGATACTGGCTTCCATCTTCCAGTATGAGTTTGACCTGCGCCTGGTTTGCTCCATCTTTCTTCAGAAGCCCGCTCGCAAAGCTGTGTTTGAGGCGAAGGAGTTCAGCGCTGGATTGCGTAACGTCTACATACATAGGGCTGAGCTGTTGGATTGTGGCCAATGCAGTAGCCTGATTCGCATTTACTAGTGCTCCTTCAGTTATGGAAGATCGTCCGATCCGTCCTGAAATAGGAGCGGTTATTTTTGCATAGGCAAGATTGATTCTTGCGGTTTCCAGTGCTGCCTTTGCAGCCTCGACATCGGCCTCCGCCTGTTTGAGAGCCGCCGCCACATCATCGTTATCCTGCTTGCTTACAGCGTTAATCTTTACCAGCTCACGATAGCGGTCAGCTTTTAGCCGGGCAGGAATGACATTGGCCTCAGCCCTTGCCAGTGCCGCCTTTGAACTATTGAAAGCTGCCTGATATGATGACGGATCAATCTGATAAAGTTGGTCGCCCGCCTTGACATCGGTACCCTCGGTAAAAAAACGTTTCTGGATGATACCGCTTACCTGGGGGCGCACTTCGGCGATCAAGTGGGGAGATGTGCGGCCTGAAAGTTCTGTCGTAAGGGTAACGCGCTTAGGTTGTATCAATATTACACCTACCTCTGGAGGTGTGTTTGGAGCCTGACCTACCTGGGCGCCCTGTTTCCCGCATCCGGTTACTGCAACATATCCTAAAAGGATTCCAGCGAGAAATAGCGACAATGCCGGTTTTTTTATGCATGTAATAAATTCTGTGAGCATCATCTTGGCTCCTCCCCTGCTTCTGTAAAACAGTGTACCGATTTTAAGCACTTCTTTTATTCTATAAGCGAAACGGCAGGTCGTCAAAGAGGTATCGAATAATGTCGATCTTATACATCAGCTTAACATAATTCCCATGACGGTAATATCCAGGTATGTTGAATGTATGACAGGCTACACCAGGCCCATGACTTTCCTGACAATCTTCATGGTATCTTCTGCCACAGAAGAGGCTTTTCTAGAGCCCTCTTTAGCTATTTCATAAAGTTTGTCTGGATTGCTTATCAATTCTGCCCGGCGCTTCCAGATCGGCTCCAGATATGTGAATACGTTTTTAATCAGAATCTTCTTGCATTCTATGCAGCCGATGGCAGCAGTCCTGCATCCATGAGCGCAATACTCCAGCTCTTCGGCGGAAGAGAATATTTTATGCAGCTGGAAAACCGGCGATAATTCCGGATCGCCCACATCGGTTTTTCTCTTGCGGGCTGGGTCTGTCATCATAGTTTTTATCTTCTGTTCGACGACTTCAGGAGTATCGCTCAGATAAATCGCGTTGTCGTAGCTCTTTGACATCTTTCTTCCATCGAGCCCTGGGACTTTGGGGAATTCAGTAAGCAAGCCTTCCGGCTCAGGGAAGACATCGCCATATTGAAAGTTGAATCTTCTTGCAATTTCGCGCGAGATTTCAAGGTGAGGCATCTGGTCAATGCCGACAGGAACATGCTTCGCCCGGTAAATAATGATGTCAGCTGTTTGCAGCACCGGATAGCCAAGAAATCCATAAGTTGAAAGGTCTCGCTCCTTTAGCTCAACCTGTTTTTCCTTATATGTGGGCACTCTTTCCAGCCAGCCAAGCGGAGTGATCATCGATAGAAGCAGGTGCAACTCGGCGTGCTGCGGCACCATCGATTGAATGAAGATGGTCGATTTTTCCGGATCGAGACCTGCCGCTATAAAGCTGATGAGAAGGTCGTTCGTGCTTCCCTTTATTGCCGCCGGGTTTGCATAGCCAGTCGTGAGCGCATGCCAGTCCGCCACGAAATAGAAGCAGTCGTATTTGTCCTGTAGGCTTACCCAGTTTTTCAGTGCACCGACAAGGTTGCCAAGATGGACCTGTCCGCTGGCCTGCATTCCGCTTAACACACGATCCTTCACACTTATCCCCCTTCGCTTTGGAAAGACATATTCATAGCAGCATCAAAATATTCACGATGAACGATATTACCGGCAGGATTATTATGTCCGTTATGTGCGTTGCAACAAGAACCAGGATTATGATAAACCCAAACCTCTCCAGTCTCCCTAATGACATCGCCTGCCTATGCGGCAACAGTCCCATCAGAACCCTGCCGCCGTCCAGCGGCGGAATCGGGATCATATTGAATACTGCCAGGATCACATTGATAATTATGCTGGCCTCCAGCATAAGCAGCAATGGTTTCAGCACGGTAGAAATGGCAGATAACGGCATTATCTGTGACACTGGGATAATAAAATGCTTTGCCAGAAGTACGCTCATTGTTGCAAGGAGAAGATTGGTTACTGGCCCCGCCGCCGCCGAGATAGCCATGTCTCGTTTGGGGTTCCTGAAATTCATGGCATTGATAGGGACAGGTTTCGCGTATCCGAAGACGAACTGACCATTAGTTACAGCATAGAGAAAAAGCGGCATCAGGATTGTTCCGAAAGGGTCGATATGCGAGATCGGGTTAAGGGTCAATCGTCCCATCATCTTCGCCGTAGGATCACCCAGCTTGTTGGCGATGAACCCGTGGGAAACTTCGTGAAGAATTACAGCGAAGAGTATAGGGATAATCGAGATGACAATCTTCTGGATTAAGGGGGCTATTTCCATCAAATATTTTAACTACTTTATCCTGACCAAAACCTCGTCAGGATTCACCATGTCTCCTTCAGAGACATAAATATGCTCGACTACGCCATCTATAGGTGTATGTATTTCGTTTTCCATTTTCATAGCTTCTATGATAAGAATGGTATCTCCCGCCTTGACGGCATCGCCTTTTTTAACCTTCATCTTCACAACTGTGCCGGGCATGGCAGTAGTGATATCTCCCGCCGACTGAACCCGGGGACGTGTCGATTGCCCCGTCGCCTTCATGTCGATAGTCCCTTCTTCAGCGGTAGGTATGACTTCGACCAACGGCTCGACAAACACCTCTATAAGCTGATCGTCAACATAAAGGAAATAAGGTCTTTTGCCTTCAGACTTATGTCCCTTGCCGCCCACTTTTATATGATAGGCCTCTCCATGCACATGAATCATGAACTCTGTCGGAGCAAGCTGGGAGCCTTCAGGCTTGGCTTCGTGCGCAGAGACTTTTGGCTCTTCAGGCGGGAAGCCCTTTTCTCTGAGTTCCGCGAACTCCAGAAAGATTTTTGGAAATAGGGCATAAGACAGCACATCTTCTTCACTGCGGGCCTTGTCTCCCAGTTCCTTACGCGCTGTTTCCAGTTCGGGTTCAAGCAGCCTGGCAGGTCTGACTGTTATGGCTTCCTCATTACCCAATACTTTATGCTTTATTTCTTGATCAACCGGTGAAGGCGGCTTTCCATACAAACCCTTGAGGTAATTTTTCGTCTCACTGGTTACAACCTTGTACCGCTCACCAGTGAGGACGTTCAGGGTTGCCTGTGTCCCGACTATCTGGCTGGATGGTGTTACAAGCGGCGGATAGCCGAAATCTTTCCTGACCCTGGGCACCTCATTCATAACCTCTTCCATGCGGTCAAGAGCATTCTGGTCTTTCAGCTGATTCGCCAGGTTCGACAGCATGCCGCCGGGCACCTGATAGATTAGCGCGTTAGGATCGACGCCAGTATATTCGCTCTCGAGCGCAGAATATTTTTTCCGGACATTTCTGAAATGCTCCGCAATCTCGCTCATTATCCTGAAGTCGAAAGACGGGTCATATCCGGTATCGCGCAGGATATTGCAGATCGTCTCCAACGGTGGCTGGCTGGTCCCCGATGCCATCGATGAAATAGCAGTATCGATCACATCGACGCCGGCCTCAATAGCCTTAAGAGTGGTGGCTACAGCCATACCGCTGGTATCGTGGGTGTGAAGATGAATCGGCACGGAGACCTTCTGCTTGAGCTTCCAGACAAGGTCGAAAGAGTCAAGGGGAGCCAGCAGTCCGGCCATGTCTTTAATGCAAATGGTATCGGCACCCATATCCTCAAGTTTCTGGGCAAGATCGACAAAAAAGTCGTTCGTATAAATAGGGCCTAGAGTATAGCAGAAAGCCGCTTCGACTTTGCCGCCATATTTGAGAGTGGCTTTGACCGCTGTTTTGATATTTCTGAAATCATTAAGTGCGTCGAAAATCCTCACGACATTGATGCCGTTTTCGATCATAGTTGCTACGAATTTCTCGACTACATCGTCAGCATAGTGACGGTAGCCGACGACATTCTGCCCCCTGAGGAGCATCTGCAGGGGCGTGTTCTTGAACGCAGCCTTAAGAGCCCTGAGCCTTTCCCATGGGTCCTCTCTAAGAAACCTTAGGCAGGTGTCAAAGGTGGCGCCCCCCCAAACCTCAACCGACCAGAAACCGAGAGAATCCAGCTTGTCGGCAACAGGAAGCAGATCCTCGACGCGCATCCGTGTGGCCAGCAGGCTCTGGTGGGCATCCCTGAAGGTGGTGTCCATGATTTTGATCGGCTTCATCGTCGGTTTCATTTCTTTACCTCGTTATGTCTTGTAAGGGCGTATACGGCATTGCCATGCCTCAATTCAAAACGGGCAAGGTTATCTCGCCCCTGTATATCGTTACAATTTGCTATGAGCGACTATTGCAGCTGCTATGCTTACAACCATATCCATTGGGTCGCGGTCCTGAAGATAGAGAAGCAGCGGCAGGCGTTCCTGCACGTAGCTTGTTGTGAACTGGCCGCTCTTGAAAACCCTGTCTTCCATGACCTTTATGTAGAACGGTATCGTAGTTTTTATGCCGCGGATGACATATTCGCCCAGGCATCTTCGCATTCTGCGGACCGTTTCCTCCCAGGTTCTGCCCCATACAATCTGTTTCAGAAGCATGGAATCGTAGTATGCAGGGACCGTATATCCCCTATAAACATGGCCATCTATTCTGACGCCAAAACCGCCGGGCGAATAATATGATGTTACAGTACCGGTGTCTGGTAAAAAATCATTTAAAGGATCTTCAGCGTTGATTCTGCATTGAATCGCGTAGCCGGTGAGAGAGATCTCTTCTTGTGTAAAGTCGAGCTTCTCACCAGCCGCAGATCTGATCATCGTCTGGACAAGGTCTATTCCGGTGATCTCTTCGGTGATTGTGTGCTCCACCTGTATCCTCGTATTCATTTCGAGGAAATAGAAGTTCCTTTCTTTATCAACAAGGAACTCAACAGTCCCTATGCTGTCATAATTGACTGACTGTGCAGCTTTGATAGCCGCCTCGCCCATCTTCTTTCTCAGTGATTCATCAAGTATCAGCGATGGAGCAATCTCGATCAGTTTCTGGTGTCTCCTCTGAATCGAGCAGTCTCGTTCGCCGAGATGGACGATATTGCCATGCTTATCAGCAACGATCTGAAATTCAATATGGTGCGGCTCTTCAATATACTTTTCAATGAATACGCTGTCGTTGCCAAAGGCCTTAAGCGCTTCAGTCTGCGCTATCGGCATCTGGCGTCTTACCTCCGCATCGCTGCGGCATATTCTGAGACCGCGGCCTCCTCCGCCAGCTGATGCCTTAATCATGACGGGATAGCCTATCTCTTTAGCTGTCTTCAATGCCTGTTTCAGATCTCTGATAGCTTCCGATCCAGGGATAATTGGGACGCCTATCCCTTTCATCCTGTTGCGAGCTTCGATCTTCAGACCCATCTCTCTGATAGCAAGCGGATGTGGTCCTATAAATGCTATACCGGCATCAGCGCAGGCCTTAGCGAAATCAGCATTCTCAGCCAAAAAACCATAACCTGGATGAACTGCGTCAGCGCCGACTTGTTTAGCGAGGTCGACAATACCGTAAATATTCAAATAACCGGCGACTGGTCCCGGCCCCACCATATAACCTTCGTCGGCTTTTTTCACATAACGCGCCGTAGAGTCAGCTTCAGAGTGTATGGCAACGGTTCGTATGCCCATCTCTTTGCATGCCCTTATGATTCTCAGGGCGATTTCACCTCTGTTTGCTATCAACACTTTCTTGAACATGAGTGTATATTATTACATTTTTTGCAGCAGAATATAAATACTGGGTTTAGCCATATACTACGATGCATATTCCAGTTATTTTTGACAGTGTGTCTGAAAATGAATGGACGGCAAATCCAAAAGAATCGGGCCACTGAGTCCAATAATAAGTGGACTGTACTGCCGACGCATCTTGGACAGAGTTTTCGTATATAAAATTTAGACGTTGTGTTTCATTTCGGAATTGGCAGATGAATAAAGTATCCTCATAACTGCCTCCCATAGTTTTTCCAGTCCAAAATACTACTTTACATCTGGACCGGTTTAAAGAGGGTAGGTCATTCATACTTTATTGATTTCTAACCATGATTATTCGTCTAGCAACAATACATGTTGGTTGAAGGCTAATGCCCTCGCCGGTGCAACCCTTTGCCAGCTTGGTATGTAATATAGATATATGTAAAATACGAATATGTAATAGTCTGCGATCAAGACGATATATATTTTCTTTTCAGGTGATCGCATTCATCACGCTAATCTTTACTATATAGGGAGGCATTTTGTTTAAAAGATACGTCAACAGACGCAATAATGCTCGTGTCCGTATTCACAAAGTAATGGAGTTTGACTTTTGCACCCGCAGATTTGATGCTGTTATGCTTGACACATCATCATTCGGGATTAAAATATTCTGCGATATACAACTAGGGGTCGGTTCGATAATTTATTTACCTCACCGCTCAGTTGCCGGAAAAATTGTCTGGCGAGACGCTAAAACAAAATTAATGGGGATTGAGTTTAAATAAGAAACGAGTCTTTCAAAAACGTTCCGACTTCTATCCAGTCATCGGCCTGCGAGAATACCACCCTAAAATACCAGCCATGTTTCTGGATAAAAGTCGCGTCGTTCAATTGCAATATCTGCGCGGATTTCTAGAAGTTATCCGCAAAACCTGGCAGCAATTATAGAGAGTAACCTTGTGTCTTGTTCCGAGGGATGCTCGTGCGGAGTTCCGGAAATATTCCCTACTTCTGCAATTAAAAATACAGGGCTGGCTTGTTTTTGAACTGCCTTGCGGGTCTTTTAAAGAGTATTCACATTAATTTTGTATTCTATCTTATTTGCCACCTCTTGAGAGATGCTCGGACTGAAAAGTTCTCTTAATAAATAGAAACCCAACTCAAGTCCTGAGCTTACTCCTCCGGCAGTGACGATTTTACCGTCGCGAACTACTTTGGATTTGATAACCTTAACGGAATATGAATTCAGCTCTTCGAAGGCGGCGTGATAAGTAGTTGCCTTCTTTCCAGTAAGGAGGCCTGCCTCTGCTAGCAAGAAAGCTCCTGTGCAGACTGACGCAATAATATGCGCGGTTTTTGATTGACGCAAAATGAATTCCTTTATGGCTGGGTTTTTCATGGCATATGATCTCCCTCTGCCCCCAGGGATTATTACTATATCAAATAGAGGGCAATCCTGAAGAGTCAGATCGGGGATTATTTTCATCCCATTAAAAGCCGATACCGGAGCAAGCGCTTCTGCCACAAGCTGTACCTTTGTGCTTTCAGGCTGTATTTTATTCACATAACTTAATACCTCGAATGGTCCTACAAAATCGAGCTCTTCAACCTGAGGGAATATGAGTATACCTATGCTGATCAAGTTTATCGCTCCCCTGATTTGGATATTTGCTGTCTTGCCTAGTTTAACACGGCAATGTTGGTATATTTAGTTTGCATGTAAATTTATGGCGAGACAGGAAATAGCAAAGTGCTTTTCTATTTTTTTATGACTGGGCTCATCCATCAAGACGCATATTTCCCAGATAGAAATAAGAATACAGGGCGCTTACAAATATCATGCATATTCCATCCGGAAGAAAAAATTCTCTTCTTTTTGATGCCTGTCAAAATCATACCGGAACACCTGTCTATTTATTTCCGGATTCGATCTCAAAATAGCCAGGATTTTGCATACGAAACAGCCAGACCATCCATGCTGTATAATCATAATTGAGTATATGCAGAATCTATATAATTAGCACGAGCATAGGACTTGAAAACGAAATCATCTTTAACAGACAAACGGAAGGCATCTGAAAAGGTTCAAATCCAGAAGGAGCTTTGTTTCCGTCATGCGGACCTTTCACGCGATATTGGGGTCTACAGCCTCGATGCAGAAAGGGCAGATAGGCTTAGGGAAGCTCTGCAGACTCTGTATGAAGTTAATAAGCGGGTGCCGGTAATAGTCGAAGGAAGAAGGGATATAGAAGCATTACGAAAGATCGGATTAGTGGGGGATATCATCGCGCTCCACGGCGGCAAAGGATTATATGAATTCTGCGAAGACATCGCAGATCGGTTCAGCCATGTGGTGTTACTTATGGATTGGGATGACAAAGGGGAAAAACTCTTCAGGTCTCTGGCAGACCATCTGATCGGCCTCTGGGAAGAATACGCGCAGCTCAGAGAGATTCTCAGAGTTCTCTGTCAGAAAGATATCAAGGACATAGAAGGCATACCGGCCTTACTTGCGCGATTGGCCGGGGCTGAGGTGTTTGTTGGAGAGGAAATTTTGTGAAGACGCTTGGTCATGAAGGTGAAGAGATCGCGGTAAGGTACTTGAGAGCCAAGGGGTTCAGAATAATCCATCGTAACTTCAAGACGCCTATTGGAGAAGCCGATATAATAGCTCTTGATAAAGATACAACAGTATTTGTTGAGGTTAAGGCTAGGAGCAGTTGCAGATTTGGTGAACCATTCGAGGCTGTCGATACCAGGAAACAGGCTAAATTAAGGAAAATTGCCATGTTCTATCAGAAACAGGCAGGTGATGAGTCGCCCATACGGTTTGATATAGTAAGTATAAAAAGCGGCAAAGAAATAGGTATTGACCACATTATGGAGGCCTTTTAGGCTATGTTTTTGTATTTGAATGATGCGATAGTGCCGGCAGCAGAGGCAAAGATATCTGTTTTCGATCATGGCTTTCTCTACGGAGATGGAATATATGAGACAATGAGAGCATATGATGGCGTCGTATTTATGCTGGATGATCACATCCGCAGATTGAGCAGATCTGCAGGCCTCATTGGACTTGACATTGGCAAGACAGCGGATGAAATCAAACTGGCCATCTTTGAAGTTCTTATGTCCAATGAACTCAAAGATGCATATGTTCGATTGACCATATCAAGAGGTGCCGGCCCTATAGGCCTTGATCCGGCACTGTGCAAGTCTCCGACATTTGTTGTCATGGCTCACAAGTTCCAAAACTATCCGAAAGCGTATTATGAAGAGGGCTTAAGTATAGTCATATCGAGTGTGCGACGAAATCTCAAAGAAGCGCTTAACCCGATGATTAAATCGCTTAACTTCCTGAATAACATACTTGCAAAAATAGAAGCCATTAAAGATGGTGCGGACGAATCCTTGATGCTTAACGCAGCCGGTTTTTTGACTGAAGGAACGATTAGCAACATTTTCTTCGTGAAAGGAGGCATCTTGTGCACTCCTTCGGTTGATTGCGGCATACTCGACGGTATTACCAGAGGTATCGTTGCAACTCTAGCTACAAGGAGTGGAATATTGCTGCAGGAAGGCACATTCAGAAGTGAAGATCTGTACGCTGCATCTGAAGTTTTCATTACAAATTCGACAATGGAGGTAATGCCGGTCCGTAAGGTGGATCATGTGCATTACAAGCCCGGGCAGGTTTCAAGGCTTCTGCTTGCAAAATATCGCGATGAAGCAGCCGCTTATGTTAAGGAAAAAAAAGGGGAAAGCCCGTCATTATGGGAATAGTCTGCCGCAGGTCAATAATATTATTCAGGAATATTGCAGTAAAGGTATAGTGACACTATTGAGAAAATAACAGGTACTATCCATGGCGCAATAATAGGCGGGACAGTGCCCGAATATCCCAGTGACAACGTGAAAGAGTAGCCAAGCCAGTAAAAGACGCTGATAAGCAGGCCCAGACCTGCCGATAGTACCCCTGCATTAGCAGGCGTTCCGTGAATCCTTATTCTTAGAATTTTTTCTATGCCTTTCTGCTCCCCTCCGATTGAGAGCGATATGCCAAGCAGCAGCATAAAAAGGTTGACAATAGGATAAGACAGCCTTGAACTGAGGTCGACAGAGAGCTTTGCATTGCGAAATCCTGCCTCGGCCAGCCTATTTTTGTATCTTATGAGTTCAGTCAATGTCATCTCTTCGACCTTCACTGCATCTTCGCTGAATATTTTGGGCGACTCGATTGCTCCGTAAACCATTTCTTTAAGCTTGGATACCTTGCCGGTTGCCAGATCGTATACCTGAATATTACGGAGTTTCCATGCATTATTCTCCCAGGAGCCGGTCTCGGCGTCTATTCTCTCGGTAAGGCCTTCTTCGTTGAATTTAAATATGCTGATGCCCTTGGATATGTTCTGCGATGGCAGGAATAGCGAGATTTTCACTACAGAGCCATCTTTACCGCGAATATATAGAGAGCCTTCTCTGAAGAAGGCAGTTTTTTTGCTGCGACCAGTGATTTCTGCAGCTGTAGCGCGTACCTTTTTGGCTGTCACCGGCACAACGAACTCCCCAAGGATGAACCCTGTCAGCGTAAGCAGTACGCCTAATGCTACAAATGGCGTAAGCATTGCCTTCATTCTTCCTCCTGAGGTTTTTATTGCTACGATTTCGCGCCTTTTCACAGCCTGTGAAAAGATGAATAGGCTGCTAAGAAGTATGGTCATCGGCATGAAATATATGACATAGCGCGGGATTCCTGCCAGCGCATAAGTAAGCAGCAAGTGAAACGCAGGGCGATAAGGCATAAATTCTTCCAGCTTATCAATGATGCTTAGAATGCCGAACAAACTTGACATGCCGAGCGTAAGAACCAAGAGGACCTTTAGGAAATCTGCTATGTACATGCGCTGAACTCTGAGAATCATTTCTTATTGACCCTCTCGAAGGCATAAATTGAAAACGCGGCCAAAATAGTAAAAGAAAGCCATGCGCCTACTGTGTGGGGCAATGAGCCGGAACGAGCAAGATTTTCTCCATAAATCATGACCGAATAGTAAGCTGCAAAGACTAGTAATCCTATCGTGAGGCCGCCGAGCCTGCCGGTTTTGCCGGCTATCAGCGCAAGGGAAGGCCCTAAGAAGATGATTACAAGACACACTCCCGGCATAGAGAGACGTCGATGAAATTCCAGCAGATATGCAATCTTCTTGTCGGGAGTGCGGGCTGCTTCTGACAAAAGCTCAAATGGTGTGAGCTCACTGCTCTTTCTGGCCGTCTGATCCATTACGGGAGTGAGCTTGAAATAATATGAGCCAAAGGTGATTTCCGTGAGCGAGGCTTTACTTGTAATGTATACATGACCACCTTTCAGGACGAAGCTCAAAGCATCTGCATCTGAAAGAATACGGCCTTCTTTAGCGACAATAACTTTAGGCTCATCTTTTTTTCGTTCATCAACTATGAATATGCTGGAAAGGCGGTCAGGAGCGGGCTTTTCTTTCACTAGTATGACCATGTCTTTGAATGAGGTATTGAATATACCCTCCTCGATAGCAAGAGGAGCCCTTGTTACCAAAATATTCGATATTTTTTCCCGCAACATGACGCTGCCCGCCGGTCCGAGAAAAAAGCTCATGCATATGCTTGCTGCAAAGCATCCTATGCCAAGATACATAACAGGTCGGGAGATGAGCCTGAACGGCATCCCGATGTTCCTCATGATGACGAGCTCATTGTCAGCAGTCAGTCTGAAATAGGTCAGCAACACCGAAAGCAGCATCGCCATGGGTATAGTCAGTATAAGGAGTTGCGGCTGCAAGAAGGCAATAACCTGCGCTATGTCTACAGGCGAAGCGCCGACACTCGACAGCAGCCTGCTCAATCTTAGGAGCTTTTCCATCATCAGAGTGAAATTCAGGAATACAACTGACAGCAAAAAGGAAGTTATCAGCTCCCTGAGGATGGACCTATGAAGAATATACATAACTTATTAACATATCGTAAGTTATGCCTAAAGGTCAAAAACGGTAATACCACTAAGCAGACTAAGCCGGTCTTGGCCTGACGGGGCCCGGGTTAAAGCGAGCTGTCTGGGTCCTAAGGGCCGCGCTTAGCAGGCAGGGCAATCGTCTTGCTAATATATAGAAGACGTTTATAGAAGAAGTTAGTTTCTCACCACACGAGGACTAATTCAGCGCGCGAGAAACGGACTCGTCAGGTCAAGACTGTTACCGGCTTGAAATTTGCTTTTTAAATCAAGATTCAATTATCCTAAAAGTATCAAAATTCTGGAGGTTCACGTGTTTACAATTACCGATAAAGCGGCCGAAAAGGCCAAGCTGGTTCTTGCGGAAGAAGGCAAGGCCGATTGGGGACTCAGGGTTTACAATGCCGGCGGAGGGTGCTGCGGCCCGTCCTTTGGCCTTGACATAGACGAGAAGGCATCAACTGAGGACGAGGTCTTCGAGAAGGATGGCCTGAAGGTCTTTGTTGACAAGGGATGCCTTGTTTCGCTCACCGGTATGTCGCTCGACTATTATGACGACGGCGAAAGGGCCGGCTTCATCCTGAGTGGAGGCCAGGCGCCTTCATGCGGTTCTGGCGGTGGCGGCGCTTCAGCCTGCGGCTCGGGTTGCAGCAGCTGCGGCTAAAATAATCTTTATTCAGGGGCGAACTGCGGTTCGCCCCTGCTTATTTCCTCATGTTTCCCGTCCATAGATATAGAAGGCTGAGAAAAAATCCGGTCATCAGAAAGATGGTCAGGGAGATCTCCGTTTCACCTGATGATTTCATTTACCCACTATTTGTTACTACCGGCAAGGGAGTCAAGAAAGAGATATCTTCAATGCCCGGCTGCTATCAGGAATCCATCGATCAGCTGGTCGTCAATGCAAAAGAGGTATATTCCCTTGGCATTCCTTCGGTCATTTTTTTTGGCATCCCCGAGAGCAAAGATGAACTTGGCACCGGCGCATATGCCGAGAACGGAATAGTCCAGCAGGCGATCAAGGCTGTGAAGGATGCAGTGCCGGAACTCTATGTGATCACCGACGTCTGCCTTTGCGAGTACACAAGCCACGGTCATTGCGGAATCGTTGAAAAAGGCGATGTTGAAAACGATAAGACCTTGAGGCTGCTATGCCTTGAGGCTGTTTCACATGCAAGAGCGGGCGCTGACATGGTCGCGCCTTCGGACATGATGGATGGGCGTGTGGCCGCAATCCGGTCCGCGCTTGATGGGGAAGGCTTTACGGGTACGCCAATTATGGCCTATGCTGCAAAGTATGCATCCGCTTTCTATGGCCCTTTTAGAGAAGCTGCCGAATCGACGCCACAATTTGGCGACAGGCGCTCATACCAAATGGATCCTGCCAACAGACGCGAGGCCCTGAAAGAGGTTGCAATGGACGTCGCCGAAGGCGCAGACATTGTGATGGTCAAACCGGCGCTTTCATATCTCGATATTATCTCCGACGTTAGGAACACTTTCAACCTTCCGGTCGCCGCATACAATGTGAGCGGTGAATATTCTCTCGTCAAGGCTGCAGCACAGCTCGGATGGATAGACGAAGAGAGGGCGATGCTAGAAATACTAACCTCGATAAGACGCGCAGGCGCAGACCTTATCCTAACCTACTTCGCAAAAGAAGCCGCTAAGATTCTGAGCTAGTCCCTTACGATCAAAAGCGGAAATCCGGCAATTCAATGACGCCGCAGTCCAGCGGTTAAACTGTTGACACATGCTCGTGATCCGTTTATAGTGTAAGGAAGGGTTTCCCTATGGTTTTGTCATGTGAGGAGGTGGAAGGGTAATGAGAGTTCCATTTATGAAGCAGGTCGCCTGGTATCTTGTGGTTGCAATGTTTGTCATAGGCATAGCTCCGAGAGTTGACGCCGGTCTTGCTCCTTCTGAAGTTATAGCGCTGGCTCAGACGGACAGGCAGGCTGATCTCGCCAGTATCCAGAAGGTATTGGAATCTAAAATGATCAGGGAAAGGCTTGAACAATACGGACTGACACAGAGCGAGGTTGAAGCCAGATTGTCCCAGATGAGCGATCAGCAGATACATAGTTTTGCACTGCAGCTCGATGATCTCAAGGTCGGCGGTGATGGGGCCCTCGGTGTCATCATAGCGCTTCTTATTATAGCTATTCTTGTTATCGTAATAATCAATTTGACTGGGCACAGGGTCGTTGTCAGATAATTTGCATGCCGGGGCAGGACAGGTTAATGTCCCGCTCCGGTCCCTGCCTCAATAAGACCGTGAGAAAAAAAGCGTTGGCTATCGTCATAGTTGCACTGATACTGTGTGCATGCTCGTCCGCGCCTGTGAAGCCTCAGGCGAACGCTGTTGTAATCGGCAACGTCCCCTTCTTCCCTCAGGAGGACTATCAGTGCGGACCGGCCGCTCTTGCCGGGGTCTTGCATTATTGGGGGTCAAGTGTTGGCATCGGTGACATTGCTGATGCGATCTTCAGTAAGTCTGCCAGGGGCACTCTCACCTTTGATATGGTGTTGTATGCCGAAAGGCTGGGGTATTCTGCTACGCAATATCAGGGAAGTCTTGATGATCTCAGGTCGAAGATACGGGACGGATATCCACTGGTTGTACTAGTCGATTACGGAGTATATGTATACAGGGTGGATCACTTTATGGACGTAATCGGATATGATGAGGATGGCGTCATTGTGAATTCAGGCAGATCCAAAAAAAAATATTTATCGAATGACGATTTTCTAAGATCGTGGAAACGGACGAACAATTGGACCTTGTTGATAAAACCAAAGGAGAAAAGCGAGTAATGGCTGGGCACAGAGTTGCCTATCATATTTGCATTTCTTTTTTTTTCATCATACTTATTGCCTCGTGCTCACTGCCGCGAATCATAGTCCTGGACGATCCGCTGTCTCCGCAAGAGCATCTGAACCTTGGCGTGGCTTACGAAAAGAAAGCTGAATTCGGTCCCGCTATTGACGAATACAAAAAGGCTTCCAAGAAAATCCCCCTCGCTTATGTTTATATGGGCAATGCCTATATACAAAAAGGCGAATTGGGCAAAGCTGAAGAATCTTATAAGACTGCTATCGACAAAGACCAGACTCTTGCTGATGCATACAATAATCTTGCTTGGCTATATTACACGAAAAATGAGGATCTCTCCGAGGCGGAAGTCCTTGCAGCCAAGGCGTTGGCTCTTGATCCCAAGAATAAGACATATCAGGACACGCTTTCAAAGATCAGAGAACGCAGATAAAGAGCCTGACTGATTATTATTTATCTCCTTGCGCAGTGAAGTTGTCGCTGAAGGCTTTTCTGACATGTAGAACTGCAGTGTTCTTCCTCCACCTCAGCTGATTTGCATATGCCATCGGGTCCGTTTCATCCTTCTTTTCGCTTCGATATAGGCAGTGCTGTTTACCTGGATCTGTATCATCAACAGCAATCTGGTTGTGATGCGGAAGAGAGCCGCGGTCGGAAAATCCGGGGGCATTTTTTAGTTCTTTCGGAATGTTTGTCAAGCCTTCCGTGAGGTGGTTAGTCAGCCCCGGCTGAGTATCATCCGGTTGTGCATAGCGTCCAGAAATGAGGCGGTTAGCCCATCTCCGTGCAGCGGCCTCCTTGCCCAGTTTCCACAGGCTCTCGTTGATGCTGAACTTATTATCCGTCAGGTCAAATGTGGATGGCGGTTCATACGAAGGGGCTGCATTCATCGCTACCTGACCCGGCGGGTCATTGATTTCTGCGCGGCCTTGCGGCGAGCCCGGGTCCACCAGTCGCGCAAAATGCACGTACGAGGAGTGTGCATAGAAATCTGCAATTGCATGGGCTGCACGGGCGAATGACTGCAGGTTTGCTCGGCTGTCTTCCCTGAATGATGCAAGGTTTTGCGAAACTCTGTCCCATGATTCATCTATATACCCGTTATCGAAGTGGTCAAGGGGGCTGTAATCGCATATGTCCAGATCGATGGAATCAATGATCGGCCCGGCAAGAAAGAGCCTGGTGAAGTTGCGCTTGAGCTCCTTAAGCACCCATGAAGGAGTCTCCGGTAATCCGCCAATCGCCTCTTCAATAATTGACATATGTACCTGTCCGACAAATTTTGGATTAAGGCGTGTCCATTCCCTGCGAAGAAAAATATCAAGGCCGTCTCGGTCGGCCCTGTCTTTGATCGCCCACAGATGGCTGTCATTGAAGAGAAAATGCGGTTCGTACTCAACCTGAGCCGCGGCTGCTCCCATGCCCCGCATCGTGGGGATATGATCGTCGGAGAGCACTTTTCCAATGCGAAGGGGCTCTATAAGGTTCCAGTTGCCGCGTTCGTTTTTGTACATTACCCACATGTGATCATGAGGTTCTTCAGAGACTATCATCTTTCCGAAGGCAACACGAATATTGTATGTACTGATGCCTGCTGCCAGCATAAGTGAGGCCAGAAGGAAGGCGCGATCCTCACAGTCACCGGCCTTTATTGCCAGTGTTTCATCGGGGAACTGCCAGGGGTCGCGGCCGCGTCCGGACTGATACTCGATCGTATCAGCCACGAAGTTTGTAATAGCAGCCGCCCGGTAGTCGAACGACCCCTGTTTATGCGCCTCGAAGCGTGCAACACTACCACCATGTTTTTTTATGTAGCGGGGGAGTGTCTCCCGAACAACCTTTTGCATCACGGCATTATGGGTGGGTGTAAGGTATTCGCGCACGTCAATGTTATAGCTGCGGCGGCTGCGTACTCCCACTACTTTCCGTCCGGACGGCACGATTGGCTGATGTATGATCACATCGCCATCCCAGTTCCATTTTGAAAGACCTTTCACGTTACTTGTTTCAAAGCACATCATCTCACCCCCGGTATTGGTTTAACGATAATTTGAGGTCATTATAAAATTACAGGCAAAAGGCGTATATTGCAATAGCAGAAATGTTTTTTATCAAAAAATGTATACTTTATGGAGCAATGGGCAAAGTGATAATTATAGGATATGGAAATCCGTTGAGGGGAGATGATGGACTCGGGCCTGCCGCTGCACAGAGTCTGGAAGAGATTTTGCAGGATAAAGATACTATCGTCATGGCCAAACATCAGATGGGCGTGGAATTGTCTACAGAACTTAGCGAAGCAGATCTTGCAATTTTTATAGATGCTCGCGTCGGCGGCTCACCTGGACAGTTGGTTGAAGAAAAGGTGATTCCGGAAGATTCGGTACCGTCGAGCTTTTCGCATCACCTGCAACCTGGCGTACTTATTAGCGTTGTTCGTGCTCTCTACAATAAATATCCTGAAGCGTATCTTTTCTCTGTAAGTGCGGAATCTTTTGAGCATGGCGAGGGACTTACTCCATCCGTTGAGGCTATATTGCCTGAACTGGTTGAAAGGGTATTGGCACGTATTTCTTCATTCAGGGTAGGAATATAGAAAAGCCGCCGGACGGGCCGGCGGCTCTGATTAACTAAAACCGATCTTATCTCATCTTCTCATCAAGCACGTTTCCTGATGCATCTATCAGTAGCACATGCAGCGGCATCTGACCCAGCGCATGAGTGGAGCAGCTTAGGCACGGATCATAAGCGCGAATAACAGCCTCAACGCGGTTGAGCATTCCCTCGGTGATCTTGGTGCCGTTTACGAAATGCCTTGCAACCTGAAGGACGCTCTTGTTCATTGCAAGGTTGTTGTGGCCTGTGGCGACAATCAGATTCGCCCATTGCATTAGACCGTTTTCATCTGTCTTATAATGGTGGATCAGAGTGCCGCGCGGGGCTTCGATGCATCCGACTCCTTCCCAATGATTCGGTTGTGCGAAGGAGCGTATATGCGGGCTCAGGATTTCAGGATCGTGAAGGAGTTTTTCTACAAGCTCTATGCAGGCAAGTATCTCAACAAGCCTGGCATAATGGTTGTGGAAAGAACTTAAGACAGGTCCACGCTCAAGGCTTCTGAATTCAGCCCATTCTTCGTTTGCATGGGTGGTGCCCATCCCGCTGCAGACATTAAGTCTGGCCGCCGGTCCCACCCGGTAGAGTCCTTCAGGGTAGCCAACCGGTTTATAATAAGGCGACTTCAGGTAAGAAAATGATTCAGTAGCCTCTGCAATGATCTCCTCGTACTTTGAAGCTTCAACCATGTCAGCAACTATACTGCCCTTTGTATCGATAGCCCTGAGGTAACCGTCCGTGAGATCCCAATTCCCCGCTGCATTTACCAGTCCTATGAAAAGGCTTGGGAAATTGCCAAAGGTGCGTGCTTCCTCCTGGTGCTTGCTAATCTCTCTTTTAAAGAATGAAAGTGTACGTTTGATTATATCGAATGCTTCCGGAAGTTCTGCAAGCATCATGTCTTTGTGCTCAACAGTGAGCGGTTCATTCACTCCGCCTGGAACAACCCAAGCAGGATGAACTCTTTTTTTGCCGAGCCACTCTACAATGTGGCCACCTATTTGGCGAAGACGCACGCCATCTTTTGCAACTGCAGGGTTTGCCTGAATAAGACCGACAATATTTCTTTTAGCGGGATCGGAATCGAAGCCGAGCAACAAATCCGGCGATGAAAGATGGAAAAAGCTGAGCGCATGTGACTCGATAAAAGAGCCGCAATTAAGCAGCCTTCTTATTTTGATTGCCGGTTCAGGAATCCGCACGCCCAATAGTGCATCACAAGCCTTGGCAGAGGCTATTGAGTGAGAAATAGGACAGATGCCGCATATTCTCTCTACTATTGACGGCATCTCGCTAAAAGGTCTTCCTTCCGTGAACTTTTCAAATCCCCTGAACTGTGTCACATGAAACTGGGCATCTTTCACATTCCCGCCGTCATCAAGAAAGAGTGTGATTTTACCATGGCCCTCTATCCTTGTAATCGGCTCTATGGTCATTTCTCTTACAGAGCCTTCTTTAGCGGCTGTTTTTCTTATTGAAGTTTCTTTTGCCATTTAGTTGCCTCCTCAATTATAAGCAGCTTATATGCCGAAGCGGGTCTTCCCTGTCAGGTCAGGCATACGGCCCTCAAGCAGCTCGGTGAGCAAGAAGAATATAATATCCGGCTGCGGCGGGCATCCAGGCAGGAAGAGATCCACTTTTACTAATTCATGAACAGGCTTTGCGCGGGTCATCAAATGTGGTATACGAGTCGAAGGCACCTGTTTGTTTAGAGTCGCATTCTCAACAAAGGCTCTGTCGTAAAGATCATCCAGCTTGAAAAAGTTCCTCATGCTCGGAACATTAGCGGTTACCGCGCAGTCGCCGAAGGAAACCAATATCTTTGTGCGTTCGCGTATAATCTTTGCCTTTTCTGCATCTTCATCGCTGCTGATAGCTCCTTCCACGAGCGTTACATCCACATTTTCAGGGAACTCATGGACATCGACAATCGGACTATAGACAATATCTACTTTTTCCACCAGTCCGATTATGCGCTCATCCATATCGAGAAAGGACATATGGCAGCCTGAACAGCCATCGAGCCACGTGGTCGCCAAACGTACCTTGTTCATCCCTGATTCACCTTTCTTGTCAGTCTTGCTCATTTCAACTCCTCCCTTCTCATCAGTTGCAGATATGGCAGAAACTGGCGGCGTTTTTGCATTTCAGCGACAGATTTGCCCTTCTCTGTTAATGCGCCTGTTGGACAGACATGCACGCATTTGCCGCAACTGGTGCAGGTTTCCGATGTGCCCCATGGTTGGTCGAGGTCAGTTATGACGCGGGCGCTTATGCCACGGCCCATAAAGTCCCACGTATGAGCTCCTTCCATTTCTGCGCAGACGCGTATGCATCTTCCGCATAGTACGCAGCGGTTGTGATCTGCGACAAATCTCTGATGAGTGGCGTCGACCGAGAACTTAGGTGAGCGGTATGGATACTCGATGTGTGTTACTCCAAGCGTAAGCGCAAGAGTCTGGAGTTCGCAGTGTCCATTGGACACGCAGACTGAGCATATATGGTTGCGCTCTGTGAAGAGTAATTCAACAATTTTCTTTCGATAGTTCACAACACGCTCCGAATCAGTTATAACCTCCATCCCTTCCTTGCAGTATGTAATGCAGGAAGGCAGCAGTTTCGGAATGCCTTTGACTTCGACTATGCAAAGTCGGCAGGCGCCGCGCTCTGACAAGCCTTCGAGGTGGCATAGGGTTGGGATAAAAATGCCTTTCTGTTGAGCCACCTTCAGTATGGTCTCATCTTCACGGCCAGTAACATCAATGTCGTTTATTTTGAAAGTTAAAATGCGGGCCGGATTAAGATCGGTCCGAACTTTGGCAGGCTGTGCCGGCGTCATTTTACACCTCCCACAGGGCTATGAATTTTACATGTGCCCGACGGGCATGTTTTATCGACGACGTGGGCCATGTATTCGTCTTTGAAATAGCGCATAGTGCTTAAAATCGGATTGGGCGACGTCTGCCCGAGGCCGCATAGACTGGTATTCCTTACAAGGTCGCATAAGTCTTCCAACATTGCAACATCTGATTGAGAAGCATTTCCGTCAGTGATTTTGCATAAAATGTCATGCATTTGCGCTGTCCCAACTCTGCATGGAACGCACTTGCCGCAGGACTCGCTCATACAAAATTCCATAAAGAATTTCGCAACGTCAACCATGCACGATGTTTGGTCCATTATAATCATTCCGCCGGAGCCCATAATAGATCCGACTTTGGCTAGAGATTCATAGTCAACCGGCATATCGAGAAACTGTTCGGGTATGCAGCCGCCGGATGGACCACCTGTCTGGACAGCCTTGAATTTGCCGCCGTCAGGAATGCCTCCGCCGATATCAAAGACAATGTCGCGAAGCAGCGTGCCCATTGGCACTTCTATAAGGCCGGTATTTTTTACGCGTCCGGCAAGTGCAAATACCTTGGTGCCTTTGCTCTTCTCTGTACCTATTCCTGCGAACCATTCACCACCCTTGGCGATGATAGGAGCAACATTGGCAAGGGTCTCGACGTTATTGATAAGGGTCGGATAGCCCCACAGGCCGAATTCGGCAGGGAACGGTGGACGCGGTCTGGGAGTTCCTCTGCGCCCTTCAATCGAAGCTATAAGAGCTGTTTCTTCGCCGCAAACAAAGGCACCTGCGCCTAGGCGAATCTTGATGTCAAAGCTGAATGTCGTATTGAAAATGTTGTAGCCTAAGAGCCCCATCTTTTCGGCCTGAGATATAGCAATTTTAAGCCTTTTGACTGCCAGAGGGTATTCGGCCCGGACATATATAAATCCATGGTTTGCGCCGACTGCATAAGCAGCCAAGGCCATACCTTCGATGACCCTATGCGGATCACTCTCGAGAACGCTGCGGTCCATGAAGGCCCCAGGATCTCCTTCGTCAGCGTTACAGATGACGTATTTTGTGCTGTTTAACGATTTTGATACCATCGACCATTTGAGTCCGGTTGGAAATCCTGCTCCACCGCGACCGCGCAAGCCGCTTTTGGATATTTGGTCGATGACTTCCGGAGGAGTTATTTTGGTTAACGCTTTATAAAGCGCCAGGTATCCGCCAGTCGCTATATACTCCTCAATCCTTTCAGGGTCGATCTTGCCGCAGTTCTCCAACACAATCTTGTGCTGACGGCTGAAAAATGGCATCTGAATGGAGCAATCGAGCCGCTGCACAGACCTGCCCCCGAGCGCCTCGACAATATCAGATGCATCAGCTGCGGTGACTCCCTGGTATAGAGTCTTATCGTCAACAGTAAGAAGTGGTCCGGCTGTACACAGTCCAAGACAGCCAACGCCTTTTACCCTGGTGGTGCTTTCCAGTCCGCGGCGAACTACTTCCTGCTGAATAGCGTCCTTGACAACATCGCTCTGACAGGAAAGACATCCGGCTGCAACGCAGACATTTATCTGATGTTTGAATCCCAGCTGTTTTTCAAGCTCGGTTTGCGCTATTTCCTGAAGTTCTTCTAGAGTCATGAATTGGTCCACCTCCCCAATTTTTCTAGGACAGACTTCTGCGTTGACTTGCCATCAACCTCATTGTCGAATACCACTGCAGGTGCAAGCCCGCAAGAGCCTATGCATCGGGCTACTACGAGAGAAAGCTTACCGTCGCGAGTGGTTTCACCCGGAGCAATTGCGTACTTTTCACTCACTCCCTTGATAATATCTGCTGCGCCACCGATATAGCATGCAGTACCCATGCATACAACACACGTGTGCTCTCCGGCAGGCTTTAGGCTGAAGAAGTGATAAAAGGTAGCCACTCCATAGACCTGGCTCAGCGGCACTTTCAAGCCGTTGGCAACATACTTCAATGCGTCCATGTCGAGATAGCCGAAAGATTCCTGTACTGCGTGGAGGGTTTCTATCAGTGCGTGAGGCTGAAACCCATACAAGCGCATTGCCCGGTCAACCATCCGCCATCTGCGGTCTTCAGGCTGCTTAGGTGGTGCGCTACTGACTGCAGGTTTTGGGTCCATAAACAAATTCTCCTTTCGTTTACAGCCTTTATTTGATGCCTATGGCATGCTATCACCCACAAATGTTACTTCGCAATACAAAGCGTATGGATATTGTATCATAAAATGAGCTTATAATTTTATATATTTTATTAATTTTGAAGTCTATAGAAAATAATCTAGATCTAATTGAAATATAAGGCAATCAATATTATTTTTATGATTTATAAATCTTGAGAATATATAATATCAGAAATTCTAACCAGGTGAAATAGAAGTGATGCAATTATATATGGCTATTTATTGGAGCAAACAATACAGAATCACGAAATTTAGGTTTTTATGTTTATGAAAATGTAATATCAGAATTCTTTAAATACTCCTAAAGTCATGCCGTACCTATGATAGGCATTAGATAGATTAAAGTATCCGACTTCTCCGAAGACTCCGTAATCTGATCCAAGCCAATGGCGATGACCGACAGTTGCAAGGATAGAATTATTGTTTACAGATTCACGAGTCTCTAAAGCTGTTGACAGGTATGCCTGTTTTCCAAAAGAGAGTTTGCCGTAAGTCCATTGCCATCCGTCTTGTCCATACGAGAGCCCGAATAGCTGAGAATAGGAAACTTTTGACCCCGGATCGCTGATATTTCTGAAAATGCGATACTCTGCTATCCATTTATTGATGTATGCAGTAATGCCGGTGGAAATAATATAGTCTCTATGTACATCGAAGTATTGGATATATGTCCCACCTATGGTCCAGACAAACATCTTCGCTGGGCCAAATTTTATATTGAAATCGTGGTCAACACGTATTTTAGGCAGGTATTCCGAATTAGTGCCGGCTGAAAGTGCAGAATAAGTGTACAGCCATTCATTCCAGTCTTTGTATGCTCCTGCTGTTCCGAGTAAGCCATCGCCTTCTTTACGAGAATGGCCGCCCAGTTGAGCAAACCACGTAAAATCCGGAGTCTCACGGCGATAAAAGGCAACTGTGATATTTTGCCAGTTGCCATAGCTCCCATGCGGATGCAGATATTCATAGGTGCCTGACAAGTCTATTCTATTCCTGTGTGTTGCAGGCAGCATCATTGGCTCTGGCACTGTTATGGTATTATTCTGGTTCATCTCAACAGCACCAGATTGTTCCGCTTCTTTCACAGCCTGGTCGAGACGGTTTTTTGTCGAATCAGCAGCAAGGAGCGGGTTTTCCGACAAATTTGCCGAATACACATTAGTCGACTTGTTTTCATCGGCGTCAGCCTTTCCAATGCACATTGTGGTTGCAAGCACCAAAAGGGCGATTGCAGATGCTGAGCAAGCTGTTTTTGACAATATATTTTTCAGGGTCAGCATACGCTACTCCTTCCATCCCATTTTTTTGACTGCAAGCTTGAAGATTATTCGCTGTTCGACCGGTAAATCAGCCATGTGTCCGCTTTGTTCTGCCATGATATCTTTCCACAGCGCTGATTTTCTCTTCAAGAATCCGTTGAAGATCGAATGATCATAAGCAAAGAGCATTATATTAGAATAAGCGTCCGGATAAAACTTCTTCAGGTCAGTGATAAAACGCTCCTTGTCATTAAGTGCCCAGATGAAATTGCGGCGCTTTGAATCATACATTATCTCGTTAATGCCAGTGCGTATACCTGAGCGAATATCATTATAATAATTTGAATCGCTCTTATTTATGGCTCTGCTGAGAGATATGAATGCAGATACTCCCGCATAGGCTTCGATATTATCCATAAGGTATTTTATCTGATTCTTATTAGTAGTGCGGGTGAGGCCATCTATATCCTGCAAAAAAGCCACAACATAGACTATATGCTCTATTTGCCGCCAGTTTGCTGCAAGAGTCTCCTGATCGCCTGTTTTCTCGTAATAGGTTTTCAGCAAATATAGAAAAATACCCGCATATCCATCTGCAGAGTCGTAATCTCCTGTTGGAGCCGTTTCGCGATCAGGTAAAATCTTATAATCATAAATAGTCCCGCTTAAGCCATTCATATCGTTGTCATTGATGGACTTCAAATACCACAATATGAAATTTTTCACCATTCCAATATTGCGGCCTTCTTCGAGTTCATTCAAAGCGAGAATGGACACAGCATAGGGGCTCAGCAGGTCATGGTTGTTGGTCTGATCCCAGTAAAGATCCATTATGGCCAAAGCAGGATTGTTTGCAGCCTCAGATATTCCCATATTTATTATGAGCATGATAATGCTAACTGCGAGCGCATGTGAAAGCTTTTTTTGTCTCATTGTCTGTGATAGTAACATAGTAATATTTCTCATCTTCAGTTATAGAATAGTCGCCGCTTGCCGGTCTCAAATAGCTTGCTTTCGGCACCGCTGCGGTGATGCCTGCGAGCCCCTCCCGGTTTTCCAGAGATACTTTTAGCCCATTAGGCTCATTGCTAAAAGTATATGTTGTATTGATTGCTCTCAGAAAAAAACGTGCAACTTCGCTCATCGGGCGCACTGTGATCTGCCCTTCCTTCTGCATCTGAACAGCCTTTGCTATGAAGGCTTTCACAGCATCGGGATAATGCACAATATTATAAGGATGCGAATAGAAAAGGCGGATTGTACGGTTATGTGCAGAATAAGATAGAATATCGAGCATCCATTCTTTGACCTCTGTGGATGGTTTTTTCCCATCTGCAGCCATCTCATAAAGTGATGCCGTACGACCCAACGGCATTACTGGAAATGCAATGGCCTTATCGCTTACCATTTTACCGCCATAGAAAGTTCGATTTGGAGCGCTACCAGTATCACCCGTATAATAGTATGCAATCATACCGAGGCTCTCGATCACATTTGTTGTTACAGGTTGGGGATTGACTCCCGCCGGGGCTGCATATTCGGTTATATGATAGCCTGTGATGGTTTCTAGACAGCGGTTGTTTTTAAGAATATTCTCGCGGATCTCTTTTTCTTTGAATGTGCCATTTTCAATATTTTCAGAAAACCAATTGTGTCCCCAGCCTCCATGCGAGCCTATTTCTCCATACTGCTTAAGCTCTTGAGTAAGATTTTTGCCTTTGCCGCAAGCGTCGAATCCCAAACCATCACCAGGTTTATCACGAAAATCACCAGCGGAAATGTCGATGGACGCTGCGAGGTCCTTTCTGATCAGTCCTGATTGAATCATTAAAGGCAAAGTCTTGTGTTCAACTGATGAGTCAATATGCCAGTCTATCACTACGCCGCCTCGTCCAGCTTCTACGTTCATCAGATGAGGAACTCCGACGACATCAAACAGAAAACTCCTCAGAACTGCCCTGAGAGGGAGATCATCAGAATCAGACTTGAGGCGTCCAAGCTGCATGTTGACATAAAGTGCCTTTCCTTCCGCAAAATCCGTAATGACGATAGCCGGAAAGCGCTCACCGTTGGCCGTTATTCCGTATGCATATATGTCTTTTGCAGGCAAGCCACTGTATGGCTGGTTTCTGGCGACAGAATAATTGAGTGCGCCGTATTTGTATCCGCTTAATGTTAACCCGTCCAAAGTTTTGCCAAAAGGGATCTGGAAAAATTCACGGCATTGTGGAGAAGAAAATCTTATATTGGCATGATCAAAAGCTTTGGAACCGGCTGAGGAGAAAGTTATGTAATTCAGATGCGTGATATCAGCAAATGCGGCCTGTTTTAGAAAATATCCTTTCTGATTTCTGGTGCCGGCATCGAAAATTACGGCCGTATTGCCTCCTCTGCGCATATATTCTGTAGCCCAATCCCGAAACTGCGGTGGGACGTGCTGCAGGATACAATCCGGCAAAATAATAACAGGAACATTCTTGACGATATTGTTTGCGCTTAAGGTGACCAACTGAAAGACATCTATGCTTTCAAATGGAACACCTTCCTCCTGTAGGACGCTTTTGTAGGCAGCTAAAATAGATGAGTCGTGCCTTGTATATTCTGGATTATATACCAGAAGAACTTTGATGGCGTTCCCAGTAGACAGGCTGCGATTTGTTGCTATTTTAGGAAATACATAAAGGCAGAGTATCCCAACAATAACTGAAATGACCGACCAAGCCAATATTTTCTTCATCCGACAATGCCCTTACCTTCTGTTGCCACATATCCATAAACCCTAACACCACATTCGAGAGAAATTCCTTTTTTCCCGATTACCGATTTAATGCGCCCGGCATCACCAACTGTAACTCCTTGCTGCAGCTTGACGCAGCCCTGCGAAAATATCGAACCATAAACGCGGCTGCCCGGGCCGACCTCTATATCTTTTTCTGCGAAGAGATTGCCCATAACTACCGCAGAAGCACCAAGGACAATTTTGCCGTGGGATTTGATATGTCCGTGAATGACCGCATGTTCTCCGATAGAAAGAGAACCTTCTGCGATGAGATTGCTGTTTCTTATATCATGTGGCGGCAAGCTGGAAATACCGCGCTCAGTCGGAGCACCATCAACAACAGTCCTGTACTTAACCGATTCACCGCCCGCCGGTGATATCATGTTATTCTCAGCAATTATTATGGGAGCTCCATACAGCCGCATGAATGTGCAGCCTACAGCAATTGACAGTTTACCACTGCAAGTAGCGCTTATACCTAAGTTGCAATTTTCAGCTATAGTCATATCTTTTTCAGAGTCGATCCATCTCAGAAATGTGCTGTCTTTGCCGACATCAACATTACCGTCACAAGCAACGGCCTTTATGCTGTTTGATTCGCCGATCTGTGCATTGCCTTGACAGTATGTTTCTTTTTGCAGTGATACCTTGCTGCCGGTTTTCAAGGAATTCTTGACATAAAAGACATTTTCAATCAACGAATCAGAAGGAACGTCAGCCTGATTGGTTATTTTTATGGTCTCACTTTTGGAAATAGTTATATTATGAATCCCTTCCGGCAGATCTCCCGCAGATTTTAGAAGCAGTCTTCTGAAGGAAATAGCAAAATAGCGTGGATCCTTGCTGTACTCCATATTTATGAACAGCGGTGAAGCGTCATCTTTTCTCATCACTTCCCGAATAGCCGGCAAAAAGGGAAGCATGAACAGTCCGACCAATAATATTGTACAAAGTAGCAGCATCAGGCCTCCACTTTAGGATCATTTCCGAAACGCTCTGTTTTTTGCCAGTGTGCCTTGCGCCGACTGACAATGTCCAAAGCAGTGTCAAGAAAACCCCTTGTGATATGCCACATATTGAAGAAGAAATTGAAGAGAAGAAGCGGCAGAAGCAATATTCTATGTATCGCGCCGTCAAGAAAGCAGCCTGTACCTATCTGGTAGAAAGGGGCAAAATTGCCGAAGGTATTATACGCTCCGATAAAAATCAGGAAAAAAAGCCCGGCGAATATCTCCATCTCTCCAAGGAAAAAAAGCGCCAGCGAATCGAGCAGTCCCAAAAGCAGTATTACTGGAACCATGTAGATCATCAGCAGAAGTGAGCCGTCGAATTTTTCACGAAAAGATAGATGGCGGGCCTTGAGTAGCCTGAAAAAGTATCTGAACATAACGTCGTTATGCCCTCTGGACCATCTTCTTATCTGACGTGCCCTGACTTCCCATTCTTCAGGAACTTCCTCGTAGCATTCAGCCCGGTTTGCATAAAGTATCTTCCACCCGTTGACTGCCAACCTGTACGTAAGTTCCGTATCTTCCGCAAGCGATCTAATGTTGAAACTACCGAGTTCCATAACCTCTTTTCGTCTGAAGCCGCCCACCGTTCCTCCGTACTGTGGCAGAAGCTTCATGTTATAGCGGGCCTGCTGATCGACTTGATATCCACCAGTTCGTTCAAGATCCAGCAATCGGGTAAGAATATTCTTTTTTGTATTGTACGGCACGACCCTGCCCATTACTGCGCCAACTTCAGGATCAGTAAAACAGACAGCTATATTTTTGAGCAGGCCCTTGGGCGGCAGATAGTCTGCATCAAATACAATTATTATCTCACCCGATGCCTTTTCCATTGCGGCATTCAGAGCTGCCGGTTTCCCGCGATCCCCCTCATTTCGATGCAGAGGCTTGATAAAGGGGTATTTAGCTGCATAGCTATCAAGAATAGCCCGAGTGCCGTCTTCTGAAAAGTCGTTGATCGGAATTATTTCCAGTTTATCCCTGTCATAATCGGCTTCTATCAGGAGATTCAGGATATGGGCTGCCACCTTCTCTTCGTTGTGCATAGGGATAAGCACGCTCACGGTTTTGAGATCCGTATCGATAATATCCTGATAATATATCCTTTGCTCAGAAAATAACCTGTTCAAGGTGAAGATCACGTGACGAATGGAGTAAATCACCATTATCCCGATTGTAAAAAGGAGGTATCCTTTAAGTATTAGTATGACCACTTCCATAATGTGAAATTCCCTTTAATTTTTTTTGCAAGCCTGGTTGTATAACAGGAATATATGCCGACTATATATACGAAGTCCACCAATGGTCCTAACGCAAAGAAAAGGACAGCCATGTAAATGAGTGATATCTTGCCTATGATATAGAGAAATACTACATACCTTACGGTGCCGAAAATCAGGGAATAGACAAACGAAATAAGCATGGTAAATATCTTTGACGGCAGAGAGGCAGGCAGAGGCAGCACGCCTAGCCCCATTATGACAGGTACAAAGAACCATATGCTGATCTGCTGCTTTATGTAAAGGTCTGAGTAGTCAGAGGCCTGGTACGGAAACTGGTCCGGTACCAGCAAGAAAAACATAGCTGAGATAAATAGAATAAATGATAATACAGTTCCCAATATAAGCAGCGGTTTTAACCGGTTTATATTGGGAAGCAGTAGTAGCATAAGAAGGCTGAAAATTGTATTTACAAGAGAAAATACTGCAGACGGAAACTTGCCAGGCAAGGCTAGATAATGCCCGTTGCCGATAATATAAGGATAGGAAACTATCCTTAGTGAATCCTTGTCGAAATACGGTGAAAGCACTTGCACGGCTATCCGGCAGACGGTGCGAGTAATTTCCGGATAGAAAAAAACTACGATCAACGAAAGAGGAAGTGCTATACATACTAGTTGGAGGACAAACGGCTTTGCCGACACCGCTATCTTCCGGTAGGATCGATGATAGAGTATTACAGATTTCATATCAGTGCTCATTAATTTTATCTCCAGCGCTATAGACGAATTCAGCATCACTGTCGAGGAGCGGCAGCTTGCCATGTGACCATCGATTTAGTGCTTGTGCTATACGCAACGAAGCCTTACCGTCGCCATATGGATTATTACCATGCGTAGCCTCAACGAAGGATTCGGTATCGTTTAGCAAACTGGCAGTCTCATGAACAATGGTTTCTCTTGCCGTCCCGATAACCTTGGAAAGTCCTGCTTTGAATGCTTCAGGCCGTTCTGTGACACGCCTAAGAACCAGTAAGGGTTTGTGCAGAGTGGGAGCCTCCTCCTGCAGACCGCCAGAGTCAGTAAGTATAAGATGAACTCTCTTCATAAGATTGATGAAAGTCAGGTAATCCAGGGGGGGTATGAGATGCACCCTATCAATCCCCGATAGCATGCTCATAACAGTGCGCTGTACTTCAGGGTTGAGATGAACGGGATAAATAATACGGACGTCCGGGAAACCATCGATGATGTCATGCAGTGCCAGGCAGATTTCTTCCAGGTCTCTGCCGATAGTTTCTCGTCTGTGGCAAGTTACAAGTATGCATCTGAAGTTATCGAAATCGATGTCTTCAAGAGGTGTGCCGACGCATGAAAACGGCTTCTTTAGAACATAATTGAGGGCGTCCACGACTGTATTGCCTGTGACGACAATTTTATCCTCATGTATGCCTTCATCAAGCAGCATAGCTTTTGAGAGCCGAGTAGGCGCGAAATTGATCTCTGCTAAAATAGTGGTGAGCCTTCTCATTCCTTCTTCAGGGAATGGGTTTAGCATATCGTAACTTCTGAGGCCGGCTTCAACATGAGCCACAGGTATCTTTCTGTAATATGCAGCTAATGATGCTGCAAAAACTGTTGTGGTATCTCCCTGAACAAGGACCATATCAGGAGTGATCTTGCTGAGAGCTAAATCCATGTGGTCGATGACTCGTGAAGTAAGAAGCGAAAGGCTTTGGCCCGGATACATCAGATTTAAGTCATGATTTGGAATGATTTCGAATAGTGAAAGAGCCTGATCGAGCATCTGACGATGCTGGGCTGTGGCAATTACAATAACATCGAACAAATCAGGAGACTTCCTGAGTTCGTGTATGACAGGCGCCATCTTGATAGCTTCTGGCCGGGTACCCACCACAGCTGCAACTCGCATCGGCAAATATCTAACTATGGTGTTGCTTCCATTGTTGGAGATAGCCATGATCTACCTCAGAGTTTTACTTACTCAAAATAGTAAATGTTCGGTTAGTATAGCATCAGCGGATTATGATCGCAAGCTTTTTTTAGGAGTGAGTGAAATTAATAACAGCTAATAGTTGTGTAATATTTTAATGTTGTATGTTGGCGATCCATGATAAAATATTAAGACCGATTTTTGAAGGGGGACTGAAATGACAACGCTGGAGAGGATTGAGAAACTGTTTGTGGACAAGCTTGAGCTTAACAGGGACCTGCTTACCCCTCAATCCATGCTTGAGAGCTTCGGAATAGACTCTCTGGACAAAATAGAATTTTTGTTCGCTCTTGAGGATGAATTCAAGATAAAGATTCCAGAGCGTGATGTAAAGATCGATACTGTTCAGGATGTTGTTGATATGGTTGATCGGCTTGTAGCCGAACAATCGGACGGTAAGTAGGAAAACAGCAATATGAGACGTGTTGCTGTAACCGGCCTCGGAGTTATATCGCCATCCGGAAATGGACCTGCGGAATTATTTAACAACTTGATGGCGGGCAGGTCTGCGGTGCGCAGGATATCGGCAGCGTATGCGGAAAAGCTTTCTATAGGGATCGCAGCAGAGGTTCAATTCAAGTTTTCTGATTATATGTCTAAGAAGACGACGGCGCTCGACCGGACGAGTCAGATGGCTCTGGCCGCTGCAGCGCAAGCCTGGACAGATTCCGGCATTACATTGGATGATTCGGCAAAAGAAAGGGCTGGTGTTTATATTGGCACCGGCATGGGAGGGGCTCAGTCTCTTGATGAAGTTACGACCCAGTTATATAAAGAGAATAAGTCGAGGGTAAGTCCCTTGTCGATAGTAAAAATAATGAGCAATGCTCCTGCTGCGCATATTTCGATAGCCTATGGACTTATGGGGCCATGCCTTACTTATACAACAGCCTGTTCATCTTCGTCAGTTGCCATTGGCGAGGCGTTCCGTCAGATTAAATACGGCCTTTGTGATGTCGCCGTTTCAGGAGGCACAGAGAGTATAGTGAATTACGTTTCTATGAAATGTTGGGAATCGTTGGGGGTTGTAGCCTTGGAAGATCCGGCGGATGCATCTGCCTCATGCAAGCCTTTTTCAAAGGACAGGACTGGCTTCGTTCTCGGTGAGGGAGCTGCAGTTATAGTGCTTGAGGACATGGAGAGGGCGCTGAAACGCGGCGCTAAAATATACTGCGAACTGTCAGGATATGGTTCGACTGCCGATGCTTATCATATAACCGGACCTACTGTTAACGGGCAGGTGCGTGCGATGAAGCTTGCTCTTGATGAGGCTGAGATGAATGCAGATTCAATTGACTATATCAATGCTCATGGAACAGCAACGGCAGCAAATGATGTGGTCGAGACGCAGGCAATTAAGAAGGTCTTCGGCGATATTGCCTACAAATTACCTGTCAGCTCCACCAAGTCAATGCATGGACATCTGATAGGCGCTGCGGGAGCCGTAGAATTCGTTATCTCTGTCCTTGCTATCGGTAACAAGGCAGTGCCGCCAACAACGAACCTTCATATACCTGATCCGGAATGCGACCTGGATTATGTTCCAAATGCCGGTCGAACCCACCTCAATATTAAGTCAGCAATGTCTAACTCTTTTGCCTTCGGCGGGACTAACGCCGTATTGATAGTAAGAGAAATCTAGCGCACAGGGACTTCTGACTATTCTCAATTCATGTATGCTGCCGTAAAGTCCTGCAATATTATTACGATATATATACTTAGTAGAATGTCCGCATTTCTGACGGGTTCAATTATCATAAGCATTTGAGCTACAAGGGATAAGGAAGAGATTAGGATTAAAGTAGATGAAAATCAAATTTCGCGATCTTATAAGTTTTGGAAACCTACCGCTGTTCTGGAAGATATCTTTCATGCCGATACTTGCCGTTGGACTTGTGATCGTCGGAGGGTTTTTTTATATATTGCCTCTGATGAAACAAAAGCTGATTGAGGACAAGAGAAGTTATGCCGAAAACGTGGTCCAAGTGGCCTATTACTTCGTGGCTGATTTCGATAAACGTGCGGCCGCAGGCGAGATGTCCCTAGAGGAAGCGCAGAGGCATGCCCTGGAAAGTATTAAACGCATAAAGTTCGACAAAGGTGAGGGATATCTGTGGATAAACGACACTAGCCGCATGATGATTATGCATCCACAAAATACGGAACTCAACGGCACTGACCTGTCAGGCGTTAAAGATCCTGGAGGCAAAGAGATTTTCGTAGAGATCGTTAATTTATGCGAAAGAAGTGGCAGCGGATTTGTTGAGTACCAATGGCCTAAACCTGGTGAGTCGAATCCTCAACCCAAGATCTCGTTCGTTCAGCTGTACAAGCCATGGGGCTGGATTATAGGCAGCGGTGTTTATGTCGATGATGTCATGAAGACTGTCTGGAGGATAATAATAGGGATAGGAATATTGCTCATCATTGTATCTATTGTTGTAACAACTACCACGTTTATAGTCGGCGGCGGATTCATATCCGGACCTATTGAAAGATATGCCAAAATGATGCGGGGATTCTCTGATGCACTGGCCGCAGGAAAGGGTGACCTGACGGGCAGGCTGGATATCAAAAGCAAGGATGAAATAGGCATGCTTGCGGTTACAATTAACAACGTGCTTGATTCCTACGGAATGATGGTAGATTATCTGAAGAATGCGCTTGATATCATAGTTGTCCTTGACAGTGATGGAAAAGTTCTTTATGAGTGTCCTTCTTGCGAAAAGATATTTGGGTATGAATCCCAGGATTTAAATGGTGCAAGCATATTTGACTTTATACATCCTGATGATACAGCCATCTTGAAGGAGTCCATCGGATATATTCTTGAAAGGCGTGATCCAGGCCATTCCATGGAATTCCGTTTTCTTCACCACGACGGGTCTTGGCGGGTGATCGAAGCTGTCGGCAGATTCTTCGCTTCTGAGAATTCGGTCTCAATAATAATAAACGCTAGGGACATTACTGAGCGTAAACAGGCTGCTGCAGCATTGCGCGAGAGCAAAGAGAAGATAAGTCTGGTTCTCGACTCAACATTCGAAGGAATCTATGGTGTCGATTTGAATGGAAACTGCACCTTCTGTAATCCGTCTGGAATCAAGATGCTTGGTTACAATTATGAAAATGACCTGATCGGAAAGAACATGCATGAGCTTATTCATCGTAAAAGGGATTTTCCTAAAGAAGGATATCCAGCGCATGAGGAAATGGTCATAGGTCAGAATATCCATAAGGACAAGGTATTACTATGGAGAGCCGATGGGACTAGTTTCCAGGCTGAATTATGGGCGCATCCCATATTTAAGGATGGATGCCTGATAGGTGATGTGACTACGTTTATAGACATCACGGACCGTATCACGCTTGAGAAACAGCTCCTCAGGGCGCAAAAAATGGAGGCAGTGGGACAGCTTGCCGGCGGAATTGCACATGATTTTAACAATATTCTGACTGCATTGATGGGATACTGCAGCCTGGTACAAATGAAGACAAAAGAGGAAGTGACCAAGACCCGTATCGAGCAGATTCTTGGCTTAGCTGACAAGGCTGCCAATCTTACAAAGAGCCTGCTTACTTTCAGCAGAAAGCAGGTTATTAATCCACAGCTTGCCGATCTGAATGAGATCGTCAGTTCTATTGGAAAGCTTCTGAGGCCTTTGATAGGAGATGATATATTGCTGAGGACGTTACTTTTGCACGACGAATTGAATGTGATTATAGACAAGGGTCAGATTGAACAGGTCTTTATGAATCTTGCGACGAATGCCAGGGATGCGATGCCTCACGGAGGCATGCTGACTATAACCACGGAAGCTGTAGAAATAGACAAGGAATTCATCGAGGCTCAAGATTATGGCGAGGTAAACGATTATGCGGTAGTATCGGTGTCAGACACCGGCACGGGTATCGATGACGCAGTCCGTGATCGAATATTCGAGCCATTCTTTACAACAAAAGAGGTAGGCAAGGGCACAGGTCTTGGTCTCGCTATGGTTTATGGCATAGTCAAACAGCACGGTGGTTATATTAATGTGGATAGCAAGCCAAAAAGCGGAACAACATTCAAGATTTATTTGCCGCTGGCTAAATCAGTTAAGGAAGAGTCTATTAAGTATTGCGGTAACTGACAAAGGTGAAAAAATGAGAGTATCTGACAAAATTGATAATATTATTTCAATATTGTTAATATTATCTATAGAAGGTTATTTGTTATGAATTCTAACTCATTGACATTTAAGGACATCAGGCAAGGCATGGTTTTAGCAATACAATATCTAGTTATATAGGATGGGGGAAAAGAAGCATGACATACAATACGATTAATATTATGGATTGCACATTAGTTGACACCGGTATAAGGCTTCGGGATCTGAGGCGGTGGAAGCCCGATGCTACAGGACCTCTGCCGTACTATCTTGACGCGGGGGACAACGGAGGAGTCATGTTTAACGGCAGGCCTGAAGATGTGCGGATGCTGTTACGCATATATAATTCTCAGCAGTTATATCTTGACATAAAATTTGTCTCTTTTCTCAACGCAGAGGGTATTGCGGCACGCAGGGTTTCAGCCCCGTTGGGTGATATTCTCGGCTACGATGTAAAGATATCAAGTAATTAATGCATTTATGCGCAACATGATATAGCCATATGCCATATGATTAATGAGCCCAGCCTGTGTTAAGTTTGGCACATATTAGGCATATGTCCCGAAATAGCAGAATGGCATTTCAGGAAACTGTGGAGCAAGATCACTTTTTTATCCCCTTTATGTATTTTGATATATTTGTCTCTTTTTAATGTATCAAGAGCCCTGGTAACTGTCTCGCGGCATAGGCCGGTCATAGCAGCTAGTGTCTGATGCGTTAATCTGATGTTCAATAAAGTGCCTTCTTCAATCTGCTCTCCGTAGTCGGCAGATAACTGTCTAAAGAGCAGATTTAATCTCTGCTCGGGACTTTTAAAATTGATGATCTGTGCCCTTTCCCAGAGATTTCTAAGCCTCATGCAGAACATGTGAAGTACATTATTGAGTACTTTGTGATGAGTATGAATAATGGTGAGAAAATTTTCCCTGTCAATGATGGCGACAGATGTTTGCTCCATGGCTACGACCTCGGCAGGAGAAGCAATGCAGTCAAGTAACGATAGTTCGCCGAATGAGTCACCTGGCCCATGAATCGCCCTGATTAGCTCTTTGCCGTCTTCCACCGCTTGGACAACCTTGACACGCCCTGACAACACTAAATACACATAAGAATTAGCATCGCCTTCCCATAATATCACATCGTCTTTTTGATATTCCTTGATCGAGACTTTATCCACTATATCTCCAATCTCTTTTCTGTTCAGAGATGAAAATATCTGCATTTTCCCAAGCTCTTGATATAAATCGGGGCGATTATTCATCTGTCACCTCCAGTTACGATAAACACAGACCTTGCATGTACCAACCTTAAAGATCTTATATATCGATTTACTTTCAACTGTGGACGGTCATAAAAAGTCATTCTCTCTGATATATTGCACCGATGCTTTGTCGATCAATAACTCAATAATAATGAATCTGAATTATCGAACGTGACTGTATTAATAATAAAATGAAATGATTAAGGAAAGATTAAGAAATCATGAATTCTTCTTAATGTTTGAGGTGATGAGTTAAGAAGCGCATTTATTCAATTATCTATCTAATATGCCTGTAAAGATGCTCTTAACATGTTCCAGCAGCATTGAGTGTGTAAAAGCATTTCCAGCAACAATGTTTCCTGTTTTTAAAAAATCTCCCCCACCTCCGAAGTCGGTAATAATTCCGCCAGCTTCAGTGATCATCAGAGCTGCAGCCGCGCAATCCCACGGAGCCAGCCCTATTTCAAAAAAACCGTCAAGACGACCACATGCCACATAAGAAAGGTCCAGCGCCGCAGAGCCGGCCCTTCGTATGTCACCAACTTCGTGGAATATAGTTCTAAAAAGTTCAATATAATGGTCTGTCATTTCTCTTCTTTTGAATGGAAATCCTGTTGCAATCAGGGCACTTTTTATATCTTTCAGAGGTGACACTGCTATTTTATGGCCATTGATGAAGGCGTTTTCTCCTTTGACCGCTGTGAACAGTTCTTTCCTGAGCGGATCATAGACAACGCCGGTAATGAGTTCTTTCCCATGTTGCAGCGCAATTGAGACGGCACACATCGGAAAGCCATGGATATAATTAGTCGTTCCATCCAAAGGATCGATTATCCACCGAAAGCCGTCTGTTTCGATGTCGTGATGCGATTCTTCTGCGAGAATATGGTGATCCGGAAAACTTCTATGAATGCTTTCTATGATTAATTTTTCTGATTCGGTATCGACACGTGTGACGAAATCAAAAGCCTGCTTGATGGTTATATCCACTGCGCCTAACTTCCCGCAATTGGCGGCTACTAATTCGCCCGCCCGCAGAGCTGTCTGTATTGCGGTATTGAGAAAATCACTTTTCATCATTGATAGCCAGACTATAAACTGACATTTTAACGCAGCCGCAAAATTGCTAAAGATTCTATGTGATATGTCTGAGGGAAAAAATCAATAACACGCACTGATTCCAGATCATACAGGCCCACGAGCTTCTTTACATCCCTGGCCAGCGTCGAAGGGTTGCATGAGATATACGCTATTCGTTCTGGTTCGAGCACCAGGATTTTGTCGAGAGCAGTATTGGAAAGGCCCGGTCTTGGCGGATCGACTATCAGGATATCGACAGTGTCACACACTTTGAGGCGCTCAGCCGGGCACTCGATGAAGCGGCAATTCCTTATGCTGTTTAGCTGGGCATTTCTTTTGCCATCGATGACTGCCTCCGGATTCTCTTCTATTGCGTAGACATCTGCGCCGTTAGAAGCAAAAGGTAGCGAAAAATTACCTGCACCAGAATAAAGGTCGATAACTCTTTTCTTAACAAGCGGCTGCATACTTGTTAGTATGTATCGTACGAGAGCTTTGTTAAGATCCCAATTGCTCTGGAAGAAACTGCGGGCTGAAACAGAATATCTCAGCCCTTCCAAGTCAAGGGTCATAAGTTCATTGCCGAAACTGACAGATTTGCCGTTTCCGGATGTGCCACTGACTCCTCCGAATCCGGCTTCCAGAAGCAGCATTGCGATTTGGTTCCAACGCGCTGTTGATATCTTTGTTGTTGATTTAAGAAAAGCCAGCCCTGTATCTCCACTGGAGATATGAAACTCAGAAATCCCATCAAATAGAGCGCGAGCGGATCTGTATACCTCACGAGCCTTTGCAAACAGGCTGTTGACCTGAGTACTCATTATGGGGCAATAATCGAAATCTATTACATCCCGTGTCTTCTCGCGGTAAAAGCCGAAAGAACCTTTGCCGATCTTGAACTGGCCTCGATATCTGTAATTCCAGGGGCTGGTGCCGACAAACGCGTTGGATATTTCAACATGCTTTTTTGCGATACGGCATAAACAGTCTGACAGAATCTCTTCTTTGATTGTTACCTGTCGCGGATAAGAGATGTATTGGAGCTGACAGCCTCCGCACAAACCAAATACCGTGCATGGGGGTTCTACTCTATCTGGTGAAGCGGCTAATACTCTTATGACTGATGCAAATGCGTGATCATGTTTGCGCTCGTCTATTCTGGCTTCTACAGTCTCACCGGGCACAGCATTTCTGATCAACAATACAGCACCCTTGTCGCGAGCGAGGGAAAAACCACCATAGGCGGGGAGGTCCGCTTTAACGGTTATGAACGAATTATTTTTTTTCAATTATTTGTTTAATGGTATTTTTGAGTGTAACCAGATCGGAAGACTTGACAACGTAAGCATCCGAAACCCAAACCGAAAAATCATCTCTATAGTCATATGCAGTAAGCATTATAACCGGTGTCTGAGGTTTTTCCTGTTTTAACTGCCTCAATACTTGAATCCCATCCATGTCAGGCATCATTATGTCAAGAGTTACGACATCCGGCTCTTCTGCTCTAAATACATCCAGCGCTTCTTTGCCTGAATTCGCCGTCACTACCGTGTAACCTTCATCTTCTAATTCAGCTTTGTACAGTTTAAGTATGTTCTTCTCATCGTCTACAACCAGTATTTTCATGCCTGGCCTCCTTTAAGCGGCAAATAAATTCTGAAAATAGTGCCTTCACCAGCATTGCTTTCCACGTCTATCTTTCCTGCATGCTCTTCCACTATTCTCTTTGTAATTGATAGTCCCAACCCGGTACCTGTGGGTCGGGTGGTGAAGAAAGGGTCCCATATCCTGTTCAGATCTTCTTCCCTAATGCCGTGACCAGTGTCCCGTATTTCAATAATAGCCTCTCTTTCCTCAGCCCTATGACCGAGAAGGTCAGGCTCAGTGAATGAAGATTCAGAATACACGCTAACGGTAATCGTGCCGTTTTCTGTAGCATTGTTTGCATTGCTGACGAGATTCAGGATAGCTTCCTTCATCCTGTCGTAATTAATCATCAGCAATACGGAATGGTCAATATTTTGTTTAAGCACATTCCCGCGTTCATTCACCGCCGGCTCAAGCAGGGTAGATATGTCAGCGATAAGATCGGCAGCGGCTACTTCACTTCGCTCAGTAATAGAGCTCTTAACAAAGCTGAGAGTATTGTTCAGTATACCTTCAAGGCGCCTCACCTCGTCAACGATAATTTTAGCATGCTCCTTCAGATTACTATCGAGGCGCTTTTCTAATCTGCGTGCGAATCCACCTATGGAAAGCAACGGATTTCTGATTTCATGAGCTACCTTGGCGGCCATCTCGCCGAGCGCAGCCATCCTTTCGATAGAAACCATCTTTTCTTTCAGCTTCTTTATCTCTGAAACATCTCGGGCAATATGCACCGTACCTGTCAATTCACCGCTCTGATCGAAAAGAGGTGAGCTCGATATCAGAAATGTCCCGCCAAGATTTGGGTCATCCACTTCACCCACATACGATCTGTTTGATGAGATAGTCTTACGATGGGGACACAGGTCCCATGGGCTATCCATTCCATGAAAGATTTCGTAACATTTCTTCCCGATGATTTCATGAGGCGGTTTGCCTATCTTGTCAACCACCGCCCGATTGATCTTTTTAATTGAATAATCCCTGCCATTTATATATAAGAGGTCTGAGATCGATTCAAAAATATTTTCAAGCTCTTGCTCAGCTTCAGTTACGTGCTCGAAGAGACGCAGGTTTTCGATTGCCGATGCTATTTGATCAGTGAATCCCTTGAGGATGTTCATGTCATGATCTGTGATCGGTTTTCTTGAATAGAGGTTATCCACCCACAGGACGCCTATCACCTTGCTTCTGGAAATCAGCGGCAGCACAGCATATGCCATAGTGCCAAGCTGTTGGATGAGAACGGCGTCCGACAACGGCTCTGTGTGAACATCCAGGATATTAAAAGATTTTTTTTCCTTTACGGCTCTGGTGAGAACAGTGTCGTCATCCAGGCTCACTGTAATGCCGCAGCACAAGCGGTCCATCATGGAGTCTTTTCTCAGAGGTCCAAGCTCGATTTCCTGCATAATAGCATGGATATCCTTGTTTTCCATCGAAAGGCGTGACCAGATTTCCCAGGCCTCGTCATGATTGGCAGGGCCGACACCCATCGCCCCTTTCATAGTTCTGCCGTCTTCTTCTATCAGAAAAAGCATCGCACGATTGAAACCTAGGCCGTCGCCCATTGTTACCGCGGTGAGCACCATCCTCAACAGGCGGTCCAGCTCAAGTGTGCCGCGCATAGTTGAGCTTATGAAAAGCAATCTCGATAATTCGTTGTTCTTGCGGAGGAGATCTTTCTCTATCCTCTTGCGTTCTGTGATGTCTCTTCCGACCCTGCTTATTCCTATGATATGACCTGAAGAATTCTTGATCGGAGACATATTCATGTTTACATCTATGATCCGGCCATCTTTAGTTTTACGCACTGTTTCGAGATCTTTTAGAGTCTCACCGTTTCCGATCTGGATCATATAACTTTTTTCCGTATCGACAAGAAAATGTGGTACTATCGGCAGAAACCTGCCCATTACTTCGTCCCTGGCATATCCGAACATTTTCTCTGAAGCATCATTCCATGAAGTGACGGTGCCATTAAGGTCAGTGGTGACAATTGCATCCGGCGAATTCTCTATCAGACCTTCGAGATAGTCCTTAAGCTCTTCAACCTGTTTCTTCGTTTCGACCGCCTCGCGTTCCTTTTTCAGCGCCTTATCATAAAGCATCGATTTCTCGATGACTATTGCAGCTACCGACGCAAAGCCTTCAAGGGTAATTCTGTCGTCTTCACTGAATGGGACTATATCTCCGTCTACCGTCATCTTGTCGTACAAACTGAATGTTCCGGTCAGCGTATCACCAATCTTAAGCGGTGTACATATTGCCACCTCAATGCTTTCCATTGCCGCATTATGCATACCATCAGCCCGGTTAAAATAAACTGTCTTGCCCTCCTGAGCAGCCAGACCGCAAATACCTTCCCCTATCTCAAGTTCGATCTTGATTTCATCGCAAAGGCCGGAACAAGCCTCCACTTTAAGTTTGCCATCTTCCAGTAGCCTTAGAATGCTTCCTGATGCATTGAAGAATTTTACCGACTCTATTGCAATGTTATTTAGAAGTTCCTGAAAATTAGTTATAGACAGTATCGATGTAGTAATTGTGTGCAAGACCTTAAGCCTTCGCAATTCAGCATCGGTTCCGAGATGAGAATCATGCAGCGAGTGGTCGTTTCTGTCATATGAGAGGTTTTGATCATTCATCGGATTTATCGGACAGGCCGCTCATATAATTCCAGATATTTTTCCGCAGATTTTTTCCATGAAAAATCCATTCTCATAGCATTGGTAATTAATATCTGCCAGATATCTTTTTGTTTGTATACAGACAACGCCTGGTCAACTGCTTCCATAAGTGCATCACGATTATGCTTATGGAATAAGAACCCCGTATCTTTAATTGTACCGTTATTTCCTCCGGCAAGGTACCTATCGTCAATGCGTTCTGAAGAGATAATCGTATCAGCCAATCCGCCTGTTGAGTATGCAACCGGGATCGTGCCGTACCGCATAGCAATCATCTGACCTAGTCCGCACGGTTCATATTGAGAGGGCATAAGAAATATATCTGAACCCGCATAAGCCAAATGCGCCAACACCTCGTCAAATCCTGCAAGGAAATAGACTTTATGGCGGTAGCGCGCAGCTTTTTCAGCAAGTTGGGTCTGAAACCGTTCATCGCCTTTTCCGAGCAGGAACAGGACCGCACCTCTGTCCAGCAATTCGTCTGTCGAATCCGCAAGAAGGTCGATTCCTTTTTGGGATGATAGCCTTCCGATAAAGCTCAGAAGCGGAGTTTCCTGAGTGCCTTCAAGTGAACATTTCAACATGAGCTTGCGTTTACATTCGAACTTCCCTTTTAGATTGCGTACAGAATAATTGCAGGGCAGAAGGTTGTCAGCCTCGGGGTTCCATTCGATTGTGTCGATGCCGTTGAGCACGCCGAAGAGAGCATTCGATCGCTTTCTGAGAACGCCGTCCAATCCGAACCCTTTATCAGGCGACAGAATCTCTCTCGCATAAGTTGGGCTTACGGTGGTTAGCAAATCTGCAGCTGTGAGCCCTGCCTTTAGGAAATTGACCTTTCCGTAAAACTCGATCCCCTCCGGATTGAAAATGTCGGGACCAAACCCTGCGGATTCAAGCGAAGATGGCGGAAACAAACCTTGATATCCCATATTGTGAATCGTCAGGACAGTCTTCGACTTGGAGAATACAGGATCGTTTTGGTAAAGCGTTTTCAGATAGAGCGGTATAAGGCTTGTTTGCCAGTCATTACAATGAAGCACATTATATTTAAGATCGAGAAATTTGCATATTTCCAGGACGCTTCTGCAAAAAAATATGAATCTCAGGTCATTATCCGGATAATCGCCTTCAGCTGTGCCATATAACTCTGATCTGCCAAAATATTCATCGTTTGATATGAAGTACACTCTACCCCGTTTAACGTTCTTTATGCCCGACTTCTTTTCAGAATAGACACTGCATTTTTTAGTTACAGAGCCTATCGGGATATCTATTTGAATTATTAAGTCTGTCAGGCTTTTTAGAAATCGCTCTTTGGTGGCAGCATACAATGGGATAAAAAGAGTAGCATCGTGGCCCATGTCGGCTAACTCTTTAAACAACGTGCCAGCTACATCCGCCAGGCCTCCCGTTTTGGAATAAGGGACCGCCTCCGATGATATCAAGGCGATTTTCATTGGACTAAATTTTTGCTTCCCGCATGAATTTAGCCGCCTCTTCAGGGGGGGTCGGATTAATGTAAAACCCCGATCCCCATTCAAAACCGGCAGTCCTTGTCAGCTTAGGCACGATCTCGATATGCCAGTGATAATAGTCATTCACTTCGTCCTTGAAGGCGGACGTATGAAGGATGAAATTGTATGGAGGTGTATCGAGCACTTTGTCCAGCTGTTTAAGCACGCGCTGAAGAATATCAGCCAGCCCCGAAAAGCTTTTATCGGGAGGGCCGAAGTTAGATTCATGACGTTTAGGCAAGATCCATGTTTCAAACGGCTCACGGGGCGCAAACGGGGCGACAGCAACATATTTATCGTTTTCATAAATTACACGTTTGCCTGCTTCTATCTCTTGGTTGATGATATCACAGAATATGCAACGCTCCTTGCTGTCGTAATATTGTTTGGCAGTATCCATCTCTTCCCTGACAGTTTTTGGAATGATTGGCAGGGCTATCAGCTGACTGTGGCTGTGCTCTAGAGAAGATCCTGCCACTTCACCTTCATTCTTGAATATGAGGACATATTTGAAGCGAAAGTCTTTCTTAAGATCCATAAGTCTGAAATAATATGCCCAAAGAACATCCTCTACCGCCCTCGATGGCATCGTGGCAAGCGATAACTGGTGGTCAGGTGTCTCGATTATAACCTCATGAGCACCGATCCCGTTCATTTTGTCAAATACGCCTTCCCCCATTTTCTGAAGCTCTCCATGTATTTGCAATGCAGGGAATTTGTTCGGTACAGCTCGCAGCGTCCATCCCGGAGAATTAGGTGGAGTGCTGGCTGGCCTGAACGCAATAATTTCAGGCGTAGTTGTATGCTCGTTGCCGGGGCAGAACGGACAAAAACCACCTGTTTTGCGCTTTTGCGACGGCGACACAAAATCGGTCGGTCTTTTTCCGCGCTCGACCGATATAATCACCCACCGTCCGGATATGGGGTCTTTTCTGAGCTCGGGCATAGATCCTCCTAAATGATTCTGTTAGGGCAAGTTACTGATAAGCTAAATATATTTTTAAGTTATAATTATAACACTATGAAGCCTGTTTTTCATGTGTTTCGCGTCAATGGACCGTTCGATGATCCGGCCGTCTTTGCAAGAATATTGAGGGAAAGAAGAGCTGTTCTATTTGACTGTGGAAACATAAGCGCTCTTGACACTGGTCATCTGCTCAAGATAAGCGATATTTTCATCACGCATATGCATATCGATCACTTCATCGGGATAGATTTGGTGATCCGCGCTGCGCTAAGACGCGTTGCACCTCTGCGTATTTATGGGCCCAGAGATATAGTCTCATGCATCGAAGGAAAACTCAAAGGTTATTCATGGAATCTCATCCGCGAGTATCCGCTCAAATTGGACGTATTTGAAATAAACGATGCAGTCGTTAAACATAGCGGCTTTTACGCTTCAGACGCTTTTGAGAGAATGGACCTTGAAACCTCTGGATTCAGCAGTATCATACTTGACGACACTCTGTTTAAAGTTAAGGCGCTGCAGCTTACTCACGACGTGCCGGTTATCGCATATTCCCTGGAGGAAGACTATCATATAAATATAAATAAGGCGCATCTGCAGTCAATGGGATTTGAGGTGGGCCCGTGGCTTTCAGAATTCAAGAAGGCGATACGTCGCGGCGCACCTGATGACATGTCATTCGATTTCGGAGGAAAGACTATAACACTTAAGGAAGCTATGCAGATTGCGACCATAACCCGTGGACAAAAAATATCCTACGTAACGGACGTTTCACCGGATGAGATAAATATTTCAAAGATAATTGAGTTTGTCAGCGGCTCTGACACGCTTTTTTGCGAAGCCTACTTTCCTGATAAGGAAATAGAGAGAGCTTTGGAACGAAGCCATTTGACAGCTGCACTTGCGGGCAAGATCGCCCGAGAAGCAAAGGTGGGGAATATTGAAATAATGCATATCTCTCCAAAATATATTCATTCTGCTGATGAAATTTACAGTGAGGTAGAGAGGGAGTTTAAAAAAGGCTGTGATCTATAAATACGTTATTTGCTATTTTTCGGAGGGCAGCTTATGAACATCATATTTCATGAAGCTTTTTATAGACAATATGATAATGATCCTGCTGCGTCGCCTGGTCGGATGGAACCGATCATTCGGGAATTGAAAAAACATCCCGGCTATAAATTCATTGTGCCGGAGCCGGCCGGCGAAGAGGACCTCCTAAGGGCTCATTCATACTCCCATATTGCATCCGTCCGCCGGTCTGCTGAAATCTATGAGATGGCGCTTCTTGCTGCAGGAGGAGCAATTATGGCTTCCGAGCTTGCTTTTGCGGGTGAACCCTCATTTGGATGCATTCGACCTCCAGGGCATCATGCTTCTAGGGACAGTTGCTGGGGATTCTGTTTTTTCAATAATATGGCAGTGTCTCTCTTAAAGCTAAGATCTGAAGGAAAGATAGCCTCTGCTTTTGTGCTTGACTTCGATCTTCACAGGGGAGATGGCAATATTAATATTCTGTGCGGTCAAAAGGATTTCATGATTTTGAATCCGGGGAGCGAAACCGAAAAAGACTACCTTGGCGAAATCGAATCTATTCTTGATAGAACCGGTGACTGTGACATTATTGCTGCATCGGCTGGATTTGATGAATATGAAAAGGATTGGGGCGGTAAACTTTCTACTCTTGCATATAAAGAAATAGGAAGGCTTATGAAGGAATTTTCTGAAAAGCATTGTAGCGGCAGAAGGTATGCGCTTCTTGAGGGCGGTTATTGTTATGAGGATTTGGGATATAACGTCCATGCCTTCTGCGAGGGCTTCATGTGACAGAGATAATATAATCCAAACTAGTTCTTCTGTAGCCACGATCCTACAGGCATGGGAATTGAAAATACTATTCTGAATTATTATTACTGCCAAACTATTTACGCTATTGATATAATCAAGAGATGAAGCCGCTAATTCTGGTCACTAATGATGACGGTGTGCACGCGCCGGGACTCACCGCTCTTTTCATGGCTATGTCTAAAATTGGCGAAGCATATATTGTAGCTCCTGATCGGGAAAGGAGCGCTGTCAGTCACGCCCTTACCCTTCACAGGCCGCTAAAGGTTGATGAGCTGAGAAATCATGTATTCAGTGTTAATGGGACTCCAACTGATTGCGTCGCTCTTGCAGTTCATAAAGTGCTTCCGAGAAAGCCGGACCTGGTGGCGTCGGGCATCAACCGGGGCGCTAATCTGGGAGACGATGTTACCTATTCAGGAACTGTTTCGGCTGCTATCGAAGGGACGATTCTCGGAGTTCCTTCGTTTGCTATATCTCTTGCGGGAGATAGGCCATTCCTCTATGAGGCGGCTGTCCCTTTTGCTGAAGAGGTTGCCAGATATATCCTGGACAAACAGCTTCCTTACGATACCCTGCTTAATGTTAATGTGCCGAATCAGCCACAAGAGACCCTTAAGGGCGTAAGAATAACGAAACAGGGTAAGCGTATATATGATAATGCAATACAGGATATTTATTCGCCTTGGGGTGAAAAGCATTATTGGATAGGTGGAGGCAAGCCTTATTGGGAGCATGGAGAGGATATCGATATGCAGTCGGTAATGGACGGTTTCGTATCCGTTACACCTGTGCATCTGGATATGACTAATTATTCGGCTTTTGAAGTCCTGAAAAGAGGATGGAAGATTTCAAAAGACTAAGGGAGTTGATGGTCTCCACCCAATTAATAGCTCGTGGAATAAAGGACGAGCGAGTCCTGGCAGCCATGAGAAAAGTTCCACGGCACCTTTTTATGCCGGAGCAGGTCAGATACGCTGCCTATGACGATTCAGCCATGTCTATCGGGGAAGGTCAGACAATTTCTCAGCCGTATATGGTCGCAGTCATGACTGAACTGCTTGAGCTGACCGGCATAGAGAAGGTTCTTGAGATCGGGACTGGATCAGGTTACCAGACAGCTATACTAGCTGAACTTGCTGCTGAAGTTTATTCGGTAGAGCGGATTGCTGTTTTGGCAGCCAGTGCGGCGGAGAAATTGAAGGAGCTCGGATATGTGAATGCATATATTGCCGTGAGCGATGGTTCAATTGGTCTTGAGGATCGTTCACCGTTTGATCGTATCATTGTTACCGCGGCCGCACCTAAAATCCCAAAACCGCTTGCACAGCAGCTTAGGAATGGCGGCATAGTAGTTGCGCCAGTTGGGGAGCGGTTCTCCCAGATGCTTCTCAAGGGCAGAAAAGTCAATGATGAGCTTGTAGAGGAATTCAGCACCCCCTGCGCCTTCGTGCCATTAATCGGCGAGCACGGCTGGAAGGCATAAAATTCTGTTATAAAATCTTTTTGCATTGCTACAGGCGCCGGTTCATCTGTTATAATTGAACATCTTTTGATCCGGGCGGGCGCCGATTGCCGAGGTGTTGCTGCGACGGAACTTACTGGTCCGGTGAAGGAATGAGACGAGACTGCGGAATGGGAGATACGTGCGTTCATCTCCCCATGTGATAACCCGTACAAAGGGGCCATTCACTAAATGGAGAAGCAGACATATTCAGCCGGTAATCCGAGATATAGCGGCCTTTGTTTCTGTAGCAAACCTTCGATTTATTCTTGTTGCATTCGAATCATCGGAATTTCACGGTCTGTCAGTCCGCCGGGCGGCCTTCTCCTGTGACGGATTGCCCAAGAACAAAGTTTATAGAAGCTAGCTATTCGATATATTCAATTTATTCACAAAATATGACAACTGGGAGAAAGCGTCATGCCGCTCACATTCAAAGGCGGGGTACATCCCCCGGACAAAAAGGAATTAGCAAGGGACAGGGCGATCAGGGTTGCCCAGGCGCCGAAGCAGGTCATCATTCCGCTGAGCCAGCATATCGGGGCTCCGTGTAAGCTTGCTGTAGAAATAGGCCAGCTTGTTAAGAAAGGCGAAGTCGTGGGAACTTCGGGTGGTTTTGTATCGGCCCCAGTCCATGCTTCGGTGTCGGGTAAGGTAATTTCGATAGGCGACTTCCCGCTGGCAACCGGAAAGATGACTCCTTGCGTTGTGATTGAAAACGACTTTCAGGAAGAATGGACGTCACTGAAGGATCATCCTGAGTATCTTTCCTTGCCGGCAGAGCAGTTGAAGGAAATGGTGAAGGACGCCGGACTTGTAGGGATGGGAGGCGCCGCTTTCCCGACTCACGTCAAGCTCTCACCCCCAAAGGAAAAACCTATAGATGTTCTGGTTATAAACGGGGCCGAGTGCGAGCCTTATCTCACAGCCGATTATCGCCTGATGATCGAGAGGCCGTCGGACGTCACTGAGGGCACTAAGGTATTGATGAGGATCCTGGGAGTCAAAAAGGCCTTTATCGGGATCGAGGACAACAAGCCCGATGCTATTGAAGCCCTCAAGAAAGCTGCTGCCGGCAGTTCTGATATTACAGTATGCGGCCTCGAAGTCAAATATCCGCAGGGCGCTGAAAAAATGCTTATCAAGGCAGCCGTCAACCGTGAAGTACCGCCTCGCGCATTGCCTATGGATGTAGGCGTGGTTGTCCAGAATATCGGGACGACAATAGCGGTCTATGAAGCGGCCAGATACGGCAAGCCTTTGATCGAACGCGTTGTGACCATTTCGGGTGAAAGCATAAACGAACCGGCCAATTTGATGGTGAAAATAGGCACGCTCGTTTCAGAACTTATCAAGGAATGCGGAGGATTCAAGACCGACGCTGCAAAGGTCATTTCCGGCGGCCCGATGATGGGCTTTGCCATGTATGACCTGAATGTGCCTGTGACCAAGGGCACCTCCGGCATTCTGGCTCTGCCCGAAGAGGGGCTCGTTCATGTGGACGATTACAATCCCTGCATCCGCTGCGGAAGATGCATAGAGGCTTGCGCGATGGGCCTTATGCCTTCCATGATCAGTGTCCTTTCCGAAAGGGGTTTTTATGAGGAGGCCAAGAAATACGGCCTGTTCGACTGCTTCGAGTGCGGCTCATGCACTTATGTATGCCCGTCAAAGCGGCCCATTGTCCAGTTTGTGAGACTCGCCAAATCGATGGTGAAGCCATGAACGACCAAAATATACCAGATGCTATAAAGGGGAGTAAGATGGCGACTGATGCGAAGGATGCAAGCAGACTCATAGTCTCGGTAAGCCCTCATCTGAGAAGCGAGGAAACGACCAGCCGCATCATGTGGAGCGTGAATGCGGCCCTACTGCCCGCTACGGCAATGTCGGTCTATTTCTTCGGACCAAAGGCGGCTATTGTCCTTGCCATTTCGATTGTGGCGGCTATCCTGTCGGAGTATTTATATGAGAAAGCCGTCAAGAAAAAAATCACTGTCAACGATGGAAGCGCATTCCTCACAGGTTTATTGCTTGGCCTCAATCTGCCGTCGTCGGTCCCTTTCTATATACCGATAGTCGGTTCTGTTGTGGCGGTTGCCCTTACCAAGCAGCTTTTTGGCGGTCTCGGGTTCAACGTATTTAACCCTGCGCTTGTCGGCAGGGCCTTTCTGCTTCTGTCGTTTCCAAAGCTTATGACTATATGGAGCGCGCCGACCGCGGCCTTCATAGCAATGGACGCGAAGACAACCGCTACTCCGCTCGGTATTCTCAAAGAAGAGGGCATGCAAAAGCTTCTTGAAGTATTCGGCAACAAGCTCAATCTGTATATCGACCTTCTCTTCGGCAACAGGGCTGGTTCGCTGGGCGAAACCTCGGCCTTTGCGCTTCTTATCGGAGCCGCGTTTCTTCTTTACCGCGGATACATAACATGGCATATCCCGGTATCATTCCTCGGGACCGCGGCTGTTATAGCCTGGATTTTCGGCGGCCAGGGCGCTCTGTTCGCGGGCGACCCGATTCTGCATCTGCTGAGCGGAGGCATCATCCTTGGAGCCTTTTTTATGGCTACCGACTATGTCACATGTCCATCTATAAAGATGGGCCAGATAATTTTCGGGGCCGGCTGCGGCTTTCTTACTATGCTAATCAGGCTCAAAGGCGGATATCCTGAAGGGGTCATGTTCGCCATACTTATCATGAACTGTTTCTCGCCCCTGCTTGACAGGGGATTCAAGTCGAAGGTATTTGGCGCTGTGAAGGTGAAGGAGGTCAAGCAATGACCGGAAAAGATATTATCAAGATCACGCTCAATCTTGTGGTTATCTATCTTATCGGCGGCCTGATCCTGGCTGTCGTCCACGCGACGACATCACCGGTAAGGTTCAAGAACAATGTAATTGCTGAACAGAAAGCACTTAAGCTGCTCATTCCGGATGCCGACAAGATCGACAAGCTCGGCGATTGGGAGAGCCATGAAAGGCACGCCCAATACTGGGTAGCCAAAAAAGGAGATGCAACCGTAGGTTATATAGTGCAATCTTTCGGCAAAGGCTATTCAAGCTATATCAAGACGCTTATAGCGGTGGATAAGGATTTTAAAGTGCAGAAGATAGAAATTCTTGATGAAAAAGAAACCCCAGGCCTCGGCGATGAAGTCGAAACCCCGGCGTTTAAGGGCCAGTTTAAGGGTAAGGACATCGATCATCTGAAGGTACTGAAGACAGACACGACAGAGTATATCCAGGCAATCACTGGAGCAACCATATCCAGCCGTGCCGTAACCGAAGATGCGGTAAAGAACGGCGTGCAGTTTTTGAAAGACACGATTCAGGGAGGAGGTGCTGCACATGTCGAGCACAAATGAAGATATCAGCTATTGGGAGCTCATAAAAAATGGAATACTCAAAGAAAACACGATCTTCAAGCTTGCGCTTAGCCTCTGTCCTGCAATCGCTGTGACCAATAACCTCAAGAACGGCGTCTTCATGGGCGCTGCTGTTGTCTTCGTCCAGGTGATGGTTAACCTGACCGTCTCGGCGATGCGCAAGTTCATCCATCCCAGAATCCGTCTGCCTATTTTCATGCTTGTCATTTCAGGCTGGGTTACGGTCGTCAATCTCGGCATGGACGCCCTGGTCCCGGATGTATACAGATCGGTCGG
>Ga0187785_10000023_pt1 | contig 60331 bp, 51 predicted proteins | sample 0815_BV2_4_20_MG_FD_132466 | JGI IMG/M metagenome (GOLD analysis project Ga0187785, IMG submission 132466) | Tropical peat soil microbial communities from peatlands in Department of Meta, Colombia - 0815_BV2_4_20_MG | ecosystem: Environmental > Terrestrial > Soil > Wetlands > Peat | place...
CAAGTCCGCATCGCCCACCAGAATCATTCTGGATCCCCACGGCACCATGGTGCCCACCCAGTTTTCGAGTCTCCCTCGTGCGGCTATATTGACGGAATTGGGAATATGACCCTGCGCATAGGCCCCGGAGTCTCTGATGTCCACCAGGTAATATTTTTCCGGGTCTGTCAGGTCAGCAGACGCCTTGATCTCGGCAGGCATGGGAGCGTCCCAATCGACAGGCGGCGGTCCCTCCCGGTTCATCTTTGCATTATATTGAAAGTATTGCGGCGCGTCGGGAAGGCCTTGGAGAACGAGCGCGACAAACTCCCCTTCGCTTCTTGCCTTGAGATACGGATTGGATGCCTTTTCCTGACCGATAGTCGATTTTGGTTCGTCACTGAGGCGGGCGCCACACAGGGATCCTGCTCCGTGGGCGGGAAAAATCATCACATTGTCCGGGAGCTTGGAGAGCTTGTCGGACCATGAATGATACATCGCAGATGCCAGCCAGGCCGCGGGGACGGTTCCCTCCATAAGATCCGGCCTGCCCACGCTCCCTACGAAGAGCACGTCGCCCGTGAAAAGAAGTTCCGGTTTGTCCGGGTTGTCGCCGGAGTAGACAGCGCAGCATTGCCCGTCGGGCGTGTGTCCGGGCGTATCCATGAATTTCAGTGTGGCTTTTCCGATTTTAACGACGGACTTCTCATCCACTGCCTCGATGGTGTACTTGGCGCCGGAGTTGTGGCTCTGGTAAATCGGTACGTCCAGAGCCCTCTTGATTTCCGTGTGCCCCGCTACGAAATCCGCATGGGAATGTGTCAGATAAGCCCCGGTGATTCTTACACCTTCTTTCCTGGCAGTTTCCAGATAAAACGAAATGTCCCGGACCGGATCCACCAGCAGAGCTTCCCCGTCACTGATCAGAAGGTACGAGTATACGGAGAGAACGGGCAGTTTGAACTGGATTACTCTAAAGCCCGGAAAGGAGTAGGTGTCCAGGATTCTGTAGGTGGACGAGTCCGATCCGTGTGCAGCGGATTCCGAGTCTTTGATCTCGGCTCCCACAGCTATTTGTGCAATTCCAAGAGACAGGCAGAAAGCCAAAAGAAATGCTTTTTTCATGGGATGCCTCATCGTCGATGATTCGGGGTTCTTATCCCCTGTTTGAAACTGACGGGGACGATACGCGATTGACACCAGCGCACTGTACTTTCGAGGAGGCATCAGGTCAAGCTTCTACGAAACCGGTGCGTATCCATTTGTTCGGTCACGGGTGGCAGATGGCTGTCATTGCGAGCGAAGCGAAGCAATCTCTGCCCTTGTACATCGAGATTGCTTCGTCGCGTCGCTCCTCGCAATGACACTGATTCGCGTGCCGACCAAGTCGGTGATTCGAAAGCTATTTGCTGGACACCAAACCAGAATCTCCTTTCACGCGAGAAGAAGGCTCGTTCATGTCCTTTGCGCATTTCGACCGACCCGGCCCTTTCTGGACCGACTTCAGGTGAGGAGCCGCTCCACGATTGACCCAAACCTGGTGACGGCGTATGTTTAAGAAATAGTTGAACGCACCAACCACCTGAGATACGTCAATCGGACTGGAGGAGTCAGTGAAGGAAATCAAGAACGTGGCTGTCCTTGGAGCAGGAGCGATGGGGGCTGCCTACGCCTCGAGGTTTTTCGATGCGCCCGCATTCTCCACCGTAATTGTAGTGCGGGACCCACGCTATGATCGACTGCGAGCAGAAGGTTTTCTGGTCAATGGGAAACACTATTCAATTCCGGTCGTTCACCCTGATGCGGCGTCACGGCCCGCGGATCTCATCATCGTCGCTCTGAAGAACCACAACCTTCCGGAAGCGATCGATGATTTGAAAAACGTGGTCGGCGACGAGACTACGCTCATCTCCGTAATGAATGGGCTTGATAGCGAAGACCATCTTGGTTCCGCATATGGCATGGACAAGGTGCTCTATGCAGTTGCCGTCGGAATAGACGCGGTTCGAGACGGAAACTCAGTCACCTACACCAATCCCGGGAAAGTCCTGTTTGGTGAGGCTGACAATTCCCATCCGAGCGAACGAGTCCGCCGCGTGCAGGAAGCATTTGAACGGGCGGGAGTCGCGTATGAAACGCCCACCGACATGATGCGCGTGCTGTGGTGGAAGTTCATGGTCAACGTGGGGGTGAACCAGGCCTCTGCAGTGATACGCGCGCCATACGGAGTCTTTCAATCTTCGCCGGACGCGCAGGCACTGATGGAATCGCTGATGCGTGAAGTCATCGTGCTGGCACAACGCATTGGGGTGAGCCTAGGGGAGCAGGATCTCGATGGATGGTATGCCGTACTGAAAACCCTATCTGCCGAAGGCAAGACTTCGATGTTGCAGGATATTGAGGCAGGCCGCAAGACCGAGGTCGAGGTTTTTGCCGGAAAGGTGGTAGAGTTGGGCAAGCGTCACGGCATCCCCACCCCCGTAAACCAAACCCTGTTGAGCATTGTTAACGTTTTGGAGCATTATCGAGCCTGAGACCGATGCGCTTTCAGCCAAGCAAGATTGGGGCCCTTTGTAAAGAGTGTCGCGCCCAAGTCCCTAATAGGGATTCTCAAAAGTAATGGTCCTTTTGATTACGCGAAAAGATTGAAAGATTGTCATTGCGAGGGCAAAGCCCGAAGCAATCTCCAATTGACCGAAACCGGGATTGCTTCGTCGCTCCGCTCCTCGCAATGACATGATTGGACCACCGGCATGCGGGCCAGCATTATGAGAAAATCCGACACAATTTTCGAGAACCACTATATTTGAAGGCACAGTGGCATGAGATGTTTTACCGGACCAGGTATGCGATAATACAAGGTTGTTAACCTAAGGTCATTGTCGTGTTTGCAACTCTATCCTTACGGCTTGGCAGCGGCACTCTTTGTTGTTGAATCCGAAGCCCGCGAGAGAGTATCTTCGAAGCAACAAAGGAGATTACATGAGAACGTTGACCGCAGTGTTTCTGGCGTTTCTGGCGATAGTGTCGGGAAATCTCTTCTGTTCCAGTTGTCTGGCTCAGGATCCGGTAAAATGGTCGGCTCCCATGCAGCACTACCCGAATCAGTGGAATTCGACGGCTCCTCCTCCCAACTATTACGGGAACCAGTACGGATACCAGGACCCGTATGCAAACTACTGGTACGGATACGGCGGATATCGCAATTCGGGACCTCCGCAGCCCGGGTTTTCAGGGAACCCGTATCAGTACTATTACGGGCAGTGATGTTCAAACCGGTTGAATCGCCTTTCATCGCACCCTTTGCCCGGAGCGCGTTATTATACCGTTCAAGGTCAGGCAGATTCCCGATGGGGTGCCGGGTTTTCCAGACGCGGCACCCGAAGCTGCGGTCTGCGCCATGCCCCGTCCCGCCGGTTACGATGCTTCGGAATCCCAGTTCTCCAAACCGGTTTTCACAGCCTCCAGTATCGACGAAAGCTCCACCAGGACGGTCTCTTTTGTGCGCCTGTTCCGCAACTCCGCCTTTCCTTCGGCAAGGGCCTTCTTGCCCACGGTGATCCTGAAGGGTATGCCTATCAGGTCTGCATCCTTGAATTTGACTCCAGGACGCTCGTCCCTGTCGTCCAGGAGCGCATCGATGCCGCCATCCCACAAGTCGCGGTAAATTTTTTCCGCTGTTTCGTCTACTTCGGCGTTCTTAGCGCCCACCGGAGTCACGACGACGCGAAAAGGAGCCAGGGGAGGCGGAAAAATGATGCCATCCTGGTCGTGATTTTGTTCAATCGCGGCTGCAACGGTCCTGCTCACTCCGATTCCGTAGCATCCCATAATCATTGGACGCTCTTTACCGTCCGCGTCCAGAAACCGGGCATTCATTGCCTCGGAGTACTTGATGCCCAGCTTGAACACGTGTCCAACTTCTATCCCCCGAGAAAGGTGGAGCGTGCCTTCACAGCGGGGGCAAGGATCGCCTTCCGCTGCAGACCGGAAATCGCTGTAATGGTCAACTGTGAAGTCTCTCGCAGGGCTCACCTCCACGAGATGCGCATCCCTCTCGTTAGCCCCCACTACGGCTGAACCCATGGATCTGATTGCGTAATCCGCCAAAATTTTCACCTTGCCCAATCCTACGGGTCCAGAGAATCCCAGCGGCCCGCCCGTGACCGCTTCTATCGTGCGTTCGTCAGCGAGTTCTATTTCTCCTGCGTTGACAAAATTCTTCACCTTCACCTCGTTCAGATCGTGGTCACCCCTGACGAGTACAGCCACAGGCCCGGTATCGGTCTTCAATATGAGCGTTTTTATGAGCGCGTGGGGCGGTACGTTTAGAAATCTGGACACATCCTCGATGGAACTCGCTCCCGGGGTGGCAACCTTTTTCGGCGTTCCCGCTGTCTCGGGAACATTTCCGGATGCCGGCCTGATCTCCGCTTTTTCCATGTTCGCGGCGTAATCGCAGGTGTCGCACGACACCACCGTATCTTCTCCCGTATCCGCCAATACCATGAACTCGTGCGAAAAACTGCCTCCGATGGGCCCGGAGTCAGCTTCCACTGCTCGAAACTTCAGGCCGCACCGGGCAAAGACCTTCCGGTACGCATCCCACATCGCCGCATACGACTGTTCGGCGCCTTCTTCAGTGGCATCGAAGGAGTAGCCATCCTTCATCATGAATTCTCTACCCCGCATGAGTCCGAATCTGGGGCGTATCTCATCGCGAAACTTCGTCTGTATCTGGTACAGATTCAACGGCAAATGCCGGTACGACCGTACGTCCCTGCGGACAAGGTCCGTGATTACTTCTTCATGCGTGGGGCCGAGGCAACACTCCCGCCCGTGACGGTCCTTGAAACGCAGCAATTCGCTTCCATACACATCCCATCTACCCGATTCCTCCCACAATTCCGCGGGCTGCACCATGGGCAGAAAGACCTCTTGCGCGCCGGCCGCGTTCATTTCCTCTCGCACTATTTGCTCCATTTTCCTCAGGGACCGGGAGCCGAGCGGCAGATATGAATATATGCCTGCGGTCAATTTTCGTATCATGCCAGCCCGAAGCATGAGCTTGTGGCTTATTACTTCCGCATCAGCGGGATCTTCTTTCAAGGTGGGCACCAGGAGCTTCGACATTCTCATGGAATCATCCTCATATGACTGAATACGTTTAATTCCTCCAGGAGAATTACCCGATCCCGTCCGGAAGTCAATCACGTTGCGCACTTCCGGGCACGCTCGTTGCCGATGCTCTTGTTTTCGTGCGAATTGACGATAGAATGGGCGGAGATTTCGATCCAGGTCATCGTTCGTATCGCGGGCGACCGATTCAGCTTGTGCCATGCCGTCGTTAGATTTCAAAGAAATTCGTGAACGGGCAGAAAAAGCGAAGAAGCTTTCCTCGCCATGCAGACTGTGCCCGCGCGCGTGCGGAGTAGACCGGGTCGCGGGGGAACGCGGTTACTGCGGAGCAGGATCGCAGCCTTCAGTGGCCGCAGTGCTCCCGCACTTCGGTGAAGAACCCCCTCTCACCACGACGGGGGGAGCCGGAACCGTGTTTTTCACACGGTGCAATCTGCGATGCGTTTACTGTCAGAACCACCAGATCAGCCAAGGGTCCTTGGGAAGGGCCATCACGCCGGACGAACTCTCCATGCGGATGCTGGATCTCAAAGACAGGGGATGTTCCAACATAGAACCCGTCTCCCCCACTCATCATTTGCCCGGACTACTCGAAGCGCTCTCCCTCGCAATGGAACGCGGCTTGGACCTTCCTCTCGTTTACAACACCAACGGGTACGAGGCATCTGAGACGCTGGATCTTCTCGACGGAATAGTGGACGTGTACCTGCCCGACCTCAAATACGCCGCTGACCGGTATGCGTCACAGTACTCTGACGCGGAGGGGTATGTTGAAACTGCTCGGCGGGCCGTCCTCACGATGCACGGTCAAGTGGGAAATCTTGTCGTCGATCTCAATGGAAGGGCAATAAGGGGACTTATCCTGAGGCACTTGATACTTCCGGCAAACGTGTCGGGTACTGACGAAACGCTCGTCTGGATTCGTAAAAACCTGCCTCGATCAGTCACGATTTCTCTCATGGCGCAGTATGGTCCGCTTTACAAGGGGCCCCAATTTCCACCGCTTGACCGGAAAATTACCCTCGCAGAATACGACCGCGTGGTCGATCTCGCCTGGGACATGGGTTTGGAAAACGTGTTCGTACAGGACCTGGATTCTCACGAGCTCGGTGTTCCTGATTTCGGAAAAACCGTTCCTTTCGACTGGGACGAACCCGGCCCATAGCAAGCCCGATGCGCTTGCAAGTACAGTGTCACGGCACACGGTTCGCCGCGAACTTCGGAGATTTCTTGCTTCCGCAGCCCTTCCCTTTGCGCCGGAACTGTCGACTTTTTCACCTGAGCGAGCCAGGACGGAATTGACAACGAGATACCCGGGGGCTACTCTCTCCCCTGGTGTTGAACTTCTTGCATGAGGCTAGTCTGCAATTCCCTTCGGACCCCCGGACCGTTCCCTTCAGGAGGCCAATATGGAAACCAGGACCTTCGAATTGGAATTCGCAAAATTCATACAACGATTCCACGAGCAGATCAAAGAAGCGTTTTTGGAAGACACGTTCCACAAACGGGAAATTCTTGCGCATTATCGGCTTGGCAAGGCGATGCTCCAGGACCTTGCGGACAGCATCCTCTCTGAATTTGCAACCAATATAGACCGGAGAACCACTGTTGAAACCATAGCCGATCGGTACGTGCAGCTGGGAATCACGTGTTGTGAGAATGATCTGAGTTTTTCCGAAATGGTTAGAGTGCTGATACTTCTCAAGCGCCACATATGGCTATTTTTTCAAGAGAGTAATTTTGCGGGCCAACCTTTCGACGTCCGGTCCATCGTGGCTCTCAACAATCGCACCACGCTTTTCTTCGACCGGGCCATCTATTATTTCCTTGTGGGATTCGAACAAGCGGCGTCGGATGATGCCGGTGAACTGGAATCGCTCTACCAATCGTTTCTGAAGAAGGTCCAGCGCGATCTCGGACTCATGGGAGAAGATGAAAAAGCATAGGGTTTCGCACTGTGTTTTTTGATCGTGAGCGATTCGGCAGGGGGATGGTCACTGCTGAAACGCGGATTTCAGTGGGAAACGGATGTCTGAAACGAGTGCGGGGAAATCCTCGGCAAGGATTTCCCCGTGTGTGCTGCTCTATCTTTGGTTTACCAGACGCTACTGCACGACTTGCACGGTGTAACCGAACTTGTCCCCGTTTTCCTGCCTGTACTCCACTTTCACCTTTTCACCGACAGCAGGTCGCCGAAACGGTATAAACTTGGTCTTGAGTCCCACACGGATGCTCATGACTTCTGCAGCTTCGCCCTCTTCCATGACTCGAATGGACAGACTCTTGGGCGAAGATGCCACCACTTCGCCGCTGAGAGTCTTGAATTTCTTGTCCTCAGCCGAAGGAATGGATTCTTTGGGTTCTTCTTTCCCTTCGGGAGCGGTCTTCGCTACGGGCGCTTTGGTCTCCTTGCGCTCAGAAGGCTTCTTGCCCGTTATTTTCGGGGGCCTTGCACCTCCTTCCACGGGTTTCCCGGGAGACCAGTTCGGATTCGCGACATGTGAGGGTGCTTTGTTGGAGCAAATAGCCCGGGGAGACGGGCAAGGCTCGGCGGCTGCAGGAGCCTCTTCGCCGACGGTTCTGCACACTGCCGTGCTTGGTGGAGCCGGAGGATAACATTGAACCGAGGGAGGCAGTGGCGAAAGGCTTACAACCTTGGTGGCTTTCATGTAGCCGTCTTCCAGAATGAAATCCACGGCTACTCGCTCACCGATGCACGGTCGCCGGTTGGGAAGGTACTTCGTCCGCCAGCCGACATTGACCTCGGCGCACTGCGTGCCTGATTTTACGGTCATGCTGCGCCAGCCGTGGTCAAGGACCGTTCCTTTGAACGTGCAAATTCGATAAGCATCTACGGGAGCAACAGCCACGCAGGCAATAAGAACAGCCGCCAGTATCGGCACAACGAAGGCTGCAACGGAATACTTCCCAGACATGGGGGACCTCCTCACTGGGGGGGTAAGGGATTCGCTCGTCTAAGACGGTGCCCCGGTCATTTCCGAGGATCCGATAGCGTAAAGTGGTTAATACATAGTAGGTTAGATATAAAAAGTCAAGTCAATTGACAACTATTTTATTATTATTGCCAATATTCTTATTTTTTTCGGTTAGCCTTGCAGAAGACGGGCCCCCCTTGTCAACCTCGCTTCTGTGTGTTACCACCCTTATGAAGGAGGCTGTAATGGGAATGTTCAGCGAATCGGGATCCCAGGAAATAGATATTGTCAAAGAAATGGCCGAAGGACTCGGGAGCCAGGGTGCAAAAATCGAAGAATTGCTGGAAAAGGCTCATACGGCAGAAGACCGCGTCAACACTCTTCTGGCATGTTATCATGGCAATGGATCGTGCGATAGGATACCCGACGTGTCGAAGATAAATGATTCCATTCGTGAGTATAACAGGTATGTAGACAAAGCGGAGGACGCGCTGAGATGGCTCCTTATCCAGCGGGAAGCGTGCGGTTTCAGAACGCATCGAAACGTTAATTTTCACTATCCCATCCCGTCCAAGATGAAGCTGATCGCGCAATGAAAAGCAGAATCGTCCCGGTTCTTGTAGCAGTGGCGGTAGCCGCACTGGTGTGGAGTCCCAGTGGTGCAAAAACACGAAGCTCGGGAGAGAAAAAGGACGAGAAAGTGGTGTGGGTGGTTTTTTTCTCGTCTCATGATTGTCCCAGATGTGATAGCGTGAAGGACTTGATTGAAGGGATAAAGGCCAGCTACCCGGTTCGGGTGAAGACCTTCGATGTCGAAAAAGATAGCGATTATGCGCTCTTCCGGAATTTACAAGCCATCCATTCCAGCAAGCGATTTTCCGTCCCATTGATTCTGGTCGGCGAAACCATACTGATGGGCGAAGACGAGATCGCGGCCAAGCTGGACAAAACCGTACGAGACCTCGCCAAGGCCGGCGGCGCGGAAATCCCGTATCTCGGTCCTGCGCGATCTGCAGGAAAAGTAAACCAGTCCAAGAAATGCAACTGCAGTTCGGACCGTTCTGCCGGTCCGCCCGCCGCTTCCGACGCGTGGAAGGGAATTCGCAGCTTTTTCAGCCGGTTTTTTTAACACAAACGGCCCAGGCCACTCTAGTCCCCGGGCCAAGGTGTCCGGTTCGAGGTTTTTATGAAATCGCTTTGTTTAGCTTTGTTCTTGTTCTTGACACTTGCTTCCTGCACATGACCAGCTTCTGTTATCCGGAAGTATTCCGGTCCTGAATCATTCAATAAGACAGACGCTGCAGAACAACCCTGCCCGCCCGGTTCTCTTTTTTGCCCGGTGCCGAAGGGATCGGGTCGGTGAGTTTTTTCGGCCGATCGCGATGGGAATTGTTCGAGAACTCGACTCGAAAGAAGAATTCCGGCCCGATTCAGGCGGACAGACTTCTTGACAATCATCCGGTTTCAGGGTAATTTTAACAATTCATATGGGCCGTTAGCTCAACTGGTAGAGCAACTGACTCTTAATCAGTAGGTTTGGGGTTCGAGCCCCCGACGGCCCACCAAAGAAAACACCAGGTTAGCCTATTTTGGGCTGACCTGTTTTGTTCTGGGATAACTAAGGGATAAACAGTGCGGAAATCAATTCGGAAAGCGGAATCGTATCACGCCGTGGTTGAGCTGAGATTCACTAGTCCCGCTGGATTATCGACGGTCGGATCTAGGCCCCCCTCCCCCTCACAACTCGTTGATTCTCTTATATCGATGCGTTTTCAAATGCCTGAAATCGGGGAGGAACTTCTTGTAAGACGTTCCTCCCCGAACCCCACCTCAAGAACCTTTAGCACTCGCCGGCATCTGCATTTCCGCTGAGGAAATGCAGATGCCGGCGCATGATAGAAGTTTCTGGGAGGGGGTTTGGGCGGGACACTTTTTTCAAAGAGGTTCCACCCAATCTTACTTTTTTGAAAGCGCATCGTATTACGAGGCTTTCCTTGCCTTTGCTGTTGCTTTCCTCATTGACACCTGTCCTTTGAAAAATTTTTGTGCATATGCCACCAACAATCCCTCGCAGAGCCGCGCAGAATCGGTTCTGGTCCCTCCACCGGGTCAAGGCCGGGAATTGCCGTTTCAAGGTCGATGCGCTCTCAGATCCTGGGAAGATTTGGCGCATCAATGCGAGACATCCAGGCAGATGATAAATCCGGCGTCAGGCTTCGCAGGACGCGCGCTGTTCGACCTTTTCGAGCAATGCAGGGAGAAGCGCCACGGACTGGTGGTGCTCAAAATTTATGACAGAGGCATAATCGGTCCTCCGGGGGTAGGAGGGGAAGGAAGGAACTTTTTTTCATTTATTTATAGGGGTCCCAGAGAGAGTCCCACACGCGACTATTATTTTGGCCCGTGATAACGCCAAGGTCTACGGAACCCAAAAGGATCAACAAACGAGCCATTGCGCATCAAGAGTGGCCTGTGTGACAATACACACGAATACTCTCTGCTGGTGAGATACACACAAACCCGAGAGTCAGTTGAGACGGCAAGTACGGTTTCTCGTCCTTTCCTGGCTGCTCCGAAGCCACGGTTCATTTCCGAGCCCGAATTGTTTTCTTGCCGCAACATTCTCTAACGGCGAGTAGCGCTGACAGGCACATAATGACCGTCTTTGGTACGGACGACCCCCGCCACCTGACCGTCCGAATACACCTTTGCCGAAAAAGAGTGGCCTCCAGCGAGCGTTCCGCTTAGGTTGCCTTGATTAATGTTCCCGACAAATTGGTAACTGGCCTTTCCTCCGGAAGAATTAGAAATATAAGCAACCCCCGAGATCGCGCTGCCATCCTGGTTCACGTGGGCTACGACCTTCGAACCCATTACTTCAGCTTCCCACGTGCCGGAAATATCCCTTTCCGCTGATCCGGCAGGGAGGCACATTATGAGAACAAGGATTATGGACTGTGCGAATTGCCTTGCCATTTAACATTCCTCCCGACCTGGAGTGGACATTGACACAGGAGTCATCCGGTGCCGAGACTGAAGTCCGAATGAGATTGCCTTTCAAGCTTCTCCTGCCAAAGCTAACTATGCACATGCCATCCGGTTTTTCCTTTAAACAAAGCGGGCATTTTTATGACGTCTACGGTCATGTCGCCGGTTTTCCTGAACAGTAAGGCACATGGATCTCTGCTGAGGGATTTCGGAAGCGTGCGAAATCGGTCCGACTTTATTTCCTTGATGAATCCCAGTACGTCATAGTCGAACTCCTCGATTCGATACGGGAGGCCATGTGCCTCGGAAGACCAGACATCGTGCCAGACCAGATCGAATTTCATGAGTTCGTGAATCGGGTGGTGCTCGAACTCCCGCTGTTTGAAAGCCTCCTTGATAAAGTCACAGACTGCGGACAACGCCGAACAAGTACCCGAATGATGATAAATATTCCCTGCAGGGAGTTCCAGTGACGGCAGGTGTTCCAAAAGCTTCTCAGGGAAGTGGAAACGGTCGTCTCTCGCCAGCATGAACGCTGTGTAACGCATGCAAATCAGGTTCACCATCAGATAGATTACCCGGACGAACGTTGTCCTATCCACGTGTTCGGTAGCATAGTGGTAGAGGGTGGAAAACACTCTCGGATACCGTCGGATAAGGTCGAGGTCGATAGGAGTTTTGGGGTGCAATGCAAAATCCGAGTGGTGCTCGTCGAGCGAAAGCGTATGACCATATTGCTCGAAAAGAGGGCTCCCTGGAAAGGGAACGAGCAGCCATAAGTCGATTATTGATATTTCTCGGTCACCTGCGAGATACAAGTCCATGATAAGCCGCATAGAGTCGGCTATGTCCTCCGGCGTTTCTTGTGGAAAGCCTGTGATAAAGCCGCTTGCCACCTCAATCCCGTTTGCGTAGGCCCGTCGAACCACCGGAACTGCTCTAGTGAGATCGAGTCTCTTGTTGAGTATTTCCTGCATGCGAGGCGAACCCGATTCAATGCCGAAATATATGCCTTTGCACCCGGCAGCAGCCATCCGGTCGAGCATTTCTTCGTCTACGGTATCTATCCTGGAAAAACAACTCCATTCGATACCCAATTCCTCTCTTTCCAGTTCATCGCACAGGTGAAGCAACCATTGCCGATTCAATGTCAACAGGTCGTGCTCGAATCTCAAACGAGTTTTCTTATGTTCTGCAACCAGATTTCTGACAATCGCCATGACATTGTCGACGGACCTCAGCCTAAACTTCCTTTCCGACATCCGGTTGGTAACACAGTACGCGCAATTAAATGGACACCCTCGTCCAATATCTATGGCCACGCAATCCACGAATCTCATGGAAGGAAATAAATTGTAGTCAGGCAGGGGAAGATCATCGAGATCCCGCACGGGGCCCCGGTACGGTGTCGTGATTACTTCGTCTCCATCGTGAAACGTGAGGCCCGAGATCTGTCTCAGAGAATGTGGATTATGGATGGACGACATAATGTCCGTTATCGTGTGATCGCATTCGCCTCGCACTACGATGTCGATCTGCGGAAAGGCACTGATGGTCTCCATATCGGTATAAGAAGCATGCACCCCACCGAAGATGATCTTGACCTCGGGTTTCCTTTTCCGAATGAGCTCGGCAAGTCTCACCAGATAGGAATACATATTGCACCAGGCAGAAAACCCTATGACATCGGGGGCCCGTGCCAGGATTTCTTCGAGGGCCTCAGGATACGTGGGATCGTCGGACACGGCATTTATGTCGAAGATCTCGGCATCGAATCCCTCGTTCCGAAGGATGGTAGCCAGAGAAAGAATTCCCAAAGGAATGTACGTACTCGGTCGGCCGTCTCGTATTACCGGATTGGAAATCAGTAAGATCTTCATGCTTTCCTCCGCCGGTGAGCAACGATTAGTGGCTCAGCGGAAAAATCCCTTTCCAGGAGGGTCAACAACTCCGGCATCATGTTCATGGACTTTGGTCTGGACAGAATACGCACAGGCACCTTCTCACAGATTTTTCCGCACTGGAGGAAATAAGATGACGGCCTGGAGTCGTGCACGAATCGAATCCAGTACGAATGACGAACAAGCTCGAAGAGAGCTTGGTGACTACTCATGGGCTCTATTCTCATTTCCGGACCTTCAGCGAGCACGTACACGCACCGAAGAGCGACTGGCGCAATGGAAAAGCCCTGGCGAGCGTCGTACGTGATTTTATCCTGCATGATGGAAGATTCCTCTTTGGTCCCATCATACCCGAAATGTTCAGCTGCCTCCGGTAAGAGATGACACCGCGGGTAACCCGGGTAGACAATCGGCACGTCCCCATCGGGGTTGATTACCGTAACATCGTCCGAGACCAAACCGTACCCCGCTGCATGCAAAGCAGTCGCAAGAACCGATTTGCCGGATCCGCTTATTCCCATGAAGGCCACTGCGCCTCTGTCCGTTGCGACACAACTTGCATGCAGAGTCACGTACCCTTTTTGGTGGAGCAGTACAGAAATGCCAGGACCCTGGGCAAGAAGCCCAAGCGCGGTATCGTCCAGGCCTTCACATGGCTCCCCGATAATCTCGCGACCGCGGCGAATGCGACACATTCCCAGTTTGTGGTAAAAGAAATAGGCTTCGTCGCCCTTGAATTGAATGCATATTTTGGAGCTTTTGGCTAGCGGCTCTAACGGTTCCACTTTCCCGTACTTCACCACAGCATCCATCGCGCTTTCCGCTTGAGGGAGATCCGGCAATGCAATGTCGCAGTGGATGCCGATACCATAGGCAAAATAGGAGTACATCTCGCAATTCTATCAGGAGCGCTGGTTCGGAGCTATGGTTTGCCCGTCATTGTTCGGTCCGCGACTTGTGTTCTCAGTGATCTTTTCAACAGAACCATGCACAATGAGTTCCGGCGTTACATACTTCTTCTTCGTTTGTTCCTCGACCGATGCTTGAGCTGGAAGGCTCTTATCATCCGGTTTCATGGATTCAACTCCTGGGAGATGTCACAGGGATCTTGACCTCTTTTCCTAAAGCAGTGTGAGCGTCTATCTGATTCAATAACATGAAATCTCTGACCCCGCAACCCTTCATGGGAAAAGAGCGAAGTGTGCCAGAGCCTTCGATCATGGTCCGAGACGGGATTGAGCCAACCACAACCCCAGCGAGGCAACTGACCAGAAATCGGACATGTTCACGTCCATGGGATTTGTGACAAATTTGTCATATGCGTCTCTCAGCAATTTCCAGTCCACGTAATCCGCGAGAGTGTCTGCGTTGCCCAGTATAGCTCGTTTAAGCAAATCCCGGTCCAATGCTTGCGCCCAGTAAATAAAGCTCGGCCTGAAATCCACCTTGTCAGTGCGCCATCGGATATCTTCCGGCAAGATTCCCGCCATTGCCAAGCGCAATACACGTCGCGGCCATCCTCCAGAAAGTTTCTGTTCCGCAGGGAGGGCGAGGCAAAATTCCATCAGCCTGGTGTCACGGAATGGGTGTCGTAACTCCAGGGAGTACCGCGACGAAAACTTGTTCAACGATTCCATCTGCTGAATCACCCCGCCCCATGTGAGAGAATAGAAGTGATCAAGCCTGGAACTCGTCAACGGTTCAAGCCGATACTCCTGTAGAGCGTGGAATCGTTCCTTCAGACCGATGCGCTCCGCGAAATCACGCCGAATAAGAGCTTCCCGGTGCCACGGGAATTTTCCTCGGTCGGTAAGCCATCGCCAGACGCTTCTCACACGGCCGGGGGTTTGCGGCCTGATCGCTTTCCGCCACCACAAGCCCCGACGTGGACACTGAAGACGGTCTGCCAGTGCGGCAATTTCCCGGGACAGAGTCGGCAATCTGCCCTGGCGCACAAGTTCGACCAAATAACCGTAACCATGACAAACGGTGGTGTCGCCGTCGATGCCGTCGAGACCTACTCGAATGTCCGACAGCGGTCCCAGGGATGTCAGGGCTTCGAACAGAGAGTTCGGCGCATCGAACGGGTCGTCATGGTCCCACTTCGCGCAGCCGATATAAGGAAGGGTTCCCGCAGTGTCTCCAGGAAAAAAATGAGGCGTAATACCTCCCTGAGAGATGACTGCATTTATGTAGGCTCGCTCGTCGCACTCCGGAACATTGTCGTAAATCATAGACAGAGTTGGGAGCGAACCCTTTCCCGTCTCTTTCAGCAGGTTTCTGGCCACACAGGTCACGGACGAAGAATCAAGCCCACCGCTGAGGGCGGAACATACCGGGTAGACGCTGCGGAGTCTGCATCGCACAGCTTCAGTGAAAAGATCGCGGAACGCCTCGGCATACTCCCGGTCTGAGCCAAGACGAATCTCCCGAGTTGGATCGAGGGACCAATAGCTTTTGATACGGTGAAAATCTTTTCCCACAGTAATGATATGGCCTGGAGGCAAGCGCCGTATCCGGTCATAGAAGGTGATCTCCTGATCGTCGTACATGCCGATCAGATAGTCAGCCACCATTGTCTCGTTGAGCCTGCGAGGAATTTCTTCCAGGGCCATGAGTCCCTTGATCTCCGAAGCAAATGCAAAGAAACTGGTGCAGAGATAATAATAAAAGGGTCTGTCTCCGGAGCCGTCCCTGGAACAAAAGACGATGTCTCTCAATTCGTCGCGCACACAAAAGACAAAGTCGCCTATGATTTTCTCAGAGCAACGTTCCCCCCATTTTTCGTACGCAGCCAATATGAGTCGGCTATCGGTGTTCCGGTTGTCGGAGCAGGGTTCAAGCCGAAGGGCCGAAACGAGGTCTTTTCGATTATCGACTCGGGCGTCTGCGGTTATAGCCAAACCGTGCGAGCAAAAAGGGAGTTCTTCGTGGAGGGATTCGGGTGTGGTAAAGAGCATCAGATGACCGAGACCTGTCGATCCACTTGTCCAGGTCGAATGTCGGTCCGGACCCCGATGCTTGAGAACTGCAAGCATTGTCTGAACTGATGAGGTATCTCCCGGGCGACCGTCACGGAAATATATTCCTACGATACCACTCAACTTGGGCCTCGCTGGAAACAAGGCAAGGCGTGAAAATCTTCTGAACCCGCGCCGCCGAGGATGACTTCGCCATTGTACTCCAACCAGGCATGAGCACTCAATCCAGCGCTTTCAGATGTGGCCACCCCGATCCTCACGAGCGTGCGGTAACCTTCTCGTTTCAGCATTACCTTGGCAGCCAGAGCCTGGGCAAGGCAATTCATCATCAGGGGCCAATACCAGCTGACAGCCAAGACAGCCCACACGATCCGATCCAATCGGGGGCGAGAGCACCGATTGGGATACGACATCCGGCGAGAAGGCCGGTCTACTGCTTCAAGCACTGCCTTGAAAGAGAACAGTCGCAATCCCAGCCAGATGCCCATTAGTACCATAGCGGAACGTGCAACAAGAATTCGATCGTCCCGGGACAGAGCCAGGAATCTCCTAAGCGCCCTCATTCCTTACCTCAATTAAATCTGCCTCGGCGAGTTTACGAAGAAGTCTCAGGAGATCGTCTCGACATTGTTCCGGCTCGACGTCGTACTCCTTCAGGAGAGCATCAAGTATCTGACCCACGGTCTTAGGTTCCGCCAGAAGATTCCATATGCTCGCTCCTCCGGAATTCAGACCGTAATAAAGTCCGGTACTCAGATTGAGGATCGCAACCTCTCCGTCGAAGTCGCGCGAGATTTGATCGCCTGCGGCTACCACTATTGAGGTTGGAGAGAAATCGTATTCCGGTGAAACTGACTTGCTTTTCAATGAAGACTCCGAAGAGAGGGATGTTTCGGCTCCTGCATTGCCAGGGCTCTCTTCAGTGTACACTCTATTTCACCATCGCCTACCCGGTCAAGCGCCATTATACGTGGTAGCTCATTTGGAGATGGATGAGCGTTCAACTGATACCGGTGGAGCGATAGCAGAGGAAGACATTCGCGGCAGACAGAAGCTGGAGATTCTCCGAGAGTGGGAAGAGACGGGGAACGGGGTGGAGGCAGCCAAGAGGCACGGGATCCCTCCCATGACTGAATCGCGAACCGGTATGAGTGCACCAGGAGGGGAAGTATGCAGATCGTGAGAGAGGCACCTGCTCACAATTCCATGTTGGAACTGGGTTCTCGGGTTAGTAAACGGTTGACCACGAGCTCGTCTGACACTCGAATTAAGTATTCTCCTGCTTCCATGCTTCATTGAATTGAGGTGACTCTGAGCAGGAGAGTTTGATAAAGCTTGATAACTAGTTCAATTAACAGCACATTTTCGGACGCAAGACTGCAGAATTGGGATCTCGAATTTGCACAGAAGTTGATAGATGTACATGTTCTTGGGAAGGACCGGTGTAAAAATGGTCGACGGGTGGTGAATCGGCATTTGGTGCCAGCGGAAATGAAGGCAGATCGGGCCACTTTTCCCGCTTTCTCCCAAGGAATCGAGGGATCGGGAGGCTGTCGAGACATCACGGCAATTGCAGTAGGTCTCACATTGGAGAGCGCCGGTTCAATTAACTGAGAATGGGAGTGATACTTATGTTGGGTTTAGCTATTACGTTCTTGGTTATTGCGCTAATTGCTGGAGTGCTGGGTTTTGTCGGCATAGCCGGCGTTGCGGTTGAGATGGCCAAGGTCATCTTTTTCATCTTTCTGATCTTGTTCGTGATCTCGCTAATCTTTGGGCGCAGGCGCCCGATATAGCAACAGGAGCATCCGGGCTACACTGCTGCGCATGAGGAACGCGTCTACCAGCCAGGTGTTTCCTTCGCTTCGGACGGACTGCCTTACTTGCGCTGCGAGGACAACCTGGCTGACTGCGGACGGAAAGCACCGTTTCCAATGCGCAGCAATATAGAGGTGACGGTACAATCGATAAGACGGAAGGAACAGCACGGTGCTGACTGAGGAGTCCCTTGTGGTGCTCTGAATCTCCGGGCGACAGGGGCGCTCCCGCGTTTGCTGTAAGGGTCGTCGAGGAGGATTTGGCCAGGTCCTGGGCCGGTAAGAACCGTAGCCCGGATAACAGTTTGAGTAGCGACGTTTTCTCACGGCCTGATTCAAGTGTGTGGGTAATGGCAGAAGAGCACAGAGAACAAGTCGTAGATGAGGAACCCGAAGAGCTTTCGGGCGAAGGCGGACCCCCTTCTGAAGAACAAGCCGGGAAAAGCCTCATCTTAGTATCCTTGGGCGCTCTAGGCGTAGTTTACGGCGATCTTGGCACGAATACCCTGTTCGCACTGCGAGAGTGTTTTGGAGGGCAACACCCCCTTGAGCCTACACCCGACAATGTGCTCGGTGTGCTCTCGCTCATTTTGTGGACACTCCTCATCATTATCTCGGTAAAATACATCATATACGTAATGCGCATGGACAACCGCGGGGAAGGAGGCATTTTGGCCCTTATGGCCCTGCTTTCATCTTGGCGGGGAAGAAGCTATTCCCTATTGGTCTCTCTCGGCATATTCGGCGCGGCTCTGCTGTACGGCGACAGTATGATCACCTCAGCCATCTCGGTTCTCAGCGCAGTAGAAGGCTTGAAGGTGGCAACACAGACCCTGGACCCCTATGTGGTTCCGATCACCGTAGTCATCTTGATCCTTCTGTTCGTATTTCAAAGACGCGGTACCGCGGGAATCAGTTCGGTATTCGGACCGGTAATGCTTGTATGGTTTTGCACGCAAGCAATCCTCGGCATATCGGGCATCGTCAGCCAACCTCACGTACTAGCTGCTGCAAGTCCGGACCACGCCATTGGTTTTTTGTTGAACAATGGGTTCCGCGGATTTCTGGTCCTCGGCGCTGTCTTCCTCGTCGCCGCGGGTGGCGAGGCGCTATACGCGGACATGGGGCATTTCAGTGCAAAATCGATTCGTCTTGCCTGGTACACGGTCGTGCTGCCAGCTCTCGTACTCAACTATTTCGGTCAAGGGGCGATACTGCTCTCAAACCCCCAACAATTGGCCCACCCATTCTATCAACTTGCCCCAGGCTGGGCGCTGTATCCTCTTGTGGTGCTCGCGACGATGGCTACCGTTATTGCTTCGCAAGCAGTAATCTCAGGGGTATTTTCCCTGAGCCGTCAGGCTGCGTTCCTGGGCTTGTTTCCGCGGCTACACGTAATACAAACTTCTGCCGCCAAGATTGGCCAGATCTACGTTCCGACAATGAATTGGTTGCTAATGGCTGGGACGATAGCCCTGGTATTAGGCTTTCGCACATCAAGCGGTCTGGCGGGAGCATACGGGGTGGCCGTGTCCACCACCATGGTTATCACGACCCTTCTCGCCTTCCGAGTAACGCGCGAAGTATGGGGATGGACTCTGATGCCGGCGGTTCTCGTTACCACAGGATTCCTGGTTGTTGACCTCGCCTTTTTTGGAGCGAACATGTTCAGGATCGTCCAAGGAGGGTGGGTTGCCCTGCTCGTGGGCGGGGTAGTTTTTGTGCTCATGTCTACCTGGAAGCGTGGACGTGAAATCGTAAGTCGTCGACTCAACAAGAACATAGTGTCTCTGGATTCCTTCGTGGAACGGATCGATGACGATTCTCCCGTTCGCGTGCCCGGCACGGCCGTGTTTATGTCTGCGAACCCTAACGGAACGCCGCCCATGTTGCTGCACCACTTGAAGCTCAACCAGGTGCTGCATGAAACCGTGATCCTCCTCACGGTTGTCATCGAGGACGACCCGCGGGTGGAGGGTAAGGATCGATTGGAGGTGTTGGAGTTTGACAAGGGCATCTATCAAATGATTGTTCATTTCGGATTCATGGATGACCCGAATGTTCCGGAAGCGTTACGGCGAGCCAGCGGGCGCGGTTTAGACTTGGATCTTGACGCCGTGGCCTACTACGTGGGTGGCCAGCAACTGGTTCCGACACAGGATGATCCTGCTATGGCGATCTGGCGTGAGAAATTGTTCGTGTATTTGGCTCGAAATGCTGCTTGGCCGACGAGCTTTTACGGACTTCCAGCGGAGCGGGTGATCGAGCTTGGTATTCAAATTGATCTCTAAGGTGGAAGCCCTTCTATGCACCCGCGTGCAGGCAGTTATGCCATCGTCGCGCGCATTTATTCCATGCGACCTCCAGAACATGCCTCCACTTTGTGGGGTTGACAGCCGCGACATCGGGACCTAACTTTATTTATAAATTACCTGACCATCACAAAGTATTCAGGCGGTTATTGTTACAAGATCAAACGCAATACTCTGTGAACGAACTGGATCGAGCAAATTGTATGAGGAGATAGTAAAATGAGAACTTCGTTAACCATAATTATCGGTACGGCAATCACGTTCCTCGTGGCTTCATGGATGTTTTCTCCGAATCAAGTTTTTGCGAAGGCCAGCATTAGTGCTTCAAGTCACGCGTCGGGAGTGGTGATCGGTAGACCGGTTCGCAGCGAACGGGGCGCTGTGCTGGGGACCGTAGAAAATATAGTCCTAAACGACAGCGGTTGTGCACAGTTTGTGGTCATTTCGGGACAGTTCCCTGGCGCGAGATCAATGTGGTATCCCATCCCCTGGAGGGTCATCTCCAGGAGCACCCCTGAGGCCATTTTCGTGAACGTCGAACCGGACGTTCTGGTGAGAGCTCCGAGCTTTTCAAGGAAGAAGTTTCCCGACCTGTTGCATTCGGACTTTAACGCCAAAGTGAACACGTTTTTCCAGACTAGAACCAACGAAGAAAAAGTAAAAACTGAGGGACGAGTGAAAGAGAAAGATCGAGAGTGGCGAGCTCCGGCTACCGAAGGCACGGTAGCTCCAGAGGAGAAGGTGAAGGACAAAGCCCTCATGGAAAGGGAGCGGAAGCTTAAACCCTCTGTAACGACCGGTGAAAGTGCCGTCAAGCAACAAGAGTCGGACATCAAATCAAAGCAGCAATTGGAACGGCAGCAAATTGAACGAGAACATGGTAAAGTAACTCCTGTCCCATCTCAGATGATGGAGAGGGACCGCCCTCACATGGAACGTGGGATGATGGGACAGGGAAAGGGTGAAAAAGAGGTTCCGAGCCAATCGGGAGTCACAGTAACGCCGGGACAGGCGGGTGAAAAAATCAAGTAGCCTTTCCGTGCCCAACTATTGCTTTTCGTAAGTTCGGTGCCGGAGTTCATGATCAAGAGAGATTGCTTCGACAGAAATGTGCCACCTGATCTAAGACAACCTGCAATAAGACCCAGCTTTATATTCCAAAATGGAGCAGACTTTTGAGCCCGGTGAATGCTGGCACAGCCATCCGGGCTTTTCATATCCGTGTTGTAAGGACTACCCGATGCGAAAGAGTGGCACCGTTTTCTTCTTCAAGCGGTGAAAAAAGAAATCCTGGCGTGATGTTCGAATTACCGATAAAATTGCCTCTTCCGATGCTGACAGAAGGCTGCCATCTTGGATGGCGGCAGAAAGGTTTAGGCACGTCCTGCACATGAGTACCAGCACATACCCACCCATTGCCGATTACGGATTTATTGCTGACAGCCACTCATGCGCATTAGTGTCGAAATGCGCATCGATTGATTGGTGCTGCATGCCGAGAATGGATTCGCCAAGTTGCTTCGGCCGCATTCTAGACTGGAGCAACGGGGGATACTGTCAGATCGTCCCGATAGAGAAATACGAAGCATCGCGCAGGTATCTGGATTCCTCGATGATTCTGGAAACTACTTTTGTGACGGAGGAAGGTGAAGCCCGCGTCCTCGACTGCTTCACCATGCGCACAGGGGGGGAACATGAGCCGCATCAGCAGATTCTTCGGTCTATCGAAGGGATAAAGGGAACGGTGGCACTCAAGATCGATGTTGAGCCCCGTTTCGGTTATGGAGCACTCAAACCATGGATTCGGATGGATTCTGAGGGAAATTTCCTCGCGATCGGCGGCAGTCACGGACTGGTCATCTCCGGGAACACCGATCTGGAACTGAAACATCGGCATAATCTTGTCGGAACGTGCGTCACGGACGAAGGATCACAGGCCTACCTATCTATCATGTTCAGGAAGCCTGAGGACATTGATGAAGGGCGGGTCGAAATTCCGGACACACAAGAACTCAGTCGCCGCTTGGAAGGAACTGTCTCGTGGTGGCAGGTCTGGTGCGACAAGGGCAAGTTCTCGGGGCGATATCGTCACCAAACCAAACGGTCCGCCATGGTCCTCAAAGGTCTAACCAATGCGCCCACCGGAGCCATAGCCGCTGCGGCCACTACTTCGTTACCCGAACATCAAGGTGGATGCCGCAACTGGGACTACCGCTTCTCGTGGATTCGCGATTCCTGCTTCACGGTGAACTCTTTGGCGGAAGTTGGCTATGTCAAGGAGGCCAACGGGTTTCGCCGCTTTATTGAAAGAAGCGCGGCCGGAAGCGCGGACCAACTCCAGATAGTATTCGGGCTTGGAGGGGAACGCTGGCTGCCTGAAAACGAAATCGTAAGACTTGAGGGATATCGTGGCGCCAAGCCCGTGCGAGTGGGTAACGACGCATGGAAGCAGAGTCAACTAGACACCTACGGTGCACTGTTGGACCTCGCTTACCGATGGCACAATCAAGGCCACTCCCCTAACGATGACTACTGGGAGTTCCTCGTTGAACTGGTTTGCGCTGTTCATGAATTATGGCAGCGCCCGGATCGCAGCATCTGGGAGCTGAGGGGTGAACCCCGTCATTTCGTGTACTCCAAAGTCATGTGCTGGGCCGCGCTCGATCGAGGAATAAAGCTGGCTGAGGACATTGGCCGCAAAGCGCCTTTGGGTGAATGGAAAAAAAGTCGTGACAAGGTGCGTACTGCCATTGAAACGAAAGGGTACGACGTAAACCGAGGCGTCTTTGTGCAGGCATTTGGTCATCCCATTATGGATGCCTCCCTGTTGCTGCTTCCTGAAGTTGATTTTGTCCATTACAATGACGAACGCATGATCCGTACTACTGACTCCGTGTGGGAGGACCTTGAAGAAGGCGGTCTGCTGCGCCGCTACGCTCCCTGCGATGACGGTTTGCCGGGGTCTGAGGGGGTTTTTCTGCCCTGCTCCTTCTGGCTTACCGAATGCCTGGCCCGCCAGGGCCGACGGGACAAGGCGCTCGAAATTTTTGAGCGTGCTCTATCAACCGGCAACGATCTGGGCCTGTTTTCCGAAGAATACGACACACATTCTAATGAGATGCTTGGGAATTTCCCTCAGGCCCTAACCCATCTGGCTCTTATCCAGGCGGCGGTAGCCCTGGCAGAAACGGACTGATACCAATGCGCTTTCAAAAAAGTAAGATTGAGGGGACCCTCTTTGTAAAGAGTGCCCCCGATTTCACGTATTTGAAAACGCATTGCTGAGACACGTTCTCTGTCAAACAATGAATAATCCGCTCGGCAAACATGGATCTAATGAAGCAACGAACCGTGCCAGCCACCTCAGGGAAATAGCATAGTACAGATTTTCTCGAATCAGGTCGCACATTTTTGTCGGAGCAGATTGCTTCGTCGTTTTGCTCCTCGCAATGACATGATTGGTTGGGCGGAATGTGCGAGTAGTTGTGAACGAATCCGGCCGAATTTTCGAGAACTGCCGTAAAACGAAACGAACGATCACTCAGTACGCAGGCGGTTGTTCACTGGTGTCGCTGGATATATGATGCACGAACACTTCCCGCTGGGGCGATGGAAGCGCGATCCCTGCATCATTCAATGACTTGAACACCGCAGTATTCAATTGATGTATGAGCCTGCCTTTGTCTTTTGGCTGAGCGGTCCAACACAACAGTTCGTATTCTAGCGAGCCATCACCGAAGGCCCGGAATCTTATATGAGGCTCTGGTTCGGCCAGGACCAGAGAGTTGGCATTTGCCACCTTCAGTAGAACATCTTCCAGTTGGTCCACATCGGACGTGTTGGCAACCGATATCGTCACTCGGACTCTTATTCTCCTGCTGGGAGCGCTCTCGTTGATGATTTTGGTACTTACTATCACAGAATTGGGGATGGTTATCAGGACATCGTCTCTGGTGACAACTCTGGTGCTCCTCAGACCTATATCCACCACCTTGCCGCGCTCTCCGGATCTCAACACGATATAATCACCGGGCTTAAACGGTCGATCGAGAAAAACGCTTATGCCTCCGAAGAAGTTGCCCAAGGTATCTTTAGCCGCCAAACCAACTATGATGCCAAGAAGTCCTGCCGAGGCGAGCAGAGGCGTCAGGTTGATCTGCCATACGGTCAGAATCATGAGCCCTCCCACCACACCAATGGCTGCTATGCCTATATTTTCGGAGAGTCGGAATAATTCCGTAGCTCCAGGATAATATCCGCCCAGTCTGGCGCTGATAAGCCCCAGGGTTTTTCCGAGCACGATCATCCACGCTATTGCCAAGGCAGTCTTGGTCGCTCCCGACAAGAGAAAGTCCGCCCGTTCAGGAAGCGTAAGCCAGTGGGTTTCCGCCAGGACCCCGAGCAGGAGCACGCTGATCCACAGAGGTCGCTGGATGATCTCGAAGAATTGGAACCGAATTCCCAGCTTGGACCACCGGGACACGGCCAATGCAATCTTGTCGCCGAGAAACCGTATGAAAATGGCTCCGATCACCGTGGCCGCACCAATAATGCCTGCTCCCAGCAGCGGAGCAATACCCATTTCGGCCAACAAATGATTGATAAATTCCATCATGATCTCGCTTCCTTCAGCGGCCGGCTTCATGTTATTTTCAATTCATCGCACTAACGCTGAGCGTCGCCTCGTTCAGCATCGGTCACGGGTTCGGCCCGAAATTGCGCTAGAGTAGTTCCCGAAAATTGTGTCTGATTCTCATAATTCTGGCCAGTATGCCGGTGGTCCAATCATGTCATTGCGAGGAGCGCAGCGACGAAGCAATCTCATTTTTTTGTCGGCTGGAGATTGCTTCGGGCTTCGCCCTCGCAATGACAATCTTCCAATCTTTTCTCGTAATCAAAACCGACATTACTTTTGAGAATCCCTCTAAACGGAGTACAGCAACCTTCTTCTCCAGGGGCTTGCGACCTTTCTCATCTTGAGGTTATTCACGAAACGTGACTCAGACAAGGGGCAGAGCCATTTTGCGTGGCTTGGAGGGCGGCCGAGTCAGCCTTCTCACGGGAAGGACAGGCAAGTTTGCTTTCAGCGCGACTGTTCCGCCAAAGTTGGCCCAAATCTGCCACCGACCTTAGGAAACCTAGTACCCATCTTCTACAGTGCGTTGGTAACAGTTTTTTTGTTTCAACATGTTATTAGGGCACAACAAATCTGTGGCACCAGGTTCTTGGTCTTGGCGATCCGGTTGGGGATGACTCGACTGCGGTGAGCACTACGTTACCGATGTTTGGATGCAGGGTTTGCTGACCCTTGTGATCCTTCGCCAGGTGTTAGCAGTTACTCCACAAGAGGCGTTTCTCTCCCTACCATAGCGGGGGCAGAGTGGTTACAACACAGTGGGATCTGTTTCCGATCTTTCTCTCTTCTAACAGCACGTGAAAGGAATGCGGCGGATAAGGTCGAGATCAGCCTGATTCGTGTTGTAAGCCTAGTGACCCACCACTTGATCCTCTCCTTGTTCCTCCTTTTCCCGTTTCATTACCGTATCCAGACTCAAACGTCTGTCGATCCGTCCAACAAGCGCTTCGATTCCGTCCAAACGCAGCAGATCCCTTACGTCTCCATGGGCGCTCACCAGTTTTAGCTCAATTTCTGCGGAAGATAATCGTTGGTGCAGGCGACGAACCATCCGAGCCCCTGCAAGGTCCACGAAGTTCGCCGTTGATAGGTCAAATACCACTAATCTGATTGGTGGATCTCCGTTATCAACGTGCTTAAGGATCTCCTGAAAGACATTTTCCGCATTAAAATACAGCAGCGGTCCATCTACCCTACAAGCAAGGACACCCTCCACAGTCTCGTTTTCCGGATGGCGTTCAATTGCACCGAATTCGTCGGTGCCGGGAATTCTGCCCAAGATCGATACGCTGGGATATGCCACTCCGCTAACGAGCATCAGCAAGGAGACCACCGTAGCAACAAGCACGCCCTGCAAGATTCCTAAAAGAAGCACAGCCAAAAATGTAACAAGTGCTACTGCGAATTCACGCTTGCTCACGTGCCACAAATGATTCAACTCATGAACATTTACCAAACTCTTTGCGGCTACCAGTATCATCGCTGCGAGAACGGCCTGGGGCAGGTTGTGGAACAGGCCTGTAAAAAATAGCAACACAAGTGCGCACGCAGAAATAGCGAAAACATTTGCCACAGGGGTTCTAGCGCCTGCTTGCTCATTCACTATCGACTGCGACAGTCCTACCGCCACAGGAAAACCCTGCCCCAATCCCACAGCTATGTTTGCGGCCCCTTGGGCAAAGAGTTCCTGACGCGAATTTATCGCATAACCGTGTTTTGACGCAAAGGTGCGCATCATCGAAATCCCCTCCACATAGGCCAGTAAGAAACAGCCGACAGCGACGGGCAGAATTTCTCCAATATCTGTAAGGCTTAGTCTGTGGAGTCCAAAGCTCGGAAATCCGCTTGGTATGTCGCCGGTAATTTTGACTCCATATTCCGATAGGTTAGTGAATGACATAGCACCGATGGACAAAGCGACGACAGCCAGGTAAACAATCCCTTTTGACATCAGTTGTTGCCCAAGCAGCAATAGCGCCAAGGCACCGGCCCCCACAGCGAGTACGACCAGATTGGTCTCGCCCAGATGTTGAAGAACGCCATACATGTTCTCGAAAAAACTGTGACTCGCCACCGGAATTCCCAGGACCTTCGGCAATTGGGAAGCGGCGATCACAAGAGCTGCCCCTGCCCTGAACCCGCTGAGCATTGTTTCCGAAATGAAGTTGACAACTTCGCTCAAGCGCAGTAACCAGGCAAGAAGACTGGTGACACCTGCCAATACGGCCGTGGTCGCTGCAAATTCCACGTACCGAGTGGGATCGTTGAGTCCCATGGTTCCGAGAGTGTATCCCACCATTATCGAAAGAGTGGATGTTGCGGCAACCGCCGCGTGCCGCGAAGTTGTAAAAAGGCTGTAAAAGAGTCCCCCGATCATAAAGCTGTACAAACCATGTTGTGCGGGTAGCCCCGCCAGCGAAGCGTTGACAAGCCCTTCGGGAACTGAATAGGCCGCGTGAGTGACGCCGGCCACCAGGTCGTGACGAACGTCATCCTTCTTGTAGGAGCGAAGCCATTGAAAGATCGGCAGTACCCAAATAGGTGAATCTATAGCAGTTGAGCCTTTGGATAAACTTCTATCTGTTTCCGACGTGTCCGGCATCAGATTTGCTCCGTGACCGGCTTACTCGCCAGGAGGTCCCCTCATCCCGAAAAGCACCAGACGTCACGATAACACACTTCAATTCCGGGTCCAGAATTTTCCGCAATTTTGGGAATAGGCGTAAGCAAGTCGGGCATTTCATGTATGTGTCATTAACGGGATTTGACGTATACGTCAGTCACAACAAATTGAGCGATTTTGGCGTCTTCGCGTACATTCACCCCCTTACCTAATGTTTGCCGTGCAGCCATGAGATTCTGAGAACGCGACGAAACGACTGCAATTTGTCTCTCAGAAGCCCGTGGCATAGATGTGTCCTTCCGGTTTCCCTAATGGCAAACTACCCTGGCGCAGCAGAAGTATCAGCGAGGCGGCCCCCTCTGTCAAGGTAAGAAATTGCCTGACCTAAATGCAACCACAAGGTTGCATATTGTCGTGCAGTGACGTATATTCATGTCAGGAGGTGGGGCATGAACACTTCAACAGATCGTATTGAAAGAAAGATCTTGCTCAAGGCGCCGCGCTCGCGGGTCTGGCGTGCGCTGTCGAATGCCGAGGAATTCGGCGACTGGTTCAGTGTGGACCTCAAGGGAAAAACCTTCGCGCCCGGTCAACGTGTGCAGGCACAGGTCACGTATCCCGGTTATGAACACATCGTCTTGGACATGCTGATCGAGCGCATGGAGCCGGAGCGCTTGCTGTCCTGGCGCTGGCACCCTTACCCAGCCGATCCCACAGTTGACTATTCGGAAGAACCGACCACGCTGGTCGTATTCGAGCTGGAGGAAGTCGAGGGAGGCACCTTGCTAACCGTCGTCGAGTCCGGATTCGACAACATCCCGCCGTCGCGTCGCTTGGAAGCATTCCGCATGAACAGCAGCGGCTGGGACGAACAGATGAAGAACATCGAGAAGCATGTCGCCACATCGTAGCGCATCATCGAAGAAGACTCTTGCGGAGAATTCGTCGCTTCTGAATTCAGCTCCGATCTTCGCAGCGCTTGGCGACGAGACTCGCTTGCACCTCATCGCTGTCCTGTGCAGCGGAGGAGCAGCGTCGATTAGACAGCTCACAGCAGGAACGGAAATTACCCGCCAGGCTGTCACGAAGCATCTGCAAGTGCTTGCGGATGCAGGCTTGGTGCGTGACACCAAAGTTGGACGAGAACGTCTATGGGAATTCGAATCAACACAGTTGGAACAGGCGCGGCACTCGCTGGACGTAATCGCGGCCCAGTGGGATCGCGCACTTGCCAAACTCAAAATGACCGTGGAAAGTGGAGATTGAACCGTCTTGTCGAATGGTAGCACTATTCTTCCGTCCCACAATGAGGCGCGAGTGGATTACCGCTCTAGAAGTTGCGGAACACGTCAGGCCACAAGTCATACAAGCTAAGGGCCGGCTCGAAATCGTGTTCGTGAGTGTCGGCGGCGGAGAGTTCGCACCTTGGGAAGGATGAAACAAAGCATGCAATGAAAGGAAAAACGAGATGAGAAAGTTTACGTCGCTATTGATCGCAGTGGTATGCTTATCCCTTGCCGGGCTGTTCGTTGCCCATGCAGACGAGCACCAGTCCGCTCCGTACACGGGCTCCAAGGAGTTCGAACGGATGAAGCAGTTGGTCGGAACATGGGAAGGGACATCGGACATGGGGAAAGAAGGGGAGAAGGTCAGGGTGGAATATCGCCTGACCGCTGGCGGCAGCGCGCTGGTCGAGACCCTGTTTCCGGGAAGCGCCGAGGAGATGGTTTCCGTTTATCACGACCGAAACGGAAAAATGGCCATGACCCATTACTGCATGCTCCGCAACCAGCCCCACATGACGCTTACGAAGGCTGATCCGCAGACCATCGAGCTGGTCTTCGCCACGAAAGGGAACGACATCGATCCGTCAAGAGAGAAGCACATGCACGCGCTGCGCATTACTTTCACGGACAATGACCACATCGTCCAGAAATGGACCCTGTTCGAAAAAGGCGAGGACAAGGGAGGCGTGACTCTGAAGCTAGCCCGGGTGCGCTGAAAGGCAGGGCCTATTATCGCAGCCGTCAGTGTCTACCGCAGTTGTTGAAAGATCTGTCGGCTTCGTTCATGACTCTCGCTCACATTCGAACGATCCAATCATGTCATTGCGACGAGTGGAACGACGAAGCAATCTCTGTTTTGGTTTATTGGAGATTGCTTCGGGCTTCGCTCTCGCAATGACAGTCTTCGAATCTTTTCGCGTGATCAAAACCGACACCACTTTTGAGAATCCCTATAGATGAACGAAATAAAACACGAAATTTCTGTTTCGTCTTGCGATGGCAATTTCGCTCGGGTTTCAGGATCCAAAGCAACTACATCACAGGGCAAACGGCTCTTCCTGCCCCCGAATTGCGGTTATTTTTTCCGTTCGCTCCACTTGCAATCAATGAGTTCCGTCAGAACACCGCTGAGCTTCTTCGGCGTTATGAAAGCGAACTCGCAGTCGCGAAAAGGCCGTGCCTTCTCTCCAGCGGAATCCGGGATGAAAGGATACCCCTTCGACTCCAACTCAGTGATGGCTTGTCGGGTGTTATCCACGTTGAAGCTGATGAGCATGATCCCTTCCCCACGCTTCTCGATGAATTTCGCAACCTCGCCCTCGGGGGACGTCGATTCCATAAGTTCAAAACCCACCTCACCGACCCAGTACCGAGCCACTCGGATCTTCTCGGGTTCGTCTACGTATGCGTCGTCAGGGTTCGTTTTTCCCAGAAGGGGTTCCCAGACATTCCGGGCCTCGTCGAGGTCCTTTACGGCGATGCAGATATGGTCAATCCTGTTCACCTTCATTTTACATCCCATCCATTCTTGGAGAGCGTTCGACCGGGGGGCTGTGTAGGTCGGTGGAAAACCGGCCCAACCCCGTATGGTGTATCACGTGTTGCGTTACCGTTGAAGCACGTTTTCGCAGGAAAAAAAGGAGAATTGTGCTCCCGGTCGGGCACGGGTGCCCCATGGAATCGATTTTCCCGGCCAATCTGCCGGACGTCCGACACATGTAACCCATTGAAATGACACACCGCTTATGTCGGTTGCAAAAGAAATGGTCCGTTTGGTGGACGCCGACCTCAGAGGTTCGCGCACTTCGGTCAACCCAGAGCCGTCAAACCTTCTTTCGGGAACCCCTGAGATCAGCTGGACGCATCGGTCGGAAATTTTGAAAGCTGATATGTAGTATTCTGTCCCACAAGTAACTTATATCGCTGACCGTCTGTGTTTCCCCCGAATTTTTCATTGAGCAGGAGAAGTCGGTTTTGTCATCGCGAGCGAAGCCAAGCAATCTCGCGTAGTTGCAGAATACAGGCTGGAGATTGCTTCGTGGCGTCGCTCCTCGCAATGACACCGATTCGCGGTTCGGCCAAGTCAGTGCTTTGGATGTTATGTGCGAGACACCACAATGGAATTCGTTGGGGTATCCAAAACCCACACTATGAGGTGCAGGAAGTATGCCTTGAGCGCCGGATCTCACGGGCGGGCTCACTGGCGGTACACTCCCCTGAGCCAGAATCTGAGGAATCAGAGCGGCCCTGGATCGGTGCATGGGTGGCATCAACTTAATCCGATGGCTGTGCGAAACTCCGCGGGGTTTCCACGCGGCAACATCAAGCCTTTATGGCTCTGAGGAGAAGATTGATCATTTGTTCCGTACTGGCGATGGTGGGTTGTTTCTTGGACAGCATCATGCGAGCGAGCGCCTCGTGCTCGAATGACCCTTGAACCAGATGCAGGTAATAGCTGATTTCGAAATCCTTTCGGAAATGGCCGCTTTGTTGTCCGGCTTCCACAGTAGATCTTATAAGTTCCCAGAAACGCCGGGTGTTCCGATATTCTTGAGATTCATAAAATTTGGGATTCCTGTACAATTCCAGGATCAAGACACGAGTCTCCCATTCTCGAATCTGAAAATCGAGAGCCCACCTTCTCAGCAAGTATAAGAGCCGTTCATAGGGATTTAACGCCCCGGAGAACACGCGCTCCAATTCATCGGCCAATTCAATGAACCAGGTGCCCAGAACCGAGAGAAGGAGTTGTTCTTTGCTCTTGAAATATTGATAAATAGAAGCTTCGGCTATGCCTGCTTTTCCGGCAATTTCGGAGATGGTGGCACCGCCGTACCCTTTTTTGCCGAAAACTTCCGAGGCAACTTCCATTATGCTACGCCGCCTCAGCTCCCCACGGCTGGGTTCGTCGCCATTTTCATGTGCGGCCGGCGGTTCGCGCCTCCATATGGCTGCTTTTATTAACGAACACAGAGCATCCGCAGCTTCATTAGGATCGTAGAGATCCCCGAAAAAAAGCCATCGCAAAACAATGCTGTCGATCGCGCCGAAAATCATCTCCAGAACGAGAATAACTTCCACGTCCGGATCCACTTCATGGTCTCGTATGCCCTCTTTGACGGCTTCAACGGCGAAGGCGCTGTACTTACGAATCATTTCATATGCCGGGGACTCGTAAAAGGCAGGTAATGTCCGGAGTTCACGTAGCAAAATTGAAGTGTAATTTTTATTTACAGAGAGATCCCTGAGCTGATGCCATAATAACTTCCTGATTTTGGGCTCGGCACCCTTCATTCCCTGAAGATGCTCAGTGATGCCTGCCAGAGTCTCTCTAAGATGTCTTTCCGGAACGGTGACGATCAGGTTTTCTTTGGTTTTGAAATATTGGAATATAGATGCCTCATGTACCCCGCAATCATTGGAAATATCGGCGATAGTCGTGTCATGAAAACCGCGGGAGGCAAAGATACGCTCCGCGGATTCTATGATAAATCGGCGCTTTCTATCTGCCGAAGGGCTTCTTCGTTTGGTGGAGGACGCCCTCTTGACGGTGCTTCCGGGCAATCCGGTATAATCCATACATAAACTCCGGGACTCGGGTACAATGATCACTATATCTTCGTTTAATACCGAATACCACCTACATGATAAAGAGTCAAGAACTTTCTCGCCTTCGTCCTGTGCAAGGGACGAGCCGGCCGTGTTTCATCAGTAATCTGCCAACTATCTTGCAATTTTTCTCGGTAACATGCAAAAACTCTTGACACAGTTTTTATATAAGTTATATTCGTATAAACGATGTTACCAAGTCTCGGTCAACATCGCATGCAGAGCCCGGACGCAGGGCTGACCGGCTCCATTCTACCAGTGAGTATCGCGGCTCCAGGGCCATTCAGCAAAGGAAGGCCAGCGTGAACAAAAAGGATATTGATCCGGCGAATCTCCGGATCCGGCCCATGAACACAGAGCACGTCCATGCGATTGCTCAGGTCGGCAGCATGTACGCCGGAGCGCCTCGACCGGAATATTATCGGAAAAAGATTGCTTCGGCCACCGGCAGAGCAGGAATTTACACCCCTTTGGTTGCAGAAGCGCGGACGACCGTATCGCGGGTCGCGTGTAAGAGGTAAGAAAATGAGGTACGCAGAAACAGGGTTTAATTTAGAAGTCGATCTAACCCGAGGAAACATTGAGAGGGTAGAAACCGACCCAAGAGACACGGAGCTTTATCTGGGAGGCCTGGGTACGAGCGCCAAGATATTGTGGGAGCGGGTTCCCCCTGAAACCGAACCCTTTTCCCCCGATAATCTCCTGATATTCAGCGCCGGTCTTCTGTGCGGCACCCCTGCTATTGGTTGCAATCGTACCATTGTTTCCACCATTTCGCCTCAAACCTTGTTAATGGCATTCTCAATGATGGGAGGGTTTTGGGCACCGGAATTGAAGTATGCCGGGTATGACAAGGTGATCCTTCGCGGCAAGTCCCCCAATCTGGTCTATTTGTGGATAAACAATGACAAAGTGGAAATCCGTGACGCTTCTCATCTCAAGGGCAAAGGTTCGGTTGAAACTGCAGAGCTTATCCGGCAGGAGTTGAAGGAACCGAATGCCCAGGTGGCTGCTATCGGCCTGGCCGGTGAAAGCAAGGTCTATTTTGCTTCCATCGAACAGGGCAGGTCAAGTGCCAGTCGAGGCGGGATCGGCGCCGTTATGGGAGACAAAGGGCTAAAGGCCATCGCTGTTCGCGGCACAAAGGACATTAATGTTGCCCAACCGGTTGAATTTATGGCGCTTTGTAACGAAGTGATGAAATATATAAAATTTCGGAATGAGAATCCGATTCCCGGTGTCATGCCCATTTTAGCAGGGCTCGGGTCGCCCCAAGAGATGAAAGTTCATGATGAAAAGTGGCACACTGAAAATTTCATGTGGGGAAATTCACGCGTCCGCAGAAAAGATTTCTGGAATGACGAAGTCGCAAAGCAGTGGGCGCAGACTTTGGACAGTATGCGGACGCGGTTGATCAGTTGCTATAACTGCCCGATGACATGCGGGGCAACCATTTCTCCCCCGGGACTTCCAACCTACATGATGAAATGCTTCTCGAAGCTCACGTACACCATGGCGGCCTTTGCAGACCTGGAATTCGGTTTGGGTATCGCCCAAAGTGCTACGGAATACGGGGTGGACGCATTCTCAGCCCCGCAGGTCATGGCCTTTGCCCTTGAGCTTTATGAGAACGGCATATTAACAGACGATGACTTCCCAGGGATGCCGTCCGATAATGAGGGGCGATTTTACTGGCTGCTCGACAGAATTGTTAGGCGGGACGGAATTGGAGACGTTTTGGCCAATGGAACGTATTGGGCGGCCAAACAGATCGGTAAGGGCGCAGAGGCCTACGCGCATAATAATATTAAGAAACACGAGCAGCTTCCTCTCAAGCTATCGATGCTGAATCCCATTTATTTCCTCATGTATGCCACCGGCGAAAAGATGAACATTACCCAGATTGAAGGGCAGTTCCCCCAGGCGCCTTTCCCCACGAGGGAGGAGAGGGAAGCGTTTGTAAAGGATTGGTTCCAGGTTCCCGATGAAAAGTTTAAGCAATATTTTTTGGACTGGGAGCCACGCGGGGAAAAGTCCATGCCCTATTACCCGACCGTTGATATGTGTTGCGATATTGTCGACTGGCAAGAGAGGATGCACTACATTGATGACGCCCTCGGGATGTGCTCCGGTTTATCGTCGTTTCCCCTGAAGCCTCCGTATCATATACATAATTACCCGAAATTCATCTCAGCAGGCGCCGGGATCGATATGGACGAGACCAAACTGACACAAGCAACCAAGAGATACCGGACTTTGGTGAGAGCCTATAATATTAGAAGAGGCATGAGAAGGAAAGATGACAAGCCGCCGGAGAACCATTGGAAGAAACGATTCCCGGAGCTTGAAAAGGAACTCCTGGATGCGTATTACACGCTTAAAGGGTGGAACGATCAGGGTATTCCCACCAAGGAGTCTTTGCATGAATTGGGTTTGGATTACGTATGGGAAGACTTTGAAAAGAGAGGGATCTATTCAAATAACGAAGGTACTCCCTCCGAAGAGACTTCGCCGGAAACAGGGAAGAAATAACTGAAAAGGTGGTAACCGGCATGGGCGAGAAAAAAAAGAAGAAAATCAAATCCATAAAGATCGACGTCGAAAAATGCAACGGTTGCAGGGCATGTGAGATGATCTGCTCCGCGTTCCACGCTACGCCGAAATACAGCAGCAATAATCCGGCGAGGTCGCGTATTCGGCTGATTCGTGAACCGCTGAGAGACATATATCTTCCTGTGTATGCCGGTGAGTATGCTCCAGCGGAATGTATGGGCAGAGACAAGTACGTGATTGATGGAAAAGAATACGACGAGTGCGGTTTCTGCAGAGCTTCCTGCCCATCAAGGGATGTTTTCAAGGAGCCCGATTCCAAGCTTCCTCTCAAATGTGACATGTGCGAAGACGATCCGTCACTGGAAAAGCCCTTGTGCGTTCAGTGGTGCATCAATGACGCGCTGATCTACGAAGAAAGGGAAGAGGAAGTGGAAGAAGAAGAGAAGCTGGAGGACGTAGAGATAGGACTGGAATCCATGATCGACAAGTATGGCTTACAGAAGGTCATGGATACCATTTCCCGGATGTCTGCCTCAAAAAAGAGCTGAAACATTTAGCGGAAAGAAGAAGGAACACAGTGGAGACTGTAACCCCCTATAAAGAGATCGTCGATGTCATCAAAGCGAGTGGCGGAGACGCATTCAAGAGATGCTTCCAATGCGGATTATGCGATACTGTTTGCCCCTGGAACAGGGTCAGAACTTTCAGTATGCGCAAGCTGGTCCGGGAAGCGACATTCGGCCTGACCGAGATCGAAAGTGAAGATATCTGGCGGTGTACGACCTGCGGAAGATGCCCTCAGCAGTGCCCCAGGGACGTAAAACAGATCGAATCCGGTGTATCCCTGCGCAGGGTCGCGACGGAATACGGGGTCTTTCCAGAGGGTGTCAAGGCTATCCGCACCGTATACGCAGGCCTGGTTGCTCAAGGAAACCCATTCGGTGAAGATCGGGAAAAGAGAGCGGCATGGGCGGAAGGTCTCGCTGTAAAACCGTTCACCGAAGGGATGGAAATTCTGTACTTTCCCGGCTGCTATCTCAGCTATGACCCAAGATTGAAAAAGGTGGCTAAAGCCACGGCCAATATTCTCAACCGGGCGGGAGTGGACTTCGGTATACTAGGACCGAAGGAGAATTGCTGTGGAGAAAGCATTCGCAAGGCGGGCGATGAGGAATCATTCAAGCGTCTGGCCAAAGAAAATATAAAGACCTTTATCGATAGTGGGGTGAAGAAGATCCTTGTTTCTTCCCCTCATTGCTACCATACCTTCAAGAACGAGTATCCGGAATTCAGGGTGAACTTTGAGATAGTTCATATCTCCCAATACCTGTTCGAATTGGTGAGCGAGGGAAAGCTTCAGATCAAGAAGGATTATCGGAAGAAAGTGACGTATCACGACCCTTGTTACCTGGGTCGACACAACGGCATATATGACGAGCCCCGAGGGGTCTTGAAGCAGGTACCGGGTCTAGAGCTCAATGAGATGGATGAGTCCCGCTCGGATAGTCTCTGCTGCGGAGGCGGAGGCGGCAGGGTCTGGATGGAAACCCAAAAGGGCGAGAGATTCTCGGATCTCAGGATAGACCAAGCTCTTGGGGTCGGGGCCGAGGTGCTGGCCACATCCTGCCCGTATTGCATTACCATGCTTGAGGACAGCCGGTTAACCATGGATGTTGCCGAAAAGATCGAGGTGAAGGACATCACGGAGATCCTCCAGGAAGTCATTGAGTGAATCGCAGCGGCCTGTTGTTGCGCGTGTTAAGACACGAAATTACTACATCAGGATGGACGACAACTATGGCGACAAATCCCGATTTCATTTCTCCTTGTGGTCTTTATTGCGGTGTCTGTGCCGTCTATATTGCGCACCGCGACAATAACACTAAACTGAAGGAGCGGCTGGTAAGTCTTTACAAAGGAGGGACTTCCGGCAAGGGCACACTCCCTAACAGCGAAGTCCTCTCAATAGAAGACATTCGGTGCCGTGGCTGCTTATCGGATGAACAGTTTATGCATTGTCGCCAGTGTGAGATCAGGAACTGCACACAAGAGAAAGGATACACGGGGTGCCATGAATGCAATGAATTTCCCTGTCAGTACATTGACAATTTCTCCATGGCCGTTGGCAAGAGAGTTATTCTCCGGGCTGTCCCTTATCGACGAGAGTTCGGTACTGAAAAATGGATTCAAGACGAAGAGACGCGTTACATATGTCCCAAATGCGGCAACAGGGTTTTTCGTGGCGCGATGAAATGTAATCGTTGCAAAGAGCAACTGGATCTGGACTAAACACTTTCACGTAGATACACGTAACAACGGCATCATGCGCGTTGCCGCCAGTCTGCGGCTTCTGGCAACGGCACATGCCGGCAGATGAGGTGATAGAAAATGGACGAAGAACAATTGATGAAAGAAGAAATCCGGCAGCTTGGCGGAGGTCTCGGAGATAGTCGTTTCGGAGACGTAATGGTTGTTGGTGGAGGAATCAGCGGTATTCAAGCATCTCTTGATCTTGCCACGGCCGGGTTCAAGGTGTACCTGGTTGAACAAGGGCCGAGCATTGGGGGCCATATGGCGCAGCTGGACAAGACCTTTCCCACCAATGACTGCTCCATGTGAATACTCGCACCAAAGCTGGTCGAGGTCGGCCGGCACCCAAATATAGAGGTCCTCACCTATACTGAAGTCAACAGTGTAGAAGGGGAAGCAGGAAACTTCAAGGTAAGTTTGACCAGGAAGCCAAGGTATATTCTTGAGGATAAATGCACCGGTTGTACTACCTGTGTTGAATATTGCCCAGCAAAATATCCTGACCAATATAATCAGGAAATATCGGACAATAAAGCCGTACACATATACTTCGCTCAGGCAATTCCCCTTATTGCATATATTGATGAAAGCTGTCTTTACCTCAAGGATAACAAATGTCGTATTTGCGAAGGCGTGTGCAAGAATAAGGCAATAGATTTGAAACAAACGGCGGAGAAGAAGGAAATAGAGGTAGGAGCGATCATTCTGTCTCCCGGCCTTGAGCCCTTCGATCCAAAGGTGAAGAAGGAGTATCACTACGGAGAGTTTGCGAACGTCGTAACCAGCATGGATTATGAGCGGCTGTTGTCCTCGACGGGGCCGTACCAAGGGGACATATTGCGTGCTTCCGACATGAAGCACCCTCATAAGGTAGCCTGGATTCAATGCGTCGGTTCGAGACGGGTTACTCCGGGCGAAAACAGTTATTGCTCGGGCGTATGCTGCACGTATACCCAGAAGCAGGTGATTCTGACAAAGGATCATGACGCCGAGGCCGAGTGTACGATCTTTCATAATGATATTCGTTCCTATGGGAAGGATTTTGAACGATACTACCAAAGAACGGAGGAACTTCCGGGGGTTCGATTTATCAGAAGCTACACCTCCATCGTGCGACAGGACCCTGAAACCAAGAATGTTACGTTACGATATTCTACATACGAAGACGGGGTAAAGGAAGAAGAGTTCGACCTGGTGGTATTATCGGTGGGATTGAATCCTCCTCACGGTTTCAAGAGCCTGGCCGATAAGTTCGGCATCGAACTCAATCCTCACGATTTCTGTAAGATCAGCCCGGTCAATCCTATGGGGACCACCCGGCCCGGGATCATGGTAAGCGGAGGCTTTCAGGGTCCCGTCGATATCCCCGAGTCGGTGTTCAGCGCCAGCGGAGCGGGCTCCCAAATCGGTGAACTCCTTGACTACAGGCGAGGAAATCTTGCCAAAGAAAGGATATATCCGCCTGAAAGAGATGTCTCCGAAGAGGAGCCCAGGATAGGAGTCTTTGTATGTCATTGTGGAGCCAACATCGGAAGGATAGTCAATGTTCCTGAAACAGTCGAGTACTGCAAAACGCTACCGAATGTTGTCCATGCTCAGGAACAGTTATTTTCATGCGCTACGAACTCCGCCAAAGAAATAACCGACATGACGAAGGAACTGGGGCTCAATCGAGTGATTGTCGCTGCCTGCAGCCCCAGGACTCTTGAACCGCTGTTCCGGGACACCGTCAGGGAGGCGGGAATCAACCAATATTACTTCGAAATGGCCAATATCAGGGAGCACAACTCCTGGGTGCACTCGAAAGAGAAGGAGGAGGCCACACAGAAGGCAAAGGATATCATCCGGATGTCGGTGGCACGAGCTTGCAGGTTGGAGCCGTTACAGGAATTTGACCTGCCGGTGGACAAGGCCGCTCTGGTGGTCGGTGGAGGCATAGCCGGCATGAATTGCGCCCTCTCCATTGCCAACCAGGGGCATGAGGTGCACCTGGTGGAAAAGAATACGGAGCTCGGGGGAATAGCACGAAAGATTCATTCTACGCTGGATGGACTCGATGTTCAGGAGTACCTGCGCGATCTCATAGCTAAGGTGTATAAACACCGCTTAATACATGTCTATCATGATGCGACAATCACGGATGCTACAGGGTATGTCGGGAATTTCGTGACCGCAGTGAAGTCTGAAAGAGGATTCACAGAGATAAAACACGGTGCAGCCGTTCTTGCTATAGGTGCTGATTTACATACGCCTACCGAATACCTGTATGGAGAAGATGACAGGGTAATGACTCACCTTGAGTTGGAGGAGCGGATCGGTAAAGGTGACGAAAAGATAATTGACGCACAAAGTCTCGTGATGATCCAGTGCGTGGGTTGCAGAAATGAAGACAGGAATTACTGCAGCCGGTTATGTTGTAGTGAGTCTGTAAAGAACGCATTGAAACTCAAAGAGATAAATCCCGAGATGGACATCTACATCCTCTTTCGGGACATGAGAACCTACGGGTTCAACGAGGATTATTACCGGGAGGCTTCAAACAAGGACATCAAGTTCATCCGCTATGAGCCGCAGGATAAACCTCAGGTGGAAGCCGGCGAGTCGGACGAGGGTCGACCCGTTCTCAAGGTCACCGCGACCGATTTTGTTTTGGGGAAGAAGCTCGTATTGGATGCCGACGTCATCGCTTTGGCTGCCGCTGTCGTTCCTTCGGCGGCGACCAAGGAAGTTGCCGGGTTATTCAAGGTAACTTTGAGTCCTGATGGCTTCTTCAAAGAAGCCCACGTCAAATTACGGCCTGTTGAGTTTGGTACAGATGGCGTTTATCTCTGCGGACTGGCTCATTATCCCAAGTTCATACAGGAAACGATCAACCAGGCTTATGGAGCTGCAGGCAGGGTGTTAACGCTTCTCTCGCATGATATCGTCGTAGCGTCCGGCTCTGTGTGCCGGGTGGATGAGAGTAAGTGTATAGGATGCGGGGCATGTGTCTCCGCCTGTACGTATGGGGTCTTAGAACTGAGCGATACAAAAAGAGGGAAGAAGGCGACGGTCAATCCCGTCCTCTGTAAAGGAGACGGTCTGTGCAACACAAAGTGCCCGACAGGCGCTATACAGCTGAAGCACTTCACCGATGAAGAGCTCTTGAGCGAAATTGATGCGGCGTTTCCAGAGGAAGAAGTCATACAGCCCATGGATGATGCGCTTGGAGATGTGTAGAAATACACGAATGAACAAAGCGTGGAATACCGAGTACGAGGTGAGAACGAATGAGTGCAGGACATAAATTCAAACCAAGGGTCTTAGGGTTTGTGTGCCATTGGTGAGCGTACGGCGCAGCCGACTTAGCTGGAGTTTCCAGAAGTCAATATACAACTGAAATGAGACTTATTCGCGTCATGTGTTCCGGTCGAGTCGATCTGGCACATGTATTCCGGGCTTTCTCAAACGGAGCGGATGGGGTGTTCATTGGTGCCTGCCACTTGAATGAATGCAACTATACTACTCATGGAAACTACCATGCTCTAACCATGGTGAACCTGGCTAAGAAATTGCTGGAACACATAGGGTTGAACCCGGAGAGATTGAAGATCGAATTTATGTCCGGCAGTGAATCCAACCTTTTTGTCGAAGGGGTTAATGGTTTTGTCAAGAAGGTGAAAACGTTGGGGCCACTGGGTGAAAGCGAAGGAATGGACCATAATGGAGTAAAGTCGAAGATTGGAGAAATCGCAAAGTTAGTTCCGTACATCAAGGTGGTGAACCAGGACAAGCTGGCGTCGCATCTCAAAACTCCGGAAGAATACGAAGAACTCTTCACGCAGGACGAGATAGAAAGACTGTTCCGTGAAGTGGTCTCGTACTATATCGATCCGACAAAGTGCCAGGCCTGTTCGATGTGCCTCAAGAGATGCCCTGCAGATGCGGTTATAGGCGCCAAGCACCAGATTCATGTCATTGATCAGGAGAAATGCATAAAGTGCGGAACTTGTTTTGAAGCATGCCCCCCTCGCTTTGGCGCAGTGAAAAAAATCTCCGGCGAGCCGGTTCCACCTCCGATTCCCGAAGAAGCGAGAACTCTGGCAAGAAAGAGTAAGACCTGACGTCAGACAATGCACTTCTTTGTCGTACCGTCCAGCGTCGAACAATCCGGGGCGTATAAAATAGCGTATGGAGAGCCTCCCCGCGAGGATATCCAAGATTCGATAAATACTCGCACCTCTTCTTTTGGCTCGATGATGCCGAAATGACCTTCGAGAAGCAAATCAGTCTTCAAGTTCAAGAGTCTGGTCAACGAGTCCAGATACTGTTTTTCATCAGACAGCAAATCCGAATGGATCGGGCCGTGGACGTCTTGCCCGAAAAGGATGAGCTGACCGTCAATCTCCGTAGTATACACGACCGAACCCGGCGAGTGACCAGGGCAATGAATGGCTGTCACAGTGCCGCTACCGATAGCAAGGGTCGATTCTTGGCCCTGCAATTTGATATCGATCGCGAACGGTTCCAGGCGTGCTCCATACCAGGCGGCTGCAGTCACACGGTTGTCGCCTGATTCCAGATAGATCGCATCCAACTCATGAGCCACTATTTGACAGCCATATTCGTCTCTCACGGCCTGAGCCCCACCGGTATGATCGAAGTGACAGTGCGTCAGCAGAAGGTACTCGACCTGCACAGGTGGTTCCAGACATTCGGCAATGTTCTTTATTAGTTGCGGGTGATCTCGGCCGGTTCCGGCATCAACAAGGGCTGCTGTGTCCCCAAAGCGTACGAGGTAGATGGCTGCGTCCGAGGTATTGGTCAGCCCCATTCCGCCCACTTGCCAGAGATTATGCTTGATTCTCCTGATCACTCCAACCCCCTATCGGTCAAGCGCACATGTAGTAATTCTCGAAAGTATTGTCGGATGGATAAGCCTTCCCTTGCACGTGCAAAATCTTGAAGCAGGCCATTGCGAGGAGCGTAGTGACGAAGCAATCTCGCTTTGGCGGACGAGATTGCTTCAGGCTTCGCCCTCAAAGACAGTCTTCTCGTCTCGTCGCGCAATCAAAATCGACGGTGCTTTTTTAGAATCCCTATATCCCATTCGGTCTGCTGCCGAGCATGCCGAATACCGCGAAGCTTGCACACCCTCCTGGCTACCTCACATAATGTGACCCGCGTTGCCGGATACATAAGAGTGTCCTTTGAACGACCTGGTTTGTCACTAACACCGGCATGGTTGCGGAGACGGGGTTATGCAAGACTGTATAAAGTCTCGCACCTCTTGTTTTGTCTCGATGATGCCGAAATGGCCTTCGAGAAGAATATCGGCCTCCAGGTTCAAGAGTCTGGTCAACGAATCCAGATACTGTCTTTCATCGGACAGCAAATCCGAATGGATCGGACCGTGGACGTCCTGCCCGAAAAGGATAAGCTGACCGTCAATCTCCGTAGTATACACGACCGAACCAGGGGAGTGCCCTGGGCAGTGAATGGCTTTCACAGCACCGTTACCGATGGTAAGGGTCGATTCTTGGCCCTGCAATTTGATATCGATCGCGAACGGTTCCAGGCGTGCTCCATACCAGGCGGCTGCAGTCACACGGTTGTCGCCTGATTCGAGATAGATCGCATCCAACTCATGAGCCACTATTTGACAGCCATATTCGTCTCTCACGGCCTGGGCCCCACCGGCATGATCGAAGTGACAGTGCGTCAGCAGAAGGTATTCGACCTGCACATGTGGTTCCAGGCATTCGGCAATGCTTTTTCTCAATTGCGGATGATCTCGACCACTTCCGGCATCAATAAGGGCTGCCTTGTCTCCGAAGCGAACGAGGTAGATAGCTGCGTCCGCGGGATCGGTCAGCCCGCTTCCACCGACTTGCCACAGATTATTCTTTATTCTCGTTCTCACGCCGACCTCCTATCGATCCGGTGAAATACGCCCTTCGGTATGCTGCCCATCGTGCAGCATACCACAAAGCTTGCCCGGACTCCCGTCTACCGTCTCCACTGAAGTTCTTCCATTTCTTTCCGTCTCCGGCTTCAGGGCTTTTTTGACATCGAAATTCGGGAAACGGTATCCATGACTTTCTGCAAGCCATACTTGTCGATCATGGATTCCACTCCTATCTCTACGTCCTCCAGCCTCACTTCTTCTTCTACCTCCTCTTCTCTTTCTTCGTAGACCAGGACGTTATTGAGGCACTTTTCTACACACTTCGGCCTCGATAACGTCGGATCGTCTTCGCACATATCACATTTGAGAGGGAGACCGGAATCGGGTTCCTTGAACAAGTCCCTGGATGGGCAGGAAGCCCTGCAGAAGGCACAATCGTCGTACTCCTTTCCGTCAATCACGTATTTGTTTCTGCCCATGCATTCGGCCGGAGCATACTCACCCGCGAATACCGGAAGCCAGATGTTTTTCAGTCGATGACTGATCACCTGAATACGGGCCCTTGCCGGATTGACGTTGCTGTACTTCGGCGAAGCATGGAACGCGGAGCAGATGATCTCACATGCCCGGCAGCCGTTGCACTTATCGGCGTCCACCTTGATTGACTTGACTATCTTCTTAATCTTGGCCATTTTTTAAGATCCCTCTCTTTTCCAAGTCTTCGGCAACATAATCCAGATCTAATTCCAACAACCGTTCTTTCGTAGGGATGCCATCCATATTCCATCCCTTGAATTTGTAATACGTAGATAAGAGTTGTTCCTCGAGTTCCGGGAATCTCCTCTTCCAGTGGTCTTGAGGCGGCTTCTCGTCGGCCCTGGTCATGCCCCTTCTGTTGTTGAATGCGCGATGCAGGTTCCGACTCCTATTGACCGTCTTCTTTAGTCCGGCTTCGTCGATGTCCATCCCTGTGGCAGCGGAGATGAGCTTCGGGTAATTGTGTATATGATAGGGAGGCTTCAAGCAAAATGATGCCATACCCGCGCACAACCCCAGGGCGTCATCTATGTTGTGCAGCATTTCCATCCAATCCACGATTTCGCTGCACATCTCCGGAGTCGGGAAATACGGTATCGAGTTATCTCCCCTTGGTTCCCAGTCCAGGACGTATTGTTTGAACCTTTCGTCTGGAACCTGGAGCCAATCCTTTACAAAGGCTTCTCTCTGCTCTCTGGTGGGAAAGGCCGCCTGGGGGAAATTCCCTTCAATTTGGGTAATGCTTATCTTCTCGTTGGTAGAATACATGAGGAAATAGAGCGGATCCAACATTCCCAGCTTGAGAGGGAGTTGCTCATGTTTCTTGATGGTATTATGATCGAATTCTTCCGCGTCGTTGCCGATCTTTCGGGCCGCATAATACACGCCGTCAGCCAGAACATCTCCGATTCCCTCCCTCCGGGCCACTCTGTCAAGTAACCAGAAGAACCGCCCCTCCTTGTCGGACGGACATCCTTCGAAGTCTTTATCAGTTAGAATGCCGGCTTCATAGAGCTCAACGGCGAACGCTAAGATTTGCGGGGTCGAGAATGAGTCCACTCCATACTCGGTGGCACGCTGAAGGATTCTGAAGTTAAAGCGAAGGTCGTCTACGTAGGCTGCCATAGAATAAGTGAGTTTGCCGAAGCATTTCATCATATATTTTGGACCGTCCTCAGGTGCCGCAACCAGCGCTCCGCATTGCTGCGGACAATTAAAACAGCTTATGAGCCGCTGCACCGCATCCAATTGAGACTTCGTCCAATTCTCCTCATTCGGCTTGCTCCAGAAGTCTCTTCTCCGAGTGCGAGCATTACCCCACATGAAGTTTTCAGTGTGCCACTTCTCATCGGTGTGCTTCATCTCCTGTGGCGACCCAATCCCTGACAAAATAGTCATGACGCCCGGAATAGGATTGGTGTTTCGGAAATTTATATATTCCGTCACCTCAGCCATGTGCTCCATGAATTCAGAACCTCGGGCAAGATAGAGGTCTTTTGTGCCACGAACAGCGACCGCCTTTATATTCTTGTCTCCCATCACGGCTCCTCCGCCGAGCCTGCTGGCACTGGACCTGGCTTGCTCGATGGAAGCAGTAAAGACCCGATTTTCACCTGCCAGCCCGATAGCAGCCACCTGGGCTCTCGGTTCTTTCAACTCCTCTCTTATAAGGTCTTGCGTTTCAAGAGCGCCCTTGCCCTTCAAGTGAGAGGCATCACGGATTTCCACTTTGTCGTTGTGTATCCATATATAGACCAACTTGGGAGACTTGTTGCGGAAGATCACCTTGTCATAACCGGCATATTTCAATTCTGCGCCAAAGAATCCCCCCATCATTGGATACGCCAGTAATCCCGACTGGGGCGAAACGAAAGTAACAAGGGTACGGTTAGCGCTGTAAGCAGGAGTGCCGTTGAGAAGACCGGAGCTGATTATCATCAAATTCTCGGCATCAAATGCATTGGTTTCAGGGGGAACCCTATCCCAGTGTATCTTGACGCTGGTACCCAGCCCCCCAAGATGAAGCTCCGTCATTCTCGGGTCGGTTTCCACCCGTTCGATGTTTCCCCTGGCTAAATCGATTTCCAAATTATATCCCGTCTCTGCGTACCTCATCCTGTTTACTCCTTACAGTCGACTTGCGATATGCTCATCGCCGCGTCCGCAACCAAAGAAACGCTAATCCCCGTTCTCCCAGCCGCCGAACCGCGTTTTTCCCGATCATGATCCAGTCCAGGCACGCCGAAGGACACGCTGTCGAGTACTCCAATGGTTTCGACGTCTTCGTCTTTCACAGGCCGGATCCGAACAATCGCCGCATCACTATCCCGTTGGTTCGGGAGTGCCTGCCGTTGCTGCATAGCCTCGGAGCCCCGTGCTCAAGGGGATAATACGCATTCGCCACAAGATTCTTAAGATTGCCGGGCCGGGGGCTCTCCTGAGCGAAGTGATGAGACGGCTCTGCGTCGTCCGCAGCGAAGGAGTGCCCCCAGCCTGTGCCCGGAATCGAGTTACCTGTAAAAAAGCGAACCCGTATAAGAGAACCTGTGACACCTGCGCCCGGGCCTGAAGATGCCCCTGATTGAGACCTGGTAACTGATTCATACCTCATTTCTTTTTGTGAACCCGACTTGGCTGGGCCATTTTTTTGAAGATGCTTATGTCATTGGCGACATAATTCCCGAAACGAATATAACTTATATTAGAGCTATGTCAAGACTTTTTTGATTTTACCCAAGATCCTTTGCACTTGATTAGCAGTAGATTTTTTCCTGAACCTCGAGCCGAACGCTGATAATTTATGGACACAAGGTCTGTGATATCCCCTGCACCGTCCCATAACGTTGGATCAGCGAGTAGGCAACCACGAGCAGAGCGCACGGTGTTCCTAGACGAACTAAAGACAACCAGATGACTGATAAAATATCACACTCCCGCAACCTGTCCCACCACAGACGCAAGAACGTTTTCGACCCTTCGTCATATAAGTGGTACTCGGTTTTTTCAACGAAGATATGGTGACAGAGTCGAGCTATTTTTGGGTGAGGAGCAACCAGGCAATTATCGGTCACCGAAGAAATCTCAGCGCCTTTCCGGAATTTTCGTTGGAACAAAGGGTTGGGCCCTGCAACACCGTGCTTGACGAAAGGCACTCCGAAAAGTATGCTCGAGATCAATACACGTGGTTTTTAGCAATGTGACGACGGTTTGTTACTCTGTGGGGCCGGACACTCAACATCGACGGGGACTGCTGCTGATACTAATTCGCCGCAAGATTTATGAGATTCCAGGGCTGGGGGCTCCCCTGAGCGAAGTGATGAGACGGCTCTGCGTCGTCTACAGCGAAGGAGTGCCTCCAGCCTGTGCCCAGAATCGAGTTACCTGTAAAAAAGCGAATCCGTATGAGATATTGGCGATCTTAATTTTGGATGTTCCCCATCATATGTTTTGCCAACCCCTACGCCCTTCTGGCCACCGGACATGTTATATACCGGATGCAAACGAGTCACTTTGGAGGACACAAGGCGGAACGGGGCTGAATTTTCTTTGATGCCCGTGGCTGGCTGTACACTAAATTGATGGAACAGGAAAAATGACACCCGCAAAACTTTTAGGATTATTGCTGGTCGTTTTCTACATTGTGGCTCTAGAGGTCCTTGCCGTTCTCGATATTCGCAGCGTCTTCGAGCATCGCGTGCTCTTGCCTATTCTGAACACGCTATTTGCGGGATTTGTCCCGATCGCCGTCGCCTATGTTGCGGGCAAAGCCTATGTGAAGGGTGGCTCTGCCACCTTTCTTTTCATGGGTTGCGGTATGCTGTCGTTCGGGCTATGCGCCATATGGGCTGGCTGGTTAATACAATTTTCCGATGGTGCGAACCTCAATGTGACTGTGTACAATACAGGAGCTTTTTGCGGCTCATTGTTTCACGCCGTTGGGGCAATGCTCGGCCTCATCGGTACTGGTTATTCGGGCAACATCAGACGACGTACCTTGAGGGTCGTCGCTGCTTATGTCGGGGTTACGGTGTTCGTGACCTGTTTCTCTCTTGCAGCTGTGCGAGGCCTGGTCCCGCCATTTTTCATTCAAGGGGTCGGCCCCACGGAGCTGAGACAAGCAATACTCGGAAGCTCCGTTCTGCTGTATTGTGTTTCGTCCCTCTTCTTGATGCTGCATTACATCAGGCGGAATTCGGATTTTACGTATTGGTATTCGCTTTGCCTGGCTATGACGGCCATGGGGCTATTCGCCTTTTTTATCCAGAAGTCCGTCGGTTGTCCCATCGGCTGGCTGGGAAGATCCGCTAATTACGTCGGAGCAATCTTTGCGCTTGGTGCAATTCTCGGCGCATGGAGGGATGCGAGAGTCAAGGGCGTGTCCCTGGAGACGTTCGTTGGCGATGGCTTCGCAGGTGGGGAAGCGAGTTACTGGCGCGGGTTGCTCCCCGTGCTGCCGATTCCGATGTTCCTTATTCTTTTCGTCATTCTAGTCTCTTTGGACCTGAGGACTGTCTTCGATCCCCCCGGAGGGCTTGCCGCACTGAATGCCGTGTTTCTATGGATGTTACCCTTAATGGTGGTTTATTTTGCGACGAAAGGTTATCTTCAAGGTGGCCTCCTCACCCTGCTCATGCTCGGAAGCGGAACTTTGACGTTCGGACTGGGCAGCCTCTCGTCCGGCTGGGTGATGGCTTTGGAGGGAGGCGGACCGAACGCCACCGTGACGGTTCTCAATTTGTCGGCTCTTGCCTCAGCAACTTTTCACTTGCTGGGCGGGCTATTCGTACTCATAGGCGTACAGCCGAAACAGCGTGTGGCCTACAAGAAACTCATCGTGATCCTCTCCTATCTCTGCATAACAGTCGTGCTGGCATTGCTGACAATTGTTGTCTTGAAAAATCTCACTCCGGTCTTCTTCGTCCAGGGCCAAGGTGCCACTCCTTTGCGGCAAGCCATCATGGGGACTGCGGTCGCGCTCTTCATCGTTGCGGGCCTGCTGTTCATGAGCCTGTATCTTTTTTCTCGCGCAAAACTTTTATACTGGTACACGCTGGCGCTGTTTCTCATCGCCACCGGATTGATCTGTTACCTGTTTGCCAACTCTATAGGCAGCCCCATCACCTGGCTTGGCAGGATCGCCCTGTACCTATCAGGCATTTACCTCTTTATGGCCGTCACGAGCGCTGCCAGGGAACTTCGTGTAAGGGGAGAATCGTTGGAGAGAGGCATTGCGAACTTCTTCCGCCACCACCTTGAGTCCCTGATAGAAGAACGAACGTTGCAACTGTCTCGTGCCAAAGAGGAACTGCAAGCCGCACACAGCGAGCTGGAGCGCGCCAACGCTGAACTTGAACTTCGAGTTGAGGAGCGCACTGCCGAACTCCGGTCGGCAAACGAGAAGTTGTTCCTAGAAATTGAACATCGCAAACGGGCAGAAGAGGAACGGCTGTCTGCGGCAAAGGAATTCGAAGATCTGTACAACAATGCTCCTTGTGGATATCATTCGCTCGATTCGAAGGGGGTCTTCGTACGTATCAACGATATGGAACTGTCGTGGCTTGGGTACACACGGGAGGAAATCATTGGAACAAAGAGATTTCAAGACCTCATTACCCTTGAGAGCCTCAAAAGGTTTGAGGAAAACTATCCGAGATTTATGGAGCGGGGCTCGGTAAAGGACCAGGAATTCGACGTCTTGCGTAAAGACGGCATTATCCTGCCAGTGCTCCTCAGTGCCACGGCAGTGACGGATTCATCCGGCAAGTTTGTCATGAGCCGGTCGACAATGTTTGACATTACCGAACGCAAGCGTGTAGAGGAAAGCTTGCGAGAAAGTGAAAACCGATATCGCCAAATGTTTCAGAACAATCAGGCTGTTAAATTACTCATTGACCCGGAGTCATCCGACATACTGGATGCAAACCAGGCTGCCTCGGAATTCTACGGGTATGAATTGGATCGCATGAACCAGATGAAAATAACTGACATTAATGTGCTTCCTCCTGAAAAGGTAATTCAGGAGATGTCGGAAGCGTATGCCGAACAAAAAAATTACTTCCAGTTCCAGCATAGGCTCGCATCGGGTGAAATGCGATACGTGGAGGTCTATTCATCCCCCATAGATCTGCACGGGAAAAGGCTACTGTACTCAATAATCCACGATATCACGGACCGGCATAGGGCCCAGGAGGACCTGATTCGCTCAAATCAAGATCTTGAGAAGTTCGCTTACGTCGCATCACATGATTTGCAGGAACCTCTTCGCAATGTGGCTAGTTGCCTGCAACTCCTGGAGAAAAAATACAAGAATAACCTTGATGCCGACGCTGACAAGTACATCCATTATGCAGTTGAGTCCGCTGTACGGATGAAAGCCCTCATTCTGGATTTATTGGTGTATTCTCGGGTCGCAACAACGGGAAAACCACCAAGGCGGATCGATTGTGAGAAAGTGCTGGATCGGACCGTGGAAAATTTGAGATCCTCCATTTCCGAGGCTGGAGCCGTGATTACTCACGATCCGCTCCCCGCAATCTTCGGTGACGACACCCAATTGTTGCAGGTATTTCAAAATCTGGTGGCAAATGCCATTAAATTTCGTGGGGATGCCCCGCCCCAGATCCATGTCTCCGGCGTCAAGAACAAGAATGAGTGGATCTTTTCCGTCAAGGATAATGGCATTGGGATTGAATCCCAGCATCTGGATCGGATTTTCGTGATCTTTCAAAGGCTACACAAAAAAAGCCAGTACGACGGCACCGGAATGGGATTGGCTATTGTGAAAAAAATCGTGGAACGCCACGGCGGAAGAGTTTGGGCGGAGTCCGAACCACGGGCAGGGACGATCTTTTATTTTACGATACCTGCGATACCGGACAGAGGGATTCAGGCTAACGGGCTTTCAAAGAAGTAATACGCATTCGCCACAAGATTTATGAGATTGCCGGGCTGGGGGCTCTCCTGAGCGAAGTGATGATACCAATGCGCTACCAGACAAGTGACGATGGATGAAGCCTGTCCTGGCGGATCTCCGAAGCGAGTCAGGCCGCGCCGTTCGTAGCGGAGGAGATCCGGCAGGACAGGCCGTGAACCAGCCCTTCAATGTTACTCTTTTGAAAGCGCATTGGTATGAGACGGCTCTGCGTCGTCCGCAGCGAAGCAGTGCCCCCAGCCTGTGCCCAGAATCGGGTTACCTGCAAGAAAGCGAATCCGTATAAGATCCGGGGACCTCTTTGTATAGAGTGTCCCGCCGAACCCATATCCGATCCCTCCGCTCTCTGGCGCTGACACACGGACTCAAGTTTTTGGTATTGTTTTTCGTATGTTCGGTGCCCGACTTCATGACCAGGAGGAATTGCTTCGTCGCTGCGCTCCTCGCAATGACAGGTCCGCGCAGTGGCATTGCGAGGAGCGAAGCAAACTGCTCCGGCAAAAATGTGCGACCTGATTTAAGAAAACCTGTACTCAGCCACAGAATAAGTGATCGCTGTTCCCTGTGTAGTCCATCGAGGGTGTCGAGGGAGCGCCCTTGTGTTCGGCCGGTTCTTCGGCTTGCTGAGAACCGGTTGGAGCAAAATATCCATTCTCGATCTCAATTAATTCGGCCTGGATCGACTGAATCAGTAGTCGTATCTCTCCCCAACTCGAGGACAAAACGCCATGACTGACAAGCGCTCCCAAGATGTTTTGGGCTTCCCCGAGAGAACGTACTGCTCGGCCCATCAACATTAGGCTCTGGCCACTCATGTCCTCTCCTTTTTTGTCCCCGGCTGACTCCCAGCGTGCAGAAAGATTTCGGGACGCATCTGCAAATCAATTCCAAACGCGCTGCTCCGGAACAGGCGCAGTGACTGGAACCGATACACCCGGTCAACCGTTTAGATAGGCCCGTCGAGCGATTTTTCTGATAATTGGATCCTGGTCCCAGGTCCGAATCGCAGCGTCAATTAATTCTTCAAGCTCATCGAATAAGTCCCCGAATGAAATCTCCCCGCAAAGATCCGGAGAGTTCGGGACGCGCCCGCGGTTGTGTTCAAGCCACTCGGCGATACGCAATAAGAATGCAGGAGCGCCATATTTCGCGCCTTTTTCTTGCAGGCGAGCGTTTGAGTCGTAATTCTCCAGGCTTCGCTGGAGGCTATGACTCCTCACAAAGGTAAAGTCCGAGTAACTGTTCTCATTCATAATTTTTCCCTCGACAATAATTTCAAACATCTGCATGAAAACGCAATTCCGTGACAAATAGTAAAGGAACACCCGGAATGGAGCAAACGTCATGCCAAGTCTATGCAGGCGCGTCCATTGGCGTATTTTTTCACATGATACCGGAACCTTAGTTGCACTGACGAGCAGTAGCACGCACAAAGCCCTTTTTGGCGAACCCCCACTTGCGAGTAAAAAAAACCACATGCATGAGCCTCACGGAGAATTTACACTCGCGTCGACACAACCCCAAGAAATTATTGCTCGGCAGGATCTCGAAACTGGATGATGCGTCGTCAGGTTGCCACCGCTGGTCTGTTCTTGATGCTGCGCACATTGCCCATTGGATTTTCCTTCTTATTATTATTATTAGAAACAATGAGGAGGAGCACGACCAATGAACAAAAGGATTGTCGCAACGTTACCCGTAGCAGTTGTTTTGATCCTAACCTCCATCGCGTTCGCAAAGGGTCCGGTTGCCGCTCCCACCTGCATGCCGGCCGCACCATCTGTAACGACACCGGAGGACCGCTCTGTGCTTTCTCAAGCACGATATGTTGACGGCACATACAACCTGAAACTCTTGCAAAGAAGACTTAAGCTGACAAAACAACAAAAGGGAGAAATGCGATCGCTTTACACAGGTTTTCAGGATCGTACGCGAGATGCCCGAAGTAATCTCGCTTCACTTTTCAAGGAAAAGAAGGACATGCTTCGGTCGGGAAAAATTGACGAGAAGAAGTTGACAGAACTCGACGACCAAATTGTAAAACTGCGCTCGGATATTTTTCGAGACCGACTTAAATTGGTTCGCGATCGGCTGGGCCTCCTGACTCCCGATCAAACACAAAGGCTGGCACATTTGAAGGAAAAGAAGATATGTAACGACAACCTGAAAAGAAGCCACCTTAAGCGCGCAAAAGGCTGATTCATACGCATGCGCGTTCGAACAAGCAAGATTGGGGGGACCCTCTTTGTAAAGATCGTCCCGCCCAAGCTCCCCCCCCCGAAACTCCTACACCAGTTCTCGAAAATTCTGTCGGATTCGTTCATGAATCTCGCCCACAATCCGACCATCCCATCATGTCATTGCGAAGAGTGGAACGACAAAGCAATCTCAGGGTTGGTTAATTGGAGATTGCTTCGGGCTTCGCCCACGCAATGACAGTCTTTGAATCTTTTCGTGTAAGCAAAACCGACACTACTCTTGAGAATCCCCCTATCATGCGCCGGAACCTGCAGTTCTTCACCGGAAAAGCACGTCTCAGCCGAAATGGTGCTCGCGCGGGTGCATCATTCTCGTCGGCGTTGCGCCCTTCCCGTCCAATAACGCGGGCTCTCTTCCCAAATCGAATTACTTCTCATCCAGGATCTTACGTACCTGACGCAGCAGGTCCTTAACCCGGAACGGTTTGCTTACGAAACCTTTGGCTCCCATGTCCAGGGGTTCTTGAATGGATGAGTCCGCCGAAAGACCGCTGGCTATAAGAACCTTGACTTTGGATTCCATTTTGAGAAGCTCTCTTAGACATTGCTTGCCGCCCATCTCAGGCATGACGAGGTCCAGAATCACAAGAGAAATCCGCGGTCCCGCATTCTTGAACTTGTGCAAAGCCTCTTGACCGTTTCCAGCGGTCAACACTGTGTAGCCTGCCTTGCTGAGAATCCGGCATCCCAAATCCCTGATGAACTCCTCATCGTCAACGAGCAGAAGCGTTTCCGTTCCGAATGCAGGCATTATGCCGGAATCTTCCAGACTTGACTCGTTGTGGGCCTCGATGGCCGGGAAATAGGCCTCGAAACTCGTGCCGCGTCCAATTTCGCTCTGGCTGGTGATATAGCCGTTATGCTGCTTAACGATTCCGTACACCATTGCCAGGCCGAGACCCGTTCCCCGACCCAATTCTTTGGTTGTAAAAAAGGGCTCGAATATGTGGCTGACCGTCGCCGTGTCCATTCCATGACCCGTGTCCGAAACGGTCAAGAGCACATATTTTCCTTTCTTGAGGCCCGTATGTGTCCCGCGCCAATCATCATCGAGCGTGGCGTTTGCCGTTTCAATGGTGAGTTTGCCACCGTCAGGCATGGCATCGCGAGCGTTAACAGCCAAATTCATGAGAACCTGTTCGATTTGAGCCGGGTCTGCATTGATTTCGGCAAGGTCGTCCGATAAATCCATCTGGATGTCTATCATCTTGGGTATGGTCCGCCGGAGGAGTTTCTCCACTTGAACGATTCGTCGATTGAGATTCAGAGGCACGGGCTTCGACTCCACTTTTCTGCTGAACGTGAGCAACCTCTGGACCAATTCGGCGCCGCTCCTCGCTGCATGGAATATCTTCTGGAGATCGGCATATTCCGGGTCTTCCGCCTGTCTTTCGTGCAACAACAATTCTGAAAATCCCAAAGTGACTTGAAGCAAGTTATTGAAGTCATGGGCGATGCCCCCGGCCAGCGTTCCTATTGCCTCCATTTTTTGGGCATGCAGAAGCTGGGCCTGCAGGGAAATTTCCCTGGTAACATCTCTCTTGACAGCCACGTAGTTGACTATTCTTCCCGACCTGTCTCTTATGGGAGATATGGTGACTTCTTCTTCAAACAACGTCCCGTCTTTCTTTCTGTTGACCAGATGACCACTCCACACTTTCCCCGCCGTAACGGTCTCCCACATGTTCACGTAGAAATGGGCGTCGTGTCGACCACTTTTCAAGATGCGCGGATTTTGCCCCGTGGCCTCTTTGCGCGAGTATCCCGTGGTCCGTTCAAACGCAGGATTCACGTACACGATGTTCCCTTCGGTATCGGTTATTTCAATTGTCTCGGAAGCCTGTTCAACAGCAGTTGCCAAACGGCGGCGGATTTGTTCGGATCGTCTGCGTCGCGTGATGTCTGCGATTACCCCGACCGTTGAGAGGTGGCGTCCGGCCTGATCCCTGATCGCTGACACAGACGTGTCCGCCCACACTACAGTCCCATTCTTTTGCACGTACCTTTTTTCAAGCCTGTAGCCTTCGATTTCCCCGCGCAGGAGTGCATCGTAGCGCGCCGCGGATCTCTCCATATCCTCGGGGTGGGTAACGTCAAGTATCGTGAGGTTCCGAAGTTCCTCCTCCGAGTAACCGAGGAAGTTCGCCAACGTATCGTTCACCTCTAGGAATCGACCGCGAACGTCCACGAGGTCGATACCCACTCCGGCATTATTGAAGGTAGCCCGGTATTTTTCTTCACTCTCTCTCAGAGCTTCTTCCGCTCGCTTTCTCTCTGAAACGTCGGCAATCGCCGCTATCACTCCCTTGGAGAGATCGGACGGGTCCAGGGCCTTCGTTCTTATGATGGCATTGAAGATCGACCCGTCATTCCTTCTCAATTGAACGTCCATTTCTCTGACCGCTCCGGCATCAAGACCCTCATAAAGCGCTTCGCGGGCCAGATCATATTCCACATCCGATCGGTACATTGTTCTGGTGTACTGCCCCTCGTATTCATGTCGGCTTGTGAACCCGAACATGTTCGCCCACGCTTCATTGGCCCATTGAATCTGTCTGTTACGGTGCAAACCGATCCCGACCGGCACAGCGGCCAAAATACCCTCCAACATTTGCTGGCTCACTCGCAGTGCCTCTTCTGCCCGTTTGCCCTCGGTGATGTCCGAGGAAACGCCGCACATAAACGTCAACTGTCCTCGATCGTCATAAATCGGGAAGCCGCGTTCGCGAATCCAGCGTACGGAAGCATCAGGCAGAACGATTCGATACTCACAGGAATATGCCTCACCTTTTGAGTGATGTACGTGGAGGACACTTTTAAACCGCTCACGGTCGTCGGGGTGCACAGCGTCCAGGAACGACTTGGGCGATTTGTACAAACTATCGGTTGTTCTTCCCCAGATTGTTTCATATGCCGGACTGACATACTCCATACGATTTATTTCCGGCGTGCTCATCCAGAAAACGTCCTGAATGGTTTCGGTGACCAACCGAAATTTCTTCTCGCTTTCCCGCAGGGCCTCCTCCGCTTTCTTGCGTTCCGTGATGTCTATGGCGAAATGAAATTTTGCATCACGTTCGCCGGTCCACTTGATAATTCTGTCGGTTGCAAGAAAATCCCTTTGCGTTGTAGGATTGTGGTAGTCCCAGGTGTAGGGCTCCCCTCGCAGGCTGAGGACAGCTTCTTTGGGGCAATTGGCGCAACGTGCCCGGCCATCGTGTAGTTCCTCATAACAGCGCCCTCCGATGAGCTCCTTTCCATACTGTTTCTTTACAAACTCATTTACATAGAGAATTTCATCAGTGTTCAAGTCGACTACTTCTATCACTTCATTGATGCCGTCAAAAAGTGAGAGAAACTGTTCTCTCTCGAGCCGCAGAGCCTCCTCTGCGCGTCTGCGCTCTGAAATCTCGAGGGATAGCTTTTCGTTCGTCTCTTCCAGGGCCGCAGTACGTTCCTCAACGCGGCGTTCGAGTTCGTCCCTGGCATGTGTCAGGTCCTGTTCCATTTGTTTTCGGTCCGTGACATCCCGGGCCACGGCAAAAATCAATTCTTCTTCTCGTATCGGAAAGCAATTCCACGAAATCCACCGGTACGAACCATCCTTGTGTTGACATCGGTTTCGAAATTGATGCAGGGCTGCACCCAAAGTCAATTGTCGAACCGCTTCAATGGTTTCCTCCCGGTCATCAGGATGAACGAATTCGATACAGGGCTTTTCCAACAACTCTGCTTCCGTCCATCCGAGGGATGTTGCGAACGCAGGATTGACTTGCTTGTAAAATCCGTCAAATGCCGCAATACACATCATGTCTATGGAGTGATTGAACAGCCTATCTCGTTCGTGTTCCACTTTCTTGCGCTTGAGCACAATCCCGATGCTCACGCCTATTCCTTCAAAATACGTGATCATATCCAGAGTGAAACAGTTTTTTCGAGAATCGTTGAGTTGTAGCAGACCTATGGTTTCACCACCCGAGCGCAATGGGATGAGCGCCACCGATTCGTAACCCTCACCATTGCACCGGTTTCTGGTGCGGGTCTGGCGCTCTTGTTCCGAGGTTGTGGCGAGAAGCTCTGTTGTGGAGTTACTCCAGAAACTGCCTCCCTGAGTAAAAAAGGGAAGAGTCGCATCGGTCCGTCCAAGGAGTACGTTCCCGCACATGCATTCCAGGAGAGGATTTCCTGCCGCATCCCGGATGATCTCGCCTGAGTCTGTTCGAGAGCAGAGATGGTTCTCTTCTGCAACGAAATAGCTCGGGAATCCAACGACTTCATAGTAGGGAAAGTCCTCACCGTCGCGAAGACGTACTCCAACGGCCTCAAATCCGGTGAAGTCTTTCACCATTCCAAGAAGTTCGCGGATGGTCTGTGTCGCCGAAATATCTCGGCCGAGAAGCTCTAATATTCGGACTGCCAATGCCTGGCTAGCTCGGGCCCATCGGAGCTCACGTGTCACTGTCTCCAGCACATCGTTCGGCTGATCGGGACTGGCTGTTCCCCTTGTCCTGTCGGCCTGTGTGTCATCATCGTTTTTCATGAATAACCCCGGTGGCAGGATACAATATCCGATGTTCCCAGGACATCTAAGGTTGGGATTATACCACATAAAATGGCGAGAGGATAAAAATCCGACATCTTAGGGGAACACCGGTAAAACTCACTACGAGACCTCTATAGCAGCCGACACAAAACCGGTGATCAAAACCCGGTGCAGTGCCACCGCAGGAACTTTTCCATGAGATGACAGTTCTTATGACTTAAAGAATGTTGTCGGCGAATCCATGTACAGGGGGAGGCACATAATGACATCAGTTCCTGTTCTTGAGCAAGATGCGATATTTGGAGAAGCGCGAAGCAACTGGGCTTGGCTTTTTGGGCTCGGGATCATTTTCGTTATCCTTGGATTCATTGGATTGGGAATGACATTTGCCGTCACCATGGCGAGTGTCTTGATGTTTGGTGTCCTTTTGTTGGTGGGCGCCGGTGCTCAGTTCGTCGACGCTGCCAAATGCAAAGGGTGGAAGAGTATGATATTGCACATACTCATAGCATTCTTGTATCTGATCGCTGGAATCGGTGCCATTGTGGACCCATTGGGAGCTTCTGCGATCCTGACACTTTTGCTTGCAGGAGCCCTCATCCTTATCGGATTGGCAAGAATCATAATAGGCTTTCAGATGCGGGCGGTGGGAAATTGGTTCTGGCCTCTCTTCGGGGGAATAGTGTCGGTTATCCTCGGAGCAATTATCCTGGCACACTGGCCCGTATCGGGCCTGTGGATAATAGGCCTTTTCGTTTCAGTGGAGCTGATCGTAAACGGTTGGTCGTACATTTTTATCTCACTTGCTGCGAAACGAGCTTGAGGTACTGAAGGCACGGCGAATGGCTCCGGATCACAGACCGCCAGGTAACGAGACCGGACACTCGTTGATCCGGGGTGTCACCCGTTCGACGATGCCATTGAGGAAGTGAGGGCAATACAGGGGACCCGGTAAATGCCCGCACAACCTTATTGCCGGTCCGAGTATGCGGATCGCTCATGCCTCTTATACCGATGCGTTTTCAATTACTTGAAATCGTGGAGGAACTTCTTGTAAGGCGTTCCTCCCCGAACCCCACCTCAAGAACTTTTAGCACTCGCCGGCACCTGCATTTCCGCTGAGGAAATGCAGATGCCGGCCCATAATAGAAGTTTCTGGGAGGGGGTTTGGGCGGGACACTCTTTACTAAAGAGGGTCCCCCCAATCTTACTTTTTTGAAAGCACATTCGTATTAGCGCTGTACCATCGGCTAAGACAAAGAATTGCTTTTCGTAAGTTCGGTGCCGGATCTCATGACCAAGAGAGATTGCTTCGTCGCTACACTCCTCGCAATGACAGGCCCCGGAAGTGTTATTGAGCGAAGCGACGCAATCTGCTCCGACAAAATTGTGCGACCCGACGTAAAAAAACCTGTACTAAGGAATCCGTCATTCGGGACCTGAATAAGGCATGGCCTTCCTGGCCCACGAGCTGTCAGGGTAGGCGGCGGACAGTTTCTCGTACATTTCCTTCATCGCCTTCAGATCTTTGGTCATTTTGAAACGAGCTACTCCTGCGTAGTACATTGCTTCTGGCGCCTGTTCACTCCGGGGGTAGCGGGAAGCTACCTGAGTGAAATACGACAGCGCTTCCTCATATTTGCCTGCAAGGAGTTTCATTTTGCCAAGCCCAAGAGTCAAGCTCGACATCAAATGTTCAGGCGGCAGGAATCCCACAGTTCGGTAGACCTCGTTTCCTCGGGCATCAAGCAATACAAGCGTGGGGGTCCACTCGATGTTGAACCGCCTGCCCAACTCCCGGTCGTGCTGAATCCGCACGGGAATGACGCTGTCTTGGATCAATTGGATCACGTCTTTGTTGGGATACGTAACTGCATCCATCCGTTTGCACCCCATTCAATTGGGGTTGAAGAAGTCCAGAAGGACCGGCCTGTTCTGACCTCGCGCTTGGGCCATGGCTTTCTCAAAATTGCTCGTCCACTGAATGCCCTGCCCTTGTTGCTCGACGGCCCTGGCGGGAGTTATCTCCGCCGCGTAAGACAACAAAACTACGCTGAACAGCAAAACCGACATTCGTCTCATAGCCTGTCTCCTCATAAGAAATGACCGGTTCATTCACTGATCTACGCCGCCCTAACCGGCCGAATCATTAGCACTTCATGTTCATCATGCTTGGCTACATCGAACTCTGAGGCTGGCTGTGCCGGGATCGAGTCGTGCGGCTCTGGTGCTGCTCATTAAGAAGGGCACCCTCAGCCAGGTGTTCCTTCCGCTTCCGACGGCCTGCCTTACTGCCCTGCGAGGTCGACCCGGCTGACTGCGCACGGAAAGCGCCATTTTCAATGCGCAGCACTACACCGCCACCGTAATTCATCATATGCAATTGAATCGTTTCATGACAGGCCCTCAGTCCAAGAATTTGTTAAGTATGACACCCCTACGCAATTGCAGTTTCGTCGCGGGGAGTCTTGGATCCAGGATCAGTGCAAGAACCCGGGAATTGAGAGCCCGATCTTCGCACTCGCAATGCGTTCGTACAAAGGTTTGCCAAATGACTCCAGGAAGGCCGGGACCGTATTCATAATAGACCCCGGAAGCGGAGCTAAAGAAAAGGTCTGAAGCGCTCATGGGGTCATGACAATCCTCATGCTGCATTATACGGATTCGCTTTTTTACAGGTAACTCGATTGCGGGCACAGGCTGGGAGCACTCCTTCGCTGCGGACGACGCAGAGCCGTCTCATCACTTGGCTCAGGCGAGCTCCCAGCCCTGACATCTCATATATCTTGTGGCAAATTCGTATTAGTGCCGCGCATTAGGAATGCGTCTGCCGGCCGGGTGTTCCCTTCGCTACGGACGGCCTGCTTTACCGCGCTGCGAGGACAACCTGGCTGACTGCGGACGGAAAGCACCATTCTCAATGCGCAGCAATATAACTGCAACCGGGTTTCCGTCATGCGAAATGTTTCTCTCGCGACTAATACCAATGCGCTTTCAAAAGAGTAACATTGAAAGGCTGGTTCGCAGCCTGTCCTGCCAGATCTCCTCCGCTACGAACGGCACGGCCTGACTTAGCTACGGAGACCCGCCAGGACAGGCTTCATC
>Ga0187785_10000024_pt1 | contig 59859 bp, 59 predicted proteins | sample 0815_BV2_4_20_MG_FD_132466 | JGI IMG/M metagenome (GOLD analysis project Ga0187785, IMG submission 132466) | Tropical peat soil microbial communities from peatlands in Department of Meta, Colombia - 0815_BV2_4_20_MG | ecosystem: Environmental > Terrestrial > Soil > Wetlands > Peat | place...
CGCGCGCGGCGATGGCGGCCGGCGATCGTGCGAGCGAGAGGCCGGCGATGCCGGCGGTGACGAGGAGGCTGGCGGCGGCGAGGGCCGACAGCGCGACGACGGGCTTCTTCATCCGGATCTCCCTCAGTAGTCGGTGACGTACTGGAAGTGCATCGGGTCGGGTCGCGAGTTCCAGTTCAGGCCCCAGAAGAACCGGTGGCCGGGGTTCGCACCGCGCCACACGTCCGGCAGGTAGGTGCCGTACGCGACCCCGTTCGCCCCGACGCCCACCCAGTGATCCTGGCCGAGGGGGTTCCGGGCCGAGTTGGTGTCGATCGCCGCGCCGAACGCGTGCGTCGACCAGTCGGTCTGGCCGCGGATCGGGCGGCAGTTGTAGGCGCCGACGAGGTAGTCGACGGCGCCGTCCTTCTTGTCGAAGGCGACGTGATTGCGGATGTTGTACCCGACGTCTCGCGCGATGTACGGGTGGTAGTAGACGTACCCGGCCACGTTGCGAGCCGACTGCGAAGGCCAATACGACCGCGAGTCGTTCGCAGCGTCGCTGCACGGCTGCCCGAAGGTCTGCACGAGCTCCGCGTACCCGGAGGGCCGCGGGGGGATGCCGGCCACGCTGTGGTCGTGGGTCCACCCCGGATCCACGACGTAGGCACGAGCGGCGGCGGGCAGCGCGACGGACGCCAACACGACGGCGGCCGCCGCGACCCGACGGATCGGCGAGCCCACGAGAGCGTCACCTCCTGTCCCGGGGAGGACGTTCGGAGGAGGCGGGAGGACCGCGTACGGTACGTCGTCGCCGTTGCTCAGACCGTGACCGGCGTCACCAGTTCCCCGATCTAGGCGGTGGCGGACATGTACTCCCCCGCCGCGGCCTGCCCGGCCGCGAGGCGGGCGGTCTCGACCCGGAACGGCGAGCAGCTCACGTAGTCGAGGCCGAGGTCGTGGCAGAACCCGACGCTCGCCGGATCGCCGCCGTGCTCGCCGCAGATCCCCAGGTGGAGCCGGTCGTTCGCCGCCCGGCCCTCGTCGCATGCGATCCGCATCAGCCGGCCCACGCCCGGCACGTCGATCGTGACGAACGGGTTCGCCGGCACGAGCTTGCGCTCCTCGTAGAGGCCGACGAACTTGCCGATGTCGTCGCGGCTGAAGCCGAACGCCGTCTGCGTGAGGTCGTTCGTGCCGAAGGAGAAGAAGTCTGCCGCGCCCGCGATCTCGCCGGCGGTCATGGACGCCCGCGGCAACTCGATCATCGTGCCCCACTCGAGGTGGCTGAGCGTCACGCCCTCCCGCCGCAGGATCTCGGTGGCAACCGGCTCGAGCTCATCGCGCGTCTGGCGCAGCTCGGGCGCGGTCGCGACGAGCGGGATCATGATCTCGACCTTCGGATCGCCACCGGCCGTTCGGACCTCGCACGCCGCCTCCACGATCGCGCGGACCTGCATCGCGTACAGCCCGGGCTTCACGATCCCCAGGCGAACACCGCGCAGACCGAGCATCGGATTCGCCTCGTGCAGCTGACGGACCTTCGCCAGGACCGCCTCCTTCGCCGAAACGTCCTCGCCGCGCTCCTGCCCGAGGGCGACCTCGACCGACAGCGCGGTCAGATCCGGCAGGAACTCGTGCAGCGGCGGGTCCAGCAGCCGCACCGTCACCGGCAGCCCGTCCATCGCCCGGAAGATCCCGACGAAGTCCCCACGCTGCAGCGGCAGCAGCGCCTCGTACGCGGCGTGCTCCTCCTCCGGCGTCTCGGCGAAGATCATCTGCTGCACCGCCGCCACACGCTCCGGTCCCAGGAACATGTGCTCGGTCCGGCACAGCCCGATCCCCTCTGCGCCGCGCTCGCGCGCGTTCGCGGACTGGTCCGGCGTGTCGGCGTTCGCGCGCACGCGCAGGCGCCGGCGGGCATCGGCGATCCCCATCAGCCGCTCGAACGCGACCCAGATCTTCTCGCTCCGGGCCGCGGCGTCGCCGGCCCGGGCCTTCTCGAGCACCGACTCCTCCAGCGGGAGCTCGCCGACGTAGACGTTGCCCGTGAAGCCGTCGATCGTGATCGTGTCGCCCTCGCGGACGACGGCGCCGCCCGCCGTGAACGCCGCCGCGTCCAGGTCGATGCGGATCTGGTCGGCGCCGCAGACGGCCGGGATCCCCTCGCCCCGCGCAACCACCGCCGCGTGCGAGTTCGTGCCCCCCGCGGAGGTCAGGATCCCCTGCGAGGCGATCATGCCGTGGTAGTCGTCGGGGGTCGTCTCCCGGCGGACCAGGACCACCTTCGCGCCATCGCGCGCCCAGCGCTCGGCCTCGTCGGCGCTGAACACGACCGCGCCGGTGGCGGCGCCCGGCGAGGCGTTCAGGCCCCTCGCGATCGGGGAGCTGCCCCCCGCGTCGACGCGCCGCTTGAACAGCTCCTCCAACCGGTTCGCGTCCACGCGCAACAGGGCCGCGTCCTCGTCGATCAACCCTTCCTCGAGCATGTCGGCGGCCATCACCCACTCCGCGAACGCGGTGCGCTTGCCGACGCGCGTCTGGAGGATCCAGAGCTTGCGCTTCTCGATCGTGAACTCGATGTCACACATGTCGCGGTAGTGCTTCTCGAGCGTGTCCATCACGGCCATCAGGCCGCGGTAGGCGTCGGGATCGATCCGCTCCAGCTCCGCGAGCTTCAACGTGTTGCGGATCCCCGCGACCACGTCCTCGCCCTGCGCGTTCGGGAGATAGTCACCGTACGGGACCCGCTCGCCCGAGGCCGGATCGCGGGTGAACGCGACGCCGGTGCCCGAGTCGTCGCCGCGGTTGCCGAAGACCATCGCCACGACGTTGACCGCGGTCCCCAGATCGTCGGAGATCTTGTTCTGGCGCCGGTAGTCCCGGGCTCGCTTGCCGTTCCAGCTCTTGAACACCGCGTCGATCGCCAGGCGCAGCTGATCCTTCGGGTCCTGCGGGAACTCCTCGCCGGTCCGCTCGCGATAGATCGTCTTGAACCGCTCGATCAGCGCGGCGAGGTCTTCGGCGTCGAGATCGGTGTCCTGTGCGCCGTCGAACCTCGCGGCCTTCGCCTCGTCCAGCGCGTCCTCGAACGCCTCGGCGGGCACCTCCATCACGATCTTGCCGAACATCTGGATGAAGCGGCGGTAGGCGTCGCGGGCGAACCGCACGTCGCCGCCGGTCTGCGCGGCGAGCCCCTCGACGGAGCGGTCGTTCAGGCCGAGGTTCAGGACCGTGTCCATCATGCCCGGCATCGAGAACTTCGCACCCGAGCGCACCGAGACGAGCAGCGGGTCCTCGGCGTCGCCGAGGGACTTGCCCATCGTCTCCTGCAGCCGGCCGAGATGCTCCCCGGCCTCCTGCAGCATCTCCGGCGCAGCCCCGCCCCGCTCCAGGAACTCGAGGCAGGCCTCGGTGGTGATCGTGAACCCGGGCGGGACCGGCAGCCCCATGTTCGTCATCTCGGCGAGGTTGGCCCCCTTGCCGCCGAGCAGATCCTTCATGTCCTTGTTGCCTTCGGAGAAGTCGTAGACGTACTTGGGCACGGCATGCCTCCGGACGCGTCGAGACCGATCGGAGCCTCTGAGTCTACGGCGTGGGGCGACGCCGGGAGCCGGGCGCGATACGCTCCGCCGAGCGAGCGAAGGAGACGGACCATGGCGCACGCGAAGGACAAGGGCGCGAAGAACGTCAAGAAGAAGGCGCAGAAGAGCGTGAAGGAGAAGCGGGCGGAGAAGCGGGAGAAGAAGGACATCCGCACCCGCAGCACGACCCTGAACGAGTGAGCCGGGTCAGGCCGGCCGGAACCGCAGCACCAGCACGCCGGGAACCTCGGCGAACATCCCGTCGCCCTCGGTGTCGACCGGCTCGTCGATCCCGTCCAGGATCCAGCCGCCGCCGAAGAACGCTCCCAGCAGCGTCGTGAGGGTCCGGTGGAAGTACCAGTGGACCACCGGCTGGTCCTCGACCCCGACCCCCTGCATCGGCCGCTCGTCCGTGTAGCGAGCGATCTTCACGGCGTGCGTGCGCCGGACCCCTCGCTCGTCGTCGGTGATCTCGGTGATGAGCGTCACGTCCCCGCTGTTGAACGCGGGGTGCAGCAGCGACAGCACGAACCGCCCGCCCTCGCGGATCAGGCGGCGGACCTCGCGGACCATCGGGTCGATCTCGGCCATGTCCATCACGGCCATGTTCGCCACGGCCGCGTCGAAACCGCCCGGCTCGCCGATCGCGCGGAGCGCCGCCGCGTCGGTGGCGTCCACCAGCCGGTACTCGATCTTCCCGCCATGGCTCCGCGCCCGCTCCAGCATCGGCTCGCTGAAATCCGTGGCGACCACGTCCGCACCGAGCTCCGCCATCCGACGGGCGAACGTGCCGTTGCCGGCCCCCAGCTCGAGGACCCGCTCCCCCGGGCTGAGGTCGAGCAGGGCCTCGACCGCGGGGGCGATCAGCCTTCGCTGCCAGGTCCGGCCGGCCTCCACCTCCTCGTCCCAGAACGCCGCCAGCCGGTCCCAGGCTCCGCGAACGTCCTCGGGCGCGGGGCGGCTCATCCCTGATCCGCCAAGTCGTGGAGGAAGCCGGCGGCGATCTCGGGATGGATCCCGTCGGGCACCGAGAGGTAGTGCCCGTCCACGACGTCGCTCACCGCCGACCAGGCGTCCATCAAGACCGCCGGATCGGACGCGTAGCGCGTCGAGAGCCCCGCGAGGACGTCGATCCGCGGGTTCGCCCGTCGGGCCTGTTGCGCGGCCGCCAGCACGAGCGCACGATACGCCGTCGGATCACTCTCCAGATACTGCGCTTGGATCTCGACCACGTCGCCGAGCCGGGCGGCCTCCCCGATGATCCCACAGCGCAGGAACGCGGCGGCCGTCGACTCCCCGGTCTCCCGGTGGCAATCGGCGCCCGAGACCTCCACCAAGCCCGGGTGGGGTGTCAGCACGACCCGGTAGCCCGCGTGGTGCGCGGCGTCGGAGAACAGGCGCATCGCTTCCTCGGGATGGCGGCGCTCCCAGATCGGGGTGAACGACCACGACTCGGGGTCGTACATCACGGTATGGACGTCGGCGGGGATCTTGCTCTGGGCCAGCGCGACCTCGAAACGGGTGGAGCTCGCCCACGCGAGCGCCGGCGTGGCGCGCTCCCACCCCCCGCTCAGCGCATAGGAGGTCGGACGATCGAAGAACAGCCGGGTCAGCTTGGGATCGTCCCCGCTGAGCAGCCGGATCGTCCTGGGCGTCGCCATCCAGATCTGACCGAGGGGCGGGGCATCCGGCATCCCTCGGTCCAAGATCTGCGGAAGGACCGCGACCGCGACGGCCGCCGCGACCACGACCGGCATCGCCCACAGCACGACGCCGGCCCGGCGCCGACGGGCGAGCGGAGGGAAGGTCCCGCCCATGCGACCGATCGTACCGCGGGGTTGCTGTTCCCGGTGCCCCACCCGTGCCTCAGCCGCTGAGCGCCCGAGCGAGGCGCTCGAGCGTCGGCGCATCCGACGCGAAGCCCACGGTGACGCGGTCTCCGTCGCGGCGCACCCGCGCGAGCGAGCCGCCGTCGGCGATCCACGTCTGCATCGCCCCCGCGAACGCCTCGGCATCGGCCTGCGTGTCCCACACCGTCGCCAGCACGACGGCGACCGACGAGCCGTTCGTCCAGGCTCGGTAGACCCCGCCGTCCCAGCCGTCGGTCGACGACGACGCCGTCTCGTCGTCCAGGCGCAGCGCCAGCATCGCGTGCAGCCACTCCTCGCCCACCTGCATCGCGTCGAGATCGCCCCACGACGCGCCGAGCGCCGGCGTCAGGTCGGGGACGTCGACCGGCGTCGGCAGATCCGAGGGATAGGCGTCGGGGTGCATCACCTGCTCGGTGGTGACGGGCAGGTGGCGCAGCACACGATCGACCGCTGCCTCCCCGCCGGCGGCCGCCTGTGACTCCATGAACGCGAGGCCGGTCGTGTAAGGCCAGTACTCGAGGGACGAGAGGAACGGCGGCACGCCCGGGGTCTGCCGCGCGCCGGAGGACACCAGCGATCCGATCAGATCCCCGAGGTTCAGCCCGCCGGGCGTGTGCAACAGCACCTCGGCCGCGGTGTACTGCGCGTTGCCTTCGACCGCCCCGAGCGCCGCGTCGAACCGTTCGTCCCGGCACGTCGCGGCGATCGCGTCGAGCCGCCGCAGGTCGAAGTGCTGGTCGTCGAGCGCGTGCGTCAGCTCGTGCGCCAGCGTGAACCGCTCGTCGACCGACAGCGTCGCGTCGCCGGAGCCGACGAAGACCAACCGCTGCGCGTCGGGGTCGTAGAAGCCGACGACCTGGCCGCTCTCGAAGGCCTTGATCGCCGCGCGCAGGTCGGTGCCCGGAGGGATCACCCCGATCGTGCCCCATGCCGCGGAGCGGCGGGCGTAGTACGCGACCGGATACGTCGCCGCGAACGCCGCCGCCAGCTTGCGGTCGATCTGGGCGTCCGTGACCTCCTGCACGGCCACCGGCCGCACGTAGCGCAGCCCGCGCTGCTGCTCGACCTCCCGCTCGACCTGCGCGATCTGCGGCGGGGTCGGGGTCACCGGCGGCGGCGGCGTCCGCGTGACCGTGGGGGGCACGCACAGCTTCCGCATCGCGGCCGCGGCGGTGGGCGCGCCCCCCGATCGAACCTTCGGGATCGACCCGAGCGCGATCGCGGAAGGGGGCGAGGATGGTACGGAGGAGGCCGGCGGGCTCACGGTCGAGGTCGCACGGTCCTTCGGGCAGGCCGTGGCGACCAACGCCAGGACGGCGACCCCGAGCGCGGTCGACCGTCGGATCACCGGGTTCCCGCGGGCCACACCGTGCTCGCGACGCCCACCACGATCCCGATCGCCGAGCAGGCGATCGACAGCCACAGCAGGTGCGTCGACGCGAGGAAGCCGCGCGCCGATGCCGCGAGTGCGGCGCCGGCCACCACGAGGGCCGCGAGGGCGACCCAGTACAGCCCGATCCGGCCGCGCCCCGGCGCGTCGTTCACAGCTTCCCCGCGAGGTGCTCGACCAGACCGGCGATCGGCACGCGTTCCTGTGCCATCGAGTCCCGCTCCCGCACGGTCACCGCGGCGTCCTCGAGCGAGTCGAAGTCGACCGTCACGCACAGGGGGGTCCCGACCTCGTCCTGCCGGCGGTAGCGCCGTCCGATCGCGCCGGCGTCGTCGTACTGCGTGATCCACCGTTCGCGGACCAGCTCGTGGACACGCTTGGCCTCGGGGACGAGCCGGTCGTTGCGCGACAGCGGGAGCACCGCGACCTTCACCGGCGCGAGGTCCGGGTGGAACCGGAGCACCGTCCGCTTCTCGAGCTTCCCCTTCGCCGAGGGCGCCTCGTCGACCGTGTAGGCCTCGATCAAGAAGGCCAGGAGCGCCCGGTCGACGCCGGCCGCCGGCTCGATCACGTACGGGTGGTACCGCTTCTCGGTCTCCGGATCGAAGTAGGTCATGTCCTGGCCGCTCGCCCGTTCGTGCGCCTTCAGGTCGTAGTCGGTCCGGTTCGCGATCCCCTCGAGCTCGCCCCAGTCGGTGAACGGGAACCGGTACTCGATATCCACCGTTCGCTTGGAGTAGTGCGAGAGTTCGTCCGCGTCGTGCTCGCGCAGCCGCAGGTGCGCCGGGTCGATCCCGAGATCCGTCCACCACCGCAGGCGTCGCTCGATCCACTCGTCGTGCCAGGCCTCATCGGTGCCCGGGACCACGAAGAACTCCAATTCCATCTGTTCGAACTCCCGCAAGCGGAACAGGAAGTTCCCGGGCGTGATCTCGTTCCGGAAGGACCTCCCGATCTGCGCGATCCCGAACGGCACCTTCCTCCGCGCGGTGCTCTGGACCAGCGGGAAGTCGACGAACGCCGCCTGCGCCGTCTCGGGGCGGAGGTACACGACGTTGTCGTCGTCGGGCACCGGGCCCATGTGGGTCTCGAACATCATGTGGAAGTCGCGAGGATCCGTGAACGCAGTGTTCCCGCAGTTCGGGCACACCTTCGGGTCACCCAGGTGGTCGGCACGGAACCGGTGGTGGCACGCCAGGCACTCCACGAGCGGGTCGGTGAAGACCTCGAGATGGCCGCTCGCCTCCCAGACCTTCGGCGACATGATCACGGCAGCGTCCAGCCCCACCACGTCGTCGCGCAGCTGGACCATCGAGCGCCACCAGGCCTCGCGGACGTTCCGCTTGAGCTCGACGCCGAGGGGGCCGTAGTCCCACGACGAGCGCAGTCCGCCGTAGATCTCGGATGACTGGAACGCGAACCCGCGGCGCTTCGCGAGCGAGGTGATCTCGTCCATCAGGTCGGGCATGCCCGGCTCCTTCCTCCCGGCCGCCGGATGCGGCCGCTGGCGTGCGGGCCATCGTACCGGCGGGTTGTAGCGGTCCTGTGCGGGCGCCGATACCTCAGCCATGCCGGCCCCACGGACCTGCCGGACCTGCGGCGGGGAGCTGCACCCCGACCTGCGATGGTGCCCGCGCTGCTACGCGCCCGTGTACGAGCTGACCCCCCGCGCGAAGCTCCACGACGGCGACTTCGTCAGCGCGCCGCTGGCCGAGGGCGGCCACCGACCGCACTGGTCCCGATGGGAGAAGAGCGCCACGACGTTCGGCCCGGCCGGCCGGATCGCCCTGACCGTCCTGGTCGTCTTGACCCTGCCGATGGCGCTGCTGTCGAACATGTTCGTGTACGCGGCCGCGTTCCCGATCGTCGCGGCGACCACGCTCGGCTCGATCTGGGCGCGCGGATGGGTCGTGCCCGACGAGCCCGACCTTCCGCCCCTGCCGGCCGCCGGCCGGGGCGAGCCCGACGCGCCCTGGACCGCCGGGCGCGTCGCCCGCGAGGCGCTGCCCTGGATCTGCGCCGCGGTCGCGATGCTCGCGGTCTCCTACGGGCCGCTGCCGTTGAAGGCCGCGGTGCTGATCGGGGCGTGCATCGGCGGGCCGATCTGGTTCTGGAAGCGCGTGCTGGACCGCTGAGCTCAGGCGTCCTCGGCGAGCCCGCCGTAGCGCCGCTCGCGCTTCTGGAAGTCGCGGATCGCCTCGAACAGGTGCTCCCGGTCGAAGTCCGGCCAGAACACCGGCGTGAACCAGAGCTCCGAGTACGCGACCTCCCACAACAGGAAGTTCGAGGTCCGCATCTCGCCGCTGGTCCGGATCAGCAGGTCGGGATCCGGCATGTCCGAGGCGTACAGATGCTCGGCCAGCATCCGCTCGTCGATCCGGTCGGGCTTGAGCCGTCCGGCCGCGACCTCGCGAGCCAGCTCCTTGACCGCGTCGACGATCTCGGCGCGCCCGCCGTAGTTGAACGCGATCGTCAGGGTCATCCCGGTGTTGTCGCGCGTCAGATCCTCGGCGATCCGGATCTCCCGGAGCACCGACCGCGGCACGCGCCAGTTCCGCCGGCCGATGAAGCGGATCCGCACGTTCATCGCGTGCAGCTCGTCGCGTCGGCGGTGCAGCAGCCCGCGGTTGAAGTTCATCAGGTACAGGACCTCCGAGGGAGGCCGGGCCCAGTTCTCCGTGGAGAACGCGAAGCAGGTCAGCCACCGCACGCCGACCTCGACGGCGCCCTTCACCGTGTCCCACAGGGCCTCCTCGCCGGCGCCGTGGCCCTCGGTGCGCGGCAGGCCGCGCTGGGTGGCCCAGCGGCCGTTGCCGTCCATCACGATCGCGACGTGCGCCGGCACCTTCGTGCGGTCGATGTCGTGCAGGTAGCTGCTCACGACGACGTCCTGACGAGCATCGGCACCGAGCGCATGCGCCGCTCGAGGTGGTACTCGGCGAAGCCGAACAGCAGACCCCGCGCCTCGCGGCGCAACCTGCCGTCGGCGACCGGCGCCTCCCCGACCACGGCGAGGTCCGATCCGGCCAGATGGGCGAGCAGGGCGAGCGCCTCCGGGGTCACCGGCTGCGAGCCGCCCTCGGCGCAGGTGGCGCAGACCGCGCCTCCCGAGGCCGAGGACCACAGCCGGACGTCGGCCGAGCCACAGACCGCGCATGCGGTCAGCGCCGGATGGAAGCCCGACAGCGACAGGAGCTTCAGCACGAAGGATTCGGTGACGGCCGCGGGATCGGCGGGGCGGGCGTCGAGGGCCCGCAGCCCGGCCAGCAACAGCAGGGCGAGCCGGACGTTGCGCTCGTGCTCCTCGGCGACCTTGTCGACGGCCTCGAGCATCGTCTCACCGGCGGCGAACAGCGCCAGGTCGTCGCGGATGTTCCGGTGCGCCGCGACGATGTCCACCTGGGTGATCGTGTCCAGCGCGCCGCGGCCGCGGTAGAGCATCACGTTCACGTGGGTGAAGGGCTCCAGACGGCCCCCGAACCGGGAGCTGGTCTTGCGGATCCCCTTCGCCACCCCCCGGACCTTCCCGGATCCCTGGGTGAGGATGGTGATGATCTTGTCGGCCTCGCCGAGCTTCGCGGAGCGCAGGACGATCCCCTGCTCCTTGTACGGGGGCATGCCGCGATGCTAGCCCCGGGGTGTTGCGGGAGCCCTATCCGCGGTGTGACGTTTCCGTTGCGGCCGAAGGCGGCCGGCCGTGTCGAACGGCCAGGTCAGGCGCCGATCGGATGCCAGACCGTTTTGAACTCCACGAGGGCCGTGATCTCCGACAGGTGCTGGGCCGCCGGAGACGTGGGATCGGCGGCCCGTGCCCGGTGGACGCGCTTGACGTTCTCCGCCGCTGCCCGTTCGGCCTCTCCCGCGAGCTCGGGCGGGCATCCGGTCAGATCGATCGCGTTCACGTCCATGTGCCCCGCGAGCCAGGGCACGAGCTCGGCCGGCGAGCCGGTCAGCAGGTTCACGACCCCCGCCGGGACGTCCGAGGTCGCCAGGACCTCGGCGAGCGAGATCGACGGTGCCGGTGCCGGCTCGCTCGCGAGCGCGACCACCGCGTTGCCGCTCACGAGCGCCGGCGCGAGCCGGTCGACGAGGCCCAGGAGCGCGGGCGCCGCAGGGGCCACGACCGCCACCACGCCGGTCGGCTCGGGCACCGTGAAGTTGAAATACGGCCCCGCCACCGGGTTCGTGCCGCCGGCGACCTGCGCGACCTTGTCGGCCCACCCCGCGTACCAGACCCAGCGATCGACCGCGGCGCTCACCTCGGCGCCGGCGTCCGCGGCCCCGGCCTCCGCGAGCTCGGCCGCGAACTGCTCGCGGCGTCCCTCCATGAGCTCGGCCACGCGGTACAGGATCTGGCCCCGGAGGTACGGAGTGGCCGCGGCCCAGCCGTGCTGGGCCGCGCGGGCTGCGCGGACCGCGTCGCGCGCGTCCTTCCGGGACGCGCGCGCCGCCTGCCCGAGCGCCGCGCCGTCGGCGCCGACGATCGGGTAGCTGCGGCCGGACTCGCTGCGCGGGAACGCGCCGCCGATGAACAGCTTCAACGTCCGCCGCACGGGCAGGCGCTCGTCGCTCACCCCGCGACCTCTCGCTCAACGTACGCGGCCAGGCCGTGCAGCCCGCCCTCGCGCCCGAAGCCGCTCTCTTTGTAACCGCCGAACGGCGAGGCGGGATCGAACCGGTTGAACGTGTTCGCCCACACCACGCCCGCCCGCATCCGCTCGGCCATCCACAGGATCCGCGAGCCCTTCTCCGACCAGATGCCGGCGGACAGGCCGTAGGGCGTGTTGTTCGCCTTCTCGACGGCCTCCTCCGGCGTGCGGAACGTCAGGATCGAGAGCACCGGTCCGAAGATCTCCTCGCGGGCGATCCGATGCGACTGAGAGACGCCGGTGAACAGCGTCGGCGCGAACCAGAAGCCGCGGTCGGGCAGCTCGCATGGCGGCTGGTAGATCGCCGCGCCCTCGGCGAGCCCGCTGGCGACCAGCTCACGGATCTTTTCGAGCTGCGCGCGCGAATTGATCGCACCGACGTCGGTGTTCTTGTCGAGCGGATCGCCGACCCGCAGCGTTCCCAGGCGCGCCTTCAGCTTCTCCAGGAGCTCCTCGAAGACCGGCTCCTGCACCAACAGCCGTGAGCCCGCGCAGCACACGTGCCCCTGATTGAAGTAGATCCCGTTCACGACGCCCTCGACCGCTTGGTCGATCGGCGCGTCCTCGAACACGATGTTCGCCGCCTTGCCGCCGAGCTCGAGCGTGAGCCGCTTCGGCGTTCCGGCGACCTCGCGGCGGATCGCCTTGCCGACCTCCGTCGAGCCGGTGAACGCGATCTTGTCGACGTCCGGGTGCCGGACCAGCGCCTGCCCGGTCGCGCCGGCGCCGGTCACGACGTTGACGACGCCGGGGGGGACGCCGGCGTCCCTGATCACCTCGGCCAGGAGCAGCGCGGTGAGCGGCGTGGTCTCGGCGGGCTTCAGGACGACCGTGTTCCCGCAGGCCAGGGCCGGTGCGAGCTTCCAGGCGGCCATCAACAACGGGAAGTTCCACGGGATGATCTGGCCGGCCACGCCGATCGGCGTGACCCGCTCGCCGGGGAACGCGTAGCCGAGCTTGTCGGCCCATCCGGCGTGGTAGAAGAAGTGCGCGGCCGCGAGCGGCAGGTCCACGTCGCGCGATTCCTTGATCGGCTTGCCGCCGTTCATCGACTCCAGGACCGCGAACTCCCGCGAGCGCTCCTGCAGCTGGCGCGCGATCCGGAACAGGTACTTCGCGCGCTCGGCGCCCGGCAGGTCGCGCCAGCCGCCGTCGAACGCACGGCGCGCGGCCTTCACGGCGAGATCGACGTCCTCCTCGCCCGCCTCGGCGACCTCGCCGAGCGGCTCCTCGGTCGAGGGATCGATCGTGGGGAACCAGCGCCCAGCGCGCGGCTCGACGAACCCGCCGTCGACGAACAGGCCCGAGCGCTCGCGCAGGCGCACGAGGTCGCGCGCCTCCGGCGCGGGCGCGTAGGTCCAGTCCGCCGGCGGGGCGGCGTGGTCGAGGTCGCTCATCAGTCGACCGTGAAGTAGTCGGGGCCTTGGTAGCGCCCGGTGCGCTCCTTGCCGATCTGCATCAACACGTCGTTCAGCAGGCTCGAGGCCCCGATCCGGAAGCGCTCGGGCGTGAGCCATGCGTCGCCCAGCGTCTCGTGCAGCACCACGAGGTAGCGGATCGCGTCCTTCGCCGTGCGGACCCCGCCGGCCACCTTGAGCCCGACCGCCCGGCCCGTGTCGCGGTGGACGTCGCGGATCGCCTCCAGCATGCACAGCGCCGCCGGCAGGGTGGCACTGGAGCCGATCTTCCCCGTCGAGGTCTTGATCATGTCGGCGCCGGCAGCGATCGCGAGCACGCTCGCCTGCCGGATCCGGTCGTACGAGCCCAGCTCGCCCACCTCGAGGATCACCTTCAGGTGCGTCGCGCCGGCGGCCTCCCGCGCCGCGACGAGCTCCTCGAAGGCCTGCTCGTACCTGCCGCCCAGGAAGAGCGACCGGTTCAGCACGATGTCGACCTCGTCCGCGCCCATCGCGACGACGTCGCGGATCTCGGCCAGGCGGGACGCGAGCGGTCCGAGCCCGGAAGGGAACCCGCCCGCGACGCTCGCGACCCGCACGTCGGTGCCGGCCGTCGCAGCGACCGCGGTCGGCACGAGCCACGGATAGATGCACACGGCCGCCGCCGACGGGATCGACGGGTCGGTCGGATCGGGCCGGACCGCCTTCGCGCACATCGCCACGACCTTGCCGACCGTGTCGGAGCCCTCGAGCGTCGTGAGGTCGGTGCAGCGCACGACGAGGTCGAGCGCCCACCGCTTCGCGTCCTGCTTGATCGAGCGCGTGGCGAGATCGGCGGCTCGAGCCTCGAGGCCCACCGCGTCGACGCCGGGCGTGCGCCGGACGATGCGGCCGGCCTCCGCCGGCGGCACCACGGGCGACAGCGGAGCGAGCGAGCTCATCGCTCCAGGGTAGCCCAGGTGTCGGGGCGCCGAACGGGCGCTAGGCTCCCTCGCCGTGCGCCGTTCGTTGCGGGTCGTGATCGCCGTGTCGTTCCTCGTGACCGGTGCCGCCGCGTGCACGAAGGGGTCGGCCTCGGCCTCGTGCGCGAACCCCACGGCGGCGACGAGCGTCGACCTCCAGGACTACGCGTACGCGCCGGCCTGCACGCAGGCCGCCGCCGGCGCGACGCTGACGCTGCACAACTCGGGCTCGCAGCCGCACTCCTTCACCGTCCAGGGCACCGGCGTGAACATCCTGGTGAAGCCCGGCACCTCCGCCGAGGCGACGCTCGCGGGCATCGCCGCGGGCACCTACAAGGTGGTGTGCACGATCCACCCACAGATGGTGGGCGCGCTCAAGATCGGCTGAGGCGGATCAGAACCCGAGACGTTCGAGCGCGCGCGGGTCACGCTGCCACTCCTTCAGGACCTTGACCTGGAGGTCCAGGTACACCGCACCGCCGATCTCCGCCTCGATGTCCTCTCGAGCCCGCGTCCCGATCGTGCGGAGCGTCTGCCCGCCGCGGCCGATCACGATCCCCTTCTGCGACTCGCGCTCGACGTAGACCGACGCGAACACCTTCGTCAGACGCTCGTCGCGTTCGACCTCGTCGACCACGACCGCGATCGAGTGCGGAACCTCCTCGCGCGTGACGGCCAGCGCCTTCTCGCGGACGATCTCGGCCAGACGGATCTCCAGCGGCTGGTCGGTGCGCATCCCGTCCGGGTACAGCGGCGGCCCTTCGGGCATCCGGCCGGCGATCAGCTCCCGCAGCAGCTCCACCCCGTCGCCCCGCGCGGCGGAGACCGGCACGATCTCGTCGTACTCGCCGAGCGCCGCGGCCGCCGCGAGCTGCGGGATCTCGGCGTGGGCGCGGAGCGCGTCGATCTTGTTGACCGCGCAGACGGAGTGGGCGCCGGCCGGCTGCACCCGTTGTTCGTACACGTACGCGTCGCCCGATCCGACGCCGGCTTCCGCGTCGACCACGTGCAGCACCAGGTCCACGCCGTGCACGGCGTCGCCCACGGCGTCGTTCATCCGAGCGCCCATCAACGTGACCGGCTTGTGCACGCCGGGCGTGTCCGTGAAGACCACCTGCACGCCCTCGCCGTTCCACACCGCGTGCAGCCCGCGGCGCGTGGTCTGCGGCTTGTCGGAGACGATCGCGACCTTCTCGCCGAGCAGCGCGTTCACGAGGGTGGACTTTCCGACGTTCGGCCGCCCGACCACCGCGACGACGCCGCTGCGGAACGGTGGGTCGGTCATCGCTCCAGATCGTGGGGCCCGAACGCGTCCGGGAGCAGCTCGGCGAGCGTCCAGGAGCGGCGGTCCCCGCCCGTCGTCGCGGAGATCACCTCCGCCCCCGACCCGAACTCCCAGAGCACTTGGCGGCAGGCGCCGCACGGCGGGGTCGGCACGTCGGCGGCGGTCACCACCGCGACCAGGTCGATCCGGCGCTCCCCCGCGTCGATCATCCGGCCGACCGCGTTGCGCTCGGCGCAGACCGACACCGGGTAGCTCGCGTTCTCGATGTTCTGTCCGGAGAAGATCGCGCCGCCGGCCACGAGCGCGGCGCCGACGCGGAACCCCGAGTACGGCGCGTAGGCGCGCTCCATCGCCTCCCGCGCCGCCGTCAGCGCCTCCTCGATCGTTCCGGGGTCCACGGACCCGATGCTATCGGGCGCCGGCGCTCAGCCGCCCAGCGCCTCCGCGGGATCCTCCGGCAGGCGCGAGATCAGCACCTTCGCGACGCGGCGCCCCTGCAGCTCCTCGGCCACGAACCGGAGTCCCAGGAACTCGGTGGCTTCGCCGGTGTTCGGGATCCTGCCGAACAGGTCGAGCAGCAGCCCGCCGACCGTGTCCCACTCCTCGTCCGGCAGCTCCACGTCCAGGAGGTCGTTCAGGTCGTCGATCGAGGTCTTGCCCGAGACCCGGTAGACGCCGTCGCTCACCTGCACCATCTCGGGTTCCTCCTGGTCGTACTCGTCGGCGATCTCCCCGACGAGCTCCTCGAGCAGGTCTTCGAGCGAGACGATGCCGGTCACCGAGCCGTACTCGTCGGTGACGAGCGCCACGTGGAACTTCCCGGCCTGCATCTCGCGAAGCAGGTCGGCCACCTTCTTCGACTCCGGGATGAAACGCGCCGGGCGGCAGATCTCCTTCAGCGGCGCGTCGACCGCGCCTTGGTGCAGCGCCTTCAGCACGTCCTTCGCGAACACCACGCCGACCACGTCGTCGAGGTCTTCGTGGTACACGGGGATCCGCGAGTACCCGTGCTCCAGGACCAGCGCCTGGACGTCGCGCAGCGTCTTGTCGTCCTCGATCGCGACGATGTCGGGCCGCGGCACCATCACCTCGCGCGCGATCGTGTCGCCGAACTCGAAGATCGAGTGGATCAGCTCGACCTCCTCCTCCTCGATCTGTCCCTCCTCGGAGGCCACCTCGGCGGAGGCGCGGAGCTCCTGTTCGGTGATGTACGGGCCCTGCTTGAGCCCCTTACCCGGCATGATCCAGTTCGCGAGCTTCAGCAGGCCGCTCGCGAACGGCCCGAGCACGCGGCGCAGGAACGCGATCGGCGGCGCGACCAGCAGCGCGACCCGGTCGGTGCGCTCGATCGCGTAGGTCTTCGGCGTCACCTCGGCGAAGATGAACAGGAGCAGCGTCATCACGATCGTGGCGACGATCTCGCCGGCGTCTTGGAAGTGCCGCACCGCGAAGGAGGTCGCGATCGTCGACCCGCCGATCGTGAACAGCAGCGTCAGGAACAGCACGACGTTCAGGTGCGGCGCGGGGTCCTCGACGATCCGGGTCAGCTGCGCCGAGCCGCGACGGGCCTCCTCGCGCAGGCGGAACGCGCGGACCCGGCTCGTGCGGGTGATCGCGACCTCGGAGGCCGCGAGGAACCCGGTCACCACGATGCAGACGAGCACGAGCGCAAGCGAGAGCCAATCGGCGGAGGTCACGGCGCCCGCACCCCGCTGTAGCGCTCCTGCCGCAGCCACATCTCGGCGCGCTCCTCGTCCTCCTCGTGGTCGTAGCCCAACAGATGGAGGATGCCGTGCACCAACAGGAGCCGCACCTCGGCCGGCGGATCCTCCGGATGGTTGCGTTCGGCGACCGCCGGCGCGATCACCACGTCGCCCAGCAGCGGCGCGCCGTCGCCGGCGTCGCCGTCCTGCGGGAAGCTCAGCACGTCGGTCGAACCGGGCTCATCTAGGTAGCGGAGGTGGAGGTCGGCGATCTCGTCCTCCTCGACGAAACTCAGCGAGAGCTCTCCCACCTCGACGCCCTCGGCGCGCAGCGTCCGCCGGGCAAGGGTTGCGAGGTCCTCGAGGTCGAGCGCCCGAGACTGTCGGTCCGAGATCAGGACCGTCGGATGCTCGCCGGGGCTGGCGTCGGAGCCCATCGACTCAGTCGTCGCTCAGCCGCTGTTGTCCGAAACGACCGTAGGCCTCGACGATGTCCTGCACGATCCGGTGGCGCACCACGTCCTTGCCGTCCAGATGGACGAACGAGATCCCGTCGATCGCATCGAGGATCTGCTGGACGACGTGCAGACCCGACGTCGTGCCGTTCGGGAGATCGACCTGCGTCGCGTCGCCGTTCACGACCGCCGTCGACCCGAAGCCGAGGCGGGTCAAGAACATCTTCATCTGTTCGGGCGTCGTGTTCTGCGCCTCGTCCAGGATGATGAACGCGTCGTTCAGGGTCCGCCCGCGCATGTAGGCCAGCGGCGCCACCTCGACCACGCCGCGCTCCATCAGACGCGGCAGCGTGTCGGGGCCCGTCATCTCGTACAGCGCGTCGTAGAGCGGCCGCATGTACGGATCGATCTTCTCGTAGAGCGAGCCCGGCAGGAAGCCGAGCCGCTCGCCCGCCTCGACCGCCGGCCGCGTGAGGATCAGCCGCGAGACCTGTCGCTCCTGCAACGCGCGCACGGCAACGGCGACCGCGAGGTACGTCTTCCCGGTCCCGGCCGGCCCGATCGCGAACGTCACGGTCGAATGGCGGATCGCGTCGACGTAGCGCTTCTGACCGAAGGTCTTCGGTGCGATCCGCTTGCCCCGTGCCGACAGCAGGTTGTCGCCGAGCACCTCGCTCGGCCGCGGCACCGCGGCGTCCTCCTCGCCGGGGGCCACGACACCGCCGGTGACCATCGCGATCGTCTGCCCGACCGAGTCCTCCGTCAGTTCCGTGCCGCGTTCGAGCAGCTCCAGCAGCTCCTCGAAGATGCGCCCGACACGCTCCGCCTCCTCGGCGGGCCCGGTGATCGTGATCTCGTTGCCGCGCACGAGGATGTCCGCGCCGAACGCGGCCTCGACGAGCTTCAAGAAGGAGTCGCGCTGGCCGAGCAGGGCCACCATCGGCTGGTGCCCCGGGACGAGGATCTTCACTTGGGTGGTGGCGGCTGCCACGTGCTCCGACATCCGGGGCTGACGCCCCGTTCCCTCCTGCTCGGGAACCACGACGGCCGTCACGCGGACGGCCACGCCTATCGTACCCGTTTCAGCCCGGCGGCCAGCCCATCGGCCGGCCGCCGAGCACGTGGACGTGCAGGTGGAAGACCGCTTGCCCCGCATCGGGCCCGACGTTCGAGACGAACCGCCACCCCGAGGCGTCGACGCCCTCGGTCCGCGCGAGGTGGGTCGCCGCCTGCGCGAGGTCGGCCAGCATCGGCCCGTGCCGGTCCTCGATGTCGGCGAGCGACTCCAGATGCTCCTTCGGGATCAGCAGGATGTGCGTGGGGGCCTTCGGATCGATGTCGCGGAACGCCAGGATCCGGTCGGACTCGTGGAGGATCTCGGCCGGGATCTCGCGGGCGGCGATCCTGCAGAACAGGCAGCTCGAGGAGGACACGCGGCGAGCCTACCGTTCAGAACTCGGGCCGGCGGAGCTCCCCCGGCTGCGGGCCGCGGCCTGCCTCGCCCCGGAGCTCCGCCAGGCGCTCGAGCAGCCCGCGCTCCTCCCGCGAGAGCTCACGCGGCGTCACGACGTGGAGCGTCACGTAGAGGTCACCGCGGCCACGCCGGTTCAGATGCGGGATCCCCTTGCCCTTCAGCTTCACCACCGTGCCGGATTCCGTCCCGGCCGGAACCTTCACGGTCTCTTCCGCATCGAGCGCCTGCACGCGCACCTCCGCGCCGAGCGCGGCCTGGGTCACCGAGATGTCGAGCACCGTCGCCACGTCCTGGCCGTGCCGCTCGAAGGCCTGGGACGGCTCCACGGCGAGGCGCACGAACAGGTCTCCAGCGGGTCCGCCGGCGATGCCCGCGTGGCCGCTGCCGGCGACGCGCAGCTCCATGCCGTCGGCGACCCCGGCCGGGATCTCGACCGCGACCGTGGCCTGCCGGCGGATCCGCCCCTCCCCGTGGCAGTCCTCGCACGGATCCGGGATCTCCTGCCCGGTCCCCTGGCAGGTGCCGCAGGGCGACGTCGTCATCAGGGTGCCGAACACGCTGCGCCGGACGCTCTGGACCTCACCGGTCCCGCCGCAGGTCCGACAGGCGATCGGCGCCGAGCCAGGTTGGGCCCCGTTGCCCATGCACCGTTCGCACACGGCCAGCCGTTCGAGCTCCACGTCTTGGCGCACGCCGAACGCCGCCTCGGCGAACGACAACCGCAGGTGCACCCCGACGTCCTCGCCGCGCCGGGTGCGCGTGCGCGGCCCGCGGCGACGCGAGCCGAAGCCCCCGAACCCGCCTTGGCCGAAGAACATCTCGAAGATGTCGCCGATGTCGGCGAACGGCTGACCGCCGCCGTCGCCGTACGCGTCGTACTGGGCGCGCTTGTCGGGATCCGACAGGATCTCGTAGGCGCCGGCGATCTCCTTGAAACGGGTCTCCGCGGCCGGATCGCCGTTCACGTCGGGATGGAGCTCGCGCGCGAGGCGCCGGTACGCCGTGCGGATCTCGGCGTCGGTGGCGTCGCGCGCCACCCCCAGCAACGCGTAGAGGTCGCGGGTCGCGGCCATCGCGCTACCCGTCCAGCTCCGTCGCGATCTCCGACAGGCGCTCCGCGACCGCCCGGACCGACGCCATCGCGGACAGGTAGTCCATCCGGGTGGGACCGACGACCCCGATCGTGCCGACCGTCGCGTCGCCCGAGCGGAACGGCGCCGTGACGATCGAAGCCTCCCACGCGGCCGTCGTCGGGTGCTCGGCACCGATCGTGACGCTCACGTCGTCGGCGGCGACGTCCTGCAGGACGCTCATCATCTCCTGCTCGCGTTCGAGGGTCGCGAACAGCCGCCGCAGCGTCTCACGCCGCCACGCTTGCGTTTCGTCGGCCAGGTTCGAGGCGCCCCCGACCACGACGTGCGCGGCCCGCTCGCCGCGCGTCGCGACCCGGAGCACGTCGGCGACGATCAGCAGCAGATCGTGTTCGTCGGAACCCGCCGCGGCTGCCATCCGCAGCAGGCGCGCCTGCGAGTCGGCGTACGTCGAACCCTGCAGGGCGCGGAGCTTGCGCTCGGCCGCGGCGAGCGCGGGTGCGCCGAGCTCCTCGGGCCGGTCCACGATCTGCTTGTCCACGCGGCCGTGCTGGCCGACGGCCAGCACCATCAGCGTCGGGCCCATATCGATCAGCTCCAGCCGGACCAGCTGCTCCTCCGAGGCTCCGGGCGGCACCGCGAGCCCGGCGTACTGCGTGAGGCGCGATAGCAGCAGCACCGAGCCCTTCAGCACCTCCTCGAGGTCCAGGATCGCCTCCTCGAAGTGGATCGCGATCGCGCGCCGCTGCGCGTCGCGGAGCCGGCCGCGCGCCGGGAGCGTGTCGACGTAGTGCCGATATCCGGCGTCGGTCGGGATCCGGCCGGCCGAGGTGTGCGGGTGTCCCAGATAGCCGAGCTCCTCGAGCGCGGCCATCTCGTTGCGGATCGTGGCGCTCGAGACCCCGAGCCCCGCGTGCTCGGCGATCGACTCCGAGCCCACGGCCTCGCCGGTCCGCACGTACGCCTCGACCACCGCGTGCAGGACGGCGGCCTTGCGGGGTCCGAGTTCCGCCCGATCGGCCATGCCCGGAATGATAACTGGCACTCTCCGCGTCAGAGTGCTAAGGCCGGCGACGGATCGCCGCCGGTCAGCAGGGCAACTTCGCGAGCGCCTCGCCCATCGCCGCGAGCGACTGCGTGTCATCGGCCTGCGTTGCGAGGGCATCCCGCTCCGCCTTCACGGCCGGTTCGAGCGCGCGAACCTTGTCCGCGAGGTCCGGGTTCCCCGCGGCCTCGATCGCGTCTGCGTGCGCCGGCAGGCCCTGGAGCACGCGGGTGAGGGCGCCCACGCGCGGCGTCTGCAGGTTCCGAAGGTCCAGGCAGAGCGCCACGACCGGGTCCCCCGGCGTGTTCGACGGGCCGCCACCATCGCTGCCGCCACCGCCTCGCGTCAGCACGAACGCGACGACGAGCACCAGGACGACCCCGGCCACGGCGAGGATCGGCAGGATCGGCGGTTGCGTTCGCTGCTCATCGTCCTCGATGTCGCCATCGTCCGGGAGCTCCCCCAACCCGCCGGGGAAGTCCTCCTGTGGCGGCGACGGCTCCTCAGGAGCGGAACCGGTCGCTGGGGGGGCGGGCGCGATGGCGACGCTCGGCGCGGCGCCGTGCGCCGTTCCGCACGACGGGCACGTCCACGACGGGGTTCCGGGCTGCATGTGGAACCGGTTGCCGCACACGTCGCACGCGACGAACACCCAGGTCGCGTCGCATCCGACGCAGCGGTAGCCCTCCGCGTGCGCCCCGATCCGCTGACGGGTCCGGCAGCGTGGGCAGGTCACGTCGGACATCGGCGCCCACGATACCGGCCACGTCTCCGCTCGGACGCAACCCGTGGGAGGCTTCGTGCGTCATCCCGGCATGGAGACGGCGTTGGTGGGCGAACCCGGCACCGCGGCGGTCGACGAGACGGCGATCCGGGAGTTCCTGGCCGGCCCGTTCCCCCGGGTGGTCGCCGCGGTCGCGCTGGTGGCCGGCAGCCGCGCCGCGGCTGAGGACGCGGTGGCGGAGGCGCTGGCGCGCGCGTGGGAGCGCAGCGACCGCGGCGACGCCATCGACTCGCTGCCGGCGTGGGTGACCCACGTCGCGCTGAACCTGTCGCGCAGCCGCCTGCGGCGCGTCCGAGCGGAGGCGCGGGCGCGCGAGCGGCTCGTCGCGCGCCCGGGCCCAGGACGCACCGAGGACGACCGCCTCGACGTCGAACGCGCGCTGGCGACGCTGCCGCGGCGGCAACGCGAGGTCGTGGTCCTGCACTACTACCTGGGGCTGCCGGTTTCGGAGATCTCTGCGCTCCGCGGCATCTCCGAAGGAACGGTGAAATCGACGCTGCACCGGGCGCGACACGCGATGGCGCAGGCGCTCGGCGAGGACGAGGGGTGAGGCACGGATGATCGATGATCGGCTGGAGCGGGATCTGTCGCGGGCGGCGCGACCGGGCGCGCCGGATCCGGGTGTGCTCGTCGAGGAGATCGTCGCCCGTCGCCAGCACCGGACGAGGGTCCGTCGGCTCCGCGCCGGAGCCGTCGCGGTCGCGATCGTGCTGGTCGCGTTCGGGGCCTTCGTCGTCCTGCAGGCGCAGGCCCCGGGGACCCTCGCGCCGGCGACCGGCGGACTCACCGCGCCGCCCGCGGTCGCTCCGCCCCTGCGGCTCGGGCAGCCGACGTGTCGCGTGACATGGGTCCCGATCACGGTGGATGGCTCCCACGGGTTCGCCTACGTCGCAACGATCACCGGGGACGAAGGATGTCCGACCGACGGGGATCAGGTGGTGGCGGTCGACATCGACGGAGACGGGCGTGCCGACGCGGTGGCCGGGCCGTTCGGCGACTGCCAGCTGGGCTGCGAGGCGTGGGCCGCGCCGGACCTGAACGGCGACGGCTCCAGCGACGTCGCGGTCGCCCACGCCGGCGCCGACGGGTACGGGATCGACCTCTACGCCGTCACGGGCGGCGCCAACCCCTCGATCCGACAGCTCCAGGTTTCGGACCCGACCGGCAAGGGGTTCCTCCCGGCCGGCCCGCTGCAGGTGGGTTGGGTCGACGTTGCGGCGCGGTTCGCCGGCGCGCGGTGCGACGTGGAGGCGAACGGCACGCACGTGCTCCTCGTGGATAACGGTGACAAGCTGGGCGCGAGCGCGCAGGTGCAGACCACGACCCTGGAGATCGACGGCGACCGGGCGACCGTGGCGGACACCAGCACCGACACGATGCCGCTCGCCCAGGCGCCGCTGCCGGGCACCGAGCTGTGCGGCGCGCCGACGTTCGCAGGGGTTGGCGGGGACGCGGCCGGAGACCAGTTGGTCCGCCGGTTCACGCCGAACTAGGCGGTCAGCCCGAGGACCAGCTCGTTCAGCAGGAGCAGGCCGCGCTCGGTCGGCACGAGCCGGCCCAGGTCGTCCTGCAGGAGCCCGCTCGCCACGAACGCCTCGTACCGCGCCGGCTCGAACCAGCTCGCCGGAACCCCCTCGAGGATGCGCAGGCGCAGGAACACCTCCTCGAGGTAGGCGTCGGAGGGATCGAGCGACTCCGAGCCGCCGATCGGGAGCTCTCCGGCCTCGACGCGCTCGAGGTAGGCCTCCGGCGGACGGACGTTCCACCACCGGACGTCGTCGCGGTAGGCGTGCGCGCCGGCCCCCAGGCCCACGTATGGGCGGCGCTCCCAGTAGCCGAGGTTGTGTCGGCACTCGAACCCCGGCCGCGCCCAGTTCGAGACCTCGTAGTGGACGTAGCCCGCCTCGCGCAACAGCTCGCACGCGCCCAGGAACAGGTCGGCCTGCAGATCGGGATCGGGCGGCGGCGCTTCGCCGACGGCCACCTTCCGTCCGAGCGGCGTCGCCGACTCGATCGTCAGCGCGTACGCCGAGATGTGCTCCGGCGCGAGCGCGAGCGTCTGCTCCAGCGTGTGCGTCCACGACCCGAGCGTTTCGCCCTGGGCGCCGTAGATCAGGTCGAGGCTCACGTTGCCGTAGCCGACGCCGCGAGCCGCGGCGACCGCAGCGCGGACCGACGCCGGCTGGTGGATCCGCTCGAGCGCCGTGAGCACCGCCGGATCGAACGACTGCGCCCCGATCGACAGCCGTCCGTAGCCCGCGTCGAGGATCGCGGCCAGCGAGAGCTCGGTGACGGTGTCGGGGTTCGCCTCGATCGTGACCTCGGCGTCGTCTCCGAGGTCGAACACCGTCCGCAGATGCGCGAGCAGGGTGCGCAGGTCCTCGGGGGCCAACGTGGTCGGCGTGCCCCCACCCAGGAACACGCTCGTGAACGACGTGCCGGCCCATCCGGGTCCGGCCAGCTCCGCCTCGCGCAGCAGGGCGGCGAGGTAGCGAGGCTTCAGGCCGTCCAGGCCCGCGTACGCGTTGAAGTCGCAGTAGCCGCAGCGCGTCAGGCAGAACGGGACGTGGACGTAGATCCCCGCCGGCTCGGCGCTCGTGCTCATCGCTTCTTCGCGCCCTCGTCGACGCGGAGCGCGGCGATGAACGCCTCCTGTGGCACGTCGACCCGGCCGACGCGGCGCATCCGCTCCTTCCCCTTCTTCTGGGTCTCGAGCAGCTTCCGCTTGCGCGTGATGTCGCCGCCGTAGCATTTGGCCAGCACGTCCTTGCGCTTGGCCTTCACGGTCTCACGCGCGATCACCTTCGAGCCGATCGAGGCCTGCACCGCGACGTCGAACAGCTGCCGCGGGATCAGCTCCTTCAGGCGCTCGACCATCTGCTTGCCGTACGTGTAGGCCTTGTCCCGATGTACCACCGAGGAGAACGCATCGACCGGCTCGCCGTGCAGCAGGATGTCGACGCGGACGAGCCTCGAGTCCTGGAAGCCCCACGGCTCGTAGTCGAGGCTCGCGAAGCCGCGCGTCTTCGACTTCAGCTGGTCGAAGAAGTCGAACACGATCTCGGCCAGCGGAAGGACGTAGTGCACCTCGACCCGCTCCGGCGTGAGGTAGCTCATGTCGACGAGCTCGCCGCGGCGCGCCTGGCAGAGCTCGAACACCGCGCCCAGATACTCGGCCGGCGTGATGATCGTCGCGTAGACGACCGGCTCCTCCACCCTGTCGTGATCGCCCCCGGCCGGCATCTCGGCCGGGTTGTGGACCACCGTCATCCGGTCGGCGCGGAAGACGTGGAACTCGACGTTCGGCGCGGTCGAGATCAGCTCCAACCCGAACTCCCGCTCGAGGCGCTCGCGCACGATGTCCATGTGCAACAGCCCGAGGAAGCCCACGCGGAACCCGAAGCCGAGCGCCTGCGAGGACTCGGGCTCGTAGACCAGCGCGGAGTCCGAGAGCTTCAGCTTGTCGAGCGCGTCGCGCAGCACCGGATAGTCGTTGCCGTCGGCCGGGTACAGGCCCGACCACACCATCGGCTTGGGCTCGCGATAGCCCGGCAGCGGCTCGGTGGCGGCGTGCTTGCCGGCGAGCGTGATCGTGTCGCCGACCTTCGCGTGGTGCACATCCTTGAGCCCGGTCACGAGGTACCCGACCTCGCCGGGCCCGAGCGCGTCGACCGGCGTCGCTTCCGGCGCCATCACGCCGGCCTCCTCCGCATCGGACTCGACCCCGGTCGCGAACATCCGGATCCGCGCGTGGCTCGGCAGGGTCCCGTCGTGCACGCGCACGTACGTGATGACCCCCCGGTAGGTGTCGAACGCGGAGTCGAAGATCAGCGCACGCAGCGGCGCGGACGCGTCGCCGACCGGCGGCGGTACGTGCGCGATCACGGCCGCGAGGAGCTCCTCGACACCCGCGCCCGTCTTCGCGGAGATCCGCAGGATGTCGTGCGGGTCGCGGTCGAGGAGATGCGCGAGCTCCTCGGCCCGGCGGTCGGGCTCGGCGGCCGGCAGGTCGATCTTGTTCAGCGCGGGAACGATCGTGAGGCCGGCGTCCCGCGCCAGGTGGAAGTTCGCGAGGGTCTGCGCCTCCAGGCCCTGCGCCGCGTCCACGAGCAGGATCGCCCCCTCGCACGCGGCGAGGGACCGCGAGACCTCATAGGTGAAGTCCACGTGGCCGGGCGTGTCGATCAGGTTCAGCTCGTGGCCCTCGTGGACCAGCCGGACCGCCTGGGCCTTGATCGTGATCCCGCGCTCACGCTCGAGGTCCATCCGGTCGAGGTACTGGGCCCGCATCATCCGCTCATCGACCGTGTGGGTGATCTCGAGCATCCGGTCGGCCAAGGTGGACTTGCCGTGGTCGATATGCGCCACGATGCAGAAGTTCCGGATGCGGGAGATGTCGGTCGCCACGGGCGTCCATGGTACGGGCGCCGAGGCCGGCGAACCCGCTGGTAGACTCCCGGTTCCTCATGGCGAACATCAAGTCCCAGATCAAGCGCAACAAGCAGAACGAGACGCGCCACCAGCGCAACCGCTCGGTCAAGACGTCGCTGAAGACCTCCACGAAGAAGGTGCAGCTCGCGGTGGCGGAGGGCGACGTGGAGGCCGCGACCGAGCGTCAGCGCGAGGCGGCCCGAGCCCTCGACAAGGCTGCCGGCAAGGGCGTCGTGCACAAGCGGACCGCGGCGCGGCGGAAGAGCCGGCTGGCGAGGTCCGTCAACTCGATCCCGGCGTAGGTCACGCCGCGATCGCGGCGATCAACGCGGGCATCACGACGTCCCCGGACGCGCCCGACTTCAATGCGCGGTCGGCCTCGGTCACCCGCTCGTGGATCGCGACCAGCTGCGGCAACGTGAAGTTGCGAGCCTGCTGCCGGTAGCGGCGGACCTGCCACTCGAACCGCAGGCCGGCACGCTTGGCCACGTCACCCGGCGGCATCCGATCCGGCAGCGATCGCACCTTGATCAGGTCCCGCAGGCGGCTGGCGACCCCGCCGAGCACCATCAGCGCCTCGTCGCCGTTCTCCTCGATCGAGCGCAGGGCTCGGATCGCGCCCGGCAGATCCTTCGCGAACGCCTTGTCGCACAGGTCCCAGGTCTTCTGCTCGCCGAGCCCACGGAACTGCCGGCGGACCTCGGCCGGGCCGATCCTGGTGCCGGGGAACGCCGACGCCAGCTGACGGACCGCCGCGTCGAGCTGGGCCGCGTCGGGTCCGAGCGTCTCGACCAGCGCGCGGGTGGCGGGGCCGGTGAGCTCTGCGCCGGCCCGCGCGGCGCGAGCGAGGAGCCACGGCTCGACATCCTTGCGACCGAGCTGCAGCGCACGGACCTCTCCGATCGGATCGAACGCCTTCAGGAGCGCCGCCGGCGGCTTCCCCCGTTCGGCCACGGTGCAGCACACGACGAGCGCCGCCTCGGCATCGGGCGAGGCCAGATAGGCGGCGAGCTCGGCCACGGCCTCCTTCGGCAACCCCCGCGCGCCGGTCACGAGCAGCCCCCGGGGATCTCCGAACAGCGGCGGCGTGGCGAGATCCTGGAGCTCGGAGCCGGTCCACTCCGCGCCTTCGACCTCCGTGGGGTCGTAGCCCGCCAGCGCCTCGAGCGCCGCCTCGCGGAGCACGAAGGCGTCCTCGCCCCAAAGCAGGAGCACGGGGGCGGCCGAGGGGCTCATCGCTCGGACGCTACCACCGGCCCCCGACCGTCGAACGTGACCGTGATCGTGCCGTGCTCGTCGGTCCGCCAGATCTTCGCGCCGGTGGCCGCGACCGCCGCGAGCGTCGCCGGCACCGGGTGGCCGTAGTCGTTCGGCCCCACCGAGACGATCGCGACCTGCGCGCCCACGGCTTGGAAGAACTCCGGCAACGACGTCGACGATCCATGATGGGGCACGTGGAGCACCTCGGCGTGCAGGTCGATCCCGTCGTCCAGCAGCACCTGCTGCGCCGACTTCTCGGGCTCCATCGACAGCAGCGCGACGTCCTCGCCCAGGGACACGCGGAGCACGAGCGAGTCGTTGTTCGGATCGGAGTTCGTGTTCTCCCAGCAGCGGTCGGGCGACAGGACATCGACGTGGACGTCGCCCACGTCGAACGAGTCGCCGACGCGCGGATGCACCTCCCGGATGTGCTCCTGGGTGACCGCGTATTCGAGCTCGGCATCGATCGAAGAGTCGTCGGGGCAGCCCGGATCCATGAACGTGCCGACCGGGAAACGGGCGAGGACCGCGGGCAGGCCCACGATGTGGTCGGCGTGTGGATGGCTCGCCACGACGACGTCGAGGCGCTTCACGCCCAGGGCCGACAGCTCCGTGGCGACCTGCTCCTGGTCGGGGCCGCCGTCCACGAGCATCGTGGCCCCGGCCGGGCTCGTCACGAGCGCCGAGTCCCCCTGCCCGACGTCGAAGAAGCGGATCGTCAGGCCGCCGGGCGGCCCCGCCCGGATCGCGGTCGACCACACCACCAGCGGCAGGAGCGCGACGCCGGCGAGCACCGCGACCCGCGGCAGCGGACGCCCGGATCGGAGCCACCACGTGATCCCCAGGAACACCGTCCCGCCGACGACCAGGACGATGGGGCCGCCGCTCGACGTGATCCATCCCACGGGCGCCTTCGCCAGGCGGGTGGCGATCTCCTCCAGGTACCGCATCGGCACCTGCGCCGGCAGCGCGAACAGGTGGCCGAGCGCCGGCGACGCGATCCCCGTGACCGCGGCCGCCAGGCCGAGCAGGAGCGCCGGCGAGACCGCGGGGAACGCCAGCAGGTTCGCGATGATCGTGATCCCCGGAACCTCGTGGAAGTGGTACAGGAGCACCGGGCTGACCGCGAGCTGCGCCGCGATGCTGGTGGACGCCGCGAGCGCCACCGGAGCCGGCAGCAGCCGGGTCAGGCGCACGCCGATCGGCGTTGCGAGCGAGACCATCCCGGCCGTCGCCGCCACCGAGAGCTGGAACCCGATCGACCAGACCAGCCACGGATCGAGGATCAGCAGCAGGAGCACGGCGGCCGCGAGCACCGCGCCGGTCGCGCGCGGCCGCCCGGCGAGGACACCCAGCATCGCGAGCGAAGCCATCACCCCGGCGCGCAGCACCGACGGCTCGGCGCCGGTCAGCACGACGAACGACAGGACCGTCAGCATCCCGAGCGCGAAGCGTCCCCACCGCGCCAGCCCGACCCACGCCGCGAAGGCCATCATCGGCGCGAGCACCATCGCCACGTTCTCGCCCGAGACGACGAGGAGGTGACCGAGGCCGGTCGCCTGGAACCCGCGCGAGGTGACCGGGTCGAGCTGTGAGGCGTCTCCCAGCGCCAGCCCGAGCAGCAGCCCGGCCTCCCGCGGCGGGAAGATCCGGTCGATCGAACGTCCCGCGAACGACCGGAAACGCTGCATCGCCCGGATCAGCAGCGACGGCGCCGGCCCGGTCCGGCCGAACCGGTCGGCGCCGAGCTCCACGGCGATGCCGTCCCGATGCAGGGTGTCCGCGAATCCGGGGCCGTCGGGAACCCGCAGGATCCCTTGCGCCTGCACGGCGTCCCACCGCGTGGCCTCGGGCACGTCGCCGTCGCCCGAGAGCCACACGCGCTCGTGCAGTGCGACCGTTCGCCCCTGCCAGCTCACGCGCCGCACGTCGAGCAGGGCGTGCCAACCGAGCGTTCCCGCGGCCGGATCCTCGCGGAGCGTCCCCTCGACCGAGACGCGCATGGGCGCGAGGTGCCCCAGGAACGACGCGTGGACGCGGGCGGCGGCCAGGGCGCCCCAACCGGAGCCCAGCAGCACGACGCCGCACACGGCGGCCCCGAGCGCGACCGCGGGCCTGCCGCCGGCGTGCCGGACCGGGCCGACCGTTCGGGCGAGCCGATGTTCCGCGGGAAGGATGGAGGCGGCCTCGTGCGGGCCGGGGGCCCGCGAGGCGCGCGGCGCGAGCACGGCTCCGGCAGCGAGCAGCCCGACCCCGGCTGCGAGGACCCCGCCGACGAGCGGCGCCGATCCCCAGCGATCGGTCCCCGCGAGCACCAGTCCCGCCCAGAACGCCGCCGCGGCGACCGGCAGGAGGACGTCGCTCACACGGTGACCTGGGGGCGGAGGTCCTCGAGGGTCGCCGGGCCGATCCCACTGACGTTCAACAGGTCGTCCACCGTCGCGAACGGTCCGTGCTCGGTCCGGTACTGGATGATCGCGTTCGCCGTCACGGGCCCGACGCCGTTCAGCGCTTCGAGCTCGGACTCCGAGGCCGTGTTGATGTTCACGAGCGCCCCGGGGACGCCGCCGGACGTGCCCGAGGATCCGGACGCGGGCGCGCCGCTCCCGTCCCCAACCAGGATCTGCGTACCGTCCGTGAGCGGCGCCGCGAGGTTCAGGACGCTGAGATCGGCCTTCGGCAGTGGCCCGCCCGCCCGGTGGATCGCGTCGATCACCCGGCTGCCCGGCGGGAAGGTGTAGACCCCCGGCCGCCGGACCAGGCCCGCCACGTCGACGATGAGCTCCGCGGGCGACGGGCTGACCGACGCCGACCCGAACGCCGCCCCGGATGCCGGGGCCCCCGAGACCGCGGCGACGATCGGCGGGGCCGTCGACATCGCCACGTCGACGGGCCGCGGCAGCGAGCGGACGTACCAGAGTCCCGCCCCGGCGATCGTCAGTGCGATCACCGCGACGAGGCCCGCGAGCTCGGCCCGCGACAACGCGTCCAGCCGTTCCCTGATCGCCACGGCGCGGACGCTAGGGCCGGCGCCTTCGCCGCACCGTGAGCCCGGCCACATCCGGAGGAGACCCGGACGGGCGGTACGATGCCGTCGTGCCGACCGTCGACCGCTTCAACACCACGCTGGTCAAGTCGACCTCGCTGACGCACCCCGGCGAGATCGAGCTGACGCCGAGCGGCGTGGCGGGCGACCGCCGGTACCTGATCCTGCACGCCGACGGCCAGCGACTCTCGGGCGCGGAGAAGGCGCCCCTGCTCGGGATCTGCGTAAGCGCCGATCCCGATGATGGTTCCCTCACGTTCACGTTCCCGGACGGATCCCACCACTGGAGCATGTCGACCGAACCCGACGGTGAGCCGTTCCCTGTCCGCATGTACGACCGAACGATCACCGTGCGACGCGTCTTTCACAACGCGGTAGAGCACGACCTCTCCGATCAGATGCACGAGGACCTGATGCTCGTGCACGTCGAGGAGGAGAACGCGCGCGACGTGAAGCCCGTCACGATGATCTCGCTCGCCACGGTCGCCGATCTCGGCGACCGTGCCGGACCCCGCTGGACCGGTGGGATGCCCGATCCCCGCCGGTTCCGCATGACGATCGAGCTCGACGGCTGCGCGCCGCTCGAAGAGGACACGTGGGCCGGACGGCGGATCGGGATCGGCGAGGCGGTCCTGCGCGTGGGCGAGTCGGTCCCCCGCTGCGTCGTGACCACGCTCGACCCGGACACCGGGGCGAAGGACTTCCCGACGCTCGAGGTCCTGACGACGTACCGCCACGTCGGCGCCGACCTGATGATGGGCGTCTACGCGGACGTCGAACGGCCGGGGCGGCTGCGGGTCGGCGACGAACTGCGGTTCCTGGACGACGCCTAGCGGCGCGTCACGAAGTTCACGAGCTTCGGCGCGCGCACGATCTCCTTGACGACCTCGCGGCCATCCAGCGCGCGGCGGACGCCGTCGGCCGCCCGCGCGATCTCCAGGGCGCCCGCCTCGTCCAGGTCGGCCGGGACCTCCGCCTTGCTCCGAACCTTCCCGTCCACCTGGACGACCAGCGTGATCGTGTCCTCCGACGCCTTCGCCGCATCGAACGACGGCCAGCGCGAGACGTGCACGGACGTCGGCGATCCCAGCTCGACCCGCCACAGCTCCTCGGCGGCGAACGGCGCGAACGGCGCCAGCATCTGCACCAACGCCCGCGCCGCCTCCAGCGCGCCGCCTCCCGACTCCAAGCCGGCGCGGATCTCGTTCGTCAGGACCATCAGCTTCGAGATCGCCGTGTTGAACCGGAACCGCTCCAGGTCCTCGGTGACGCCCTTGATCGTCCGGTGGCGCAGGCGCTCGAGCGCCGGCGGCTCCGCGACTTCGCCCCGCTCGACGGCGTCCCCCACGGCCGCGAAGACCCGTCCCAGCCACGACGTCACGCCCGGCCGCCGATCGGGGGCGCTCGCGATCAGCTTCCAGTCGATGTCGTCCTCGAACGGCCCGGCGAACAGCATGATCAGGCGCATCGTGTCGGCCCCCCAGCGCTCCACGATCGGCATCGGCTCGACGATGTTCCCCTTCGTCTTGCTCATCGAGGCGCCGTCGTAGATCACCTGCCCCTGGTTCATCAGGCGCGGGAACGGCTCGACGAACGTCACCATCCCCATGTCGTACAGGACCTTCGTGAAGAACCGCGAGTAGAGCAGGTGCAAGATCGCGTGCTCGACGCCGCCGGTGTACTGCCCGACCGGCATCCACTTCTCGACGTCCTCGGGACGGAACGGCCCGTCCGGGTCGCCCGGGGAGCAGTACCGGAAGTAGTACCAACTCGAGTCGACGAACGTGTCCATCGTGTCCGTGTCGCGCTCGGCCTCGCCACCGCAGTTCGGACAGGCAACGAACTTCCACGTCGGATGGCGGGCGAGCGGGGATTCCCCTCCCGGCTGGAAATCGACCTCGTCCGGCAGCAGCACCGGGAGCTGGTCGTCGGGCACGGGCACCTGCCCGCACGAGGGACAGTGCACGATCGGGATCGGCGCGCCCCAGTAGCGCTGCCGCGACAGCAGCCAGTCGCGCAGGCGGTAGCGCACCGCCGAGGCTCCGCGGCCCTGCGACGCCAACCAGGCGGTCACCGTGGCGATCGACGCCGGCGACGGCTCGCCGTCGAACGGCCCGCTCGCGACCATCACGCCCTCGTGCGCCATCGCCTCCGTCATCGCGTCGGCGTCGACGTGCTCCCCCGGCGGCTCGATCACGATCCGAACCGGGAGCTCGTGCGCCCGCGCGAACTCGAAGTCGCGCTGATCGTGGGCGGGCACCGCCATGATCGCGCCGGTTCCGTACTCCATCAGGACGTACGGCGCGACGAAGCACGGCACCACCTCGCCGTTCACCGGATTCACGGCGTGCACGCCGAGCGCCACTCCCTCCTTCGTGTCGGCGGCCTCGCGGTCCACGAGCGACGTCTGCCGGACCTTGTCCAGCAACGGCGCGACGGCGTCCCACGTGCCGGCCAGCTCGGCCAGCCGCCGCACCGCAGGGTGCTCGACCGCGAACACGAAGAAGGTTACGCCCCAGAGCGTATCGGGCCTCGTCGTGAAGATCGGGATCTCCTCGCCCGTCTCCTGGATCGTGAACGTGACCTCGGCGCCCTCGGAGCGACCGATCCAGTTGCGCTGCATCGTCACGACGCGCTCGGGCCAGTCGGTCAGCGCGTCCATGTCGTCCAGCAGCCGCTGCGCGTAGTCGGTGATCTTGTAGAACCACTGGGTGAGGTCGCGCCGTTCGACCGGGGTGCCGCACCGCTCGCAGGCGCCGTTGATCACTTGCTCGTTCGCTAGGACGGTCTGATCCTTCGGGCACCAGTTCACGGGCGCGTTCTTCCGATACGCCAGCCCTCGCTCGAAGAACCGCAGGAAGAGCCACTGCGTCCAGCGGTAGTACTCGGGATCCGACGTCTGCAGCCGGCGGCTCCAGTCGAACGACATCCCCATCCGCCGGAACGAGGCCGACTGCTGGTCGATGTTCGCGTAGGTCCAGATCTTCGGGTCCACGCCCCGCTTGATCGCCGCGTTCTCGGCGTTCAGCCCGAACGAGTCCCAGCCGATCGGATGCAGCACGTCGTAGCCCTGCAGCATCTTGAACCGCGCCACCACGTCGCCGCCGCTGAACGCCTCGGCGTGGCCCATGTGGAGGTCGCCCGAGGGGTACGGGAACATGTCGAGCGCGTAGAAGCGCTCGCGGGGATCGGCCGGGTCCTCGGAGGCGCGGTACAGGCCCTCCTCGTCCCAGACGTCCAGCCAGCGCGTCTCGAACTCGGCGGGCTCGTACCGGCGCGTCATCGTGCGCAGATGGTAGCGAACGCCCGGGCGAGCAACGGCGAACGCGGCCGACTCAGCCGGGCGTGCGTTCGAACGTCCGGGCGACGAGCTCCGGGATCTGCTCGGCCGGAACCGGCCGCGACAGGAGGAACCCCTGCGCGAGGCGGCAGCCGTTGCCCCGCAGGAACTCGAGCTCCTGCTGCGTTTCGACGCCCTCGGCCAGCGGGACCATCTCGAGGCCCTGCGCGAGCTGGATCATCGCGCGGACCATGCTGGCCAGGCCGGCGTCCAGGTGCACGTCGCGCACGAAGGCGCGGTCGATCTTGAGCACGTCCACGGGCATGTGCTTCAGGCGAGCCAGCGAGGAGTATCCGGTTCCGAAGTCGTCCAGCGCCAGGGAGAACCCCCAGGCGTGGAGCTCCGAGAGGATCTTCTGGGTCCGGTCGGGGTCGGCCATCGCGGTCGACTCGGTGATCTCCACGATCACCGACGCGGGATCCACCCCGCCCGAGCGGAGCTTCGCCAGGATCTTGTCGGCCAGGTGTGCCGACCAGAGCTGGCGCGGCGACAGGTTGAAGCCGACGCGCAGATCGAGCCCCTGGGACGCCCACTCGGCCTGCTGGCGCACCAGCTCGGCCAGCACCCAGTCCCCGATCGCCTCGATCAGCCCGAGCTCCTCGGCGAGGGGGATGAACTCCCCGGGCGGCACGAGGCCGCCGTTCGGATCGAGCCAACGGACGAGCGCCTCGAGGGAGTCCACGGCGCCGGTCTCGATGTCGTAGATCGGCTGCCAGTGCAGGACCCAGTGGTCGTGGTGCACCGCCTCGCGCAGGCGGGTCGTCAGCGACAGCCTCTTCATCGCGTCGTCGCCGTCGGTCGCGTAGACGACGTAGCCCCCCGGCTCCTGCTTCTTCGATTGGTACATCGCCGCGTCGGCGTTGCGCAACAGCGACTCGGCGTCGTGCGCGTCCTGCGGGAACAGGCTGACCCCGATCGAGCCGGTCGCGTAGAACTGGGTGCCGTTCAGGTCGAACGGTTGCGCGAGCACCTCACGGATCCGCTCCGCCACGGACTCGGTCACGACCATCGACGGATCGATCTCGCCAGGCTCGCCGGTGCCGCGCTCGAGGTCGGCCAGCAGCAGGAGGAACTCGTCCCCGCCTTGGCGTGCCACCAGGTCGGTGTCGCGGGTGCACGTGCGCAGTCGCTCGCTCAGCTCCACGAGCAGCTGGTCGCCGGCGTGATGGCCGAGCGAGTCGTTCACGAGCTTGAAGTTGTCCAGGTCCAGGTAGAGCACGCCGACGCCGTGATCGTGCCGGCGGGCCCGCGCGATCGCCTTCTCGAGCATCTCCTCGTACAGGTGCCGGTTCGGAAGGTTCGTCAGCTTGTCGTGGTTCGCCCGGAAGGCGATCTCCGCCTCGGCTTCCTTCCGTGCCGTGACGTCGAAGACCACCCCCTGGAACACGCGCTGGCCATCGCGCTCGTCGGCCACCACGACCCACGAGTCCTCGACCCAGATCGTCCGGCCGTCCTTGCGATGCATCCGATACACCATCGAATGTGACTCGCCCGTGCGCTCGCACCGCTTGTTCTCCTCGATCACCCCGGCGCGATCCTCGGCGTGGACCCACTCGTACCAGGCGGACGGATCTGCGATCCAGTCGGCGACCGCATAGCCCAGGATCTCCTCCAGCTGCGGGCTCGCGTAGCGCACGAAGTAGTGATCGTCGTCCCAGGCCCACGTGTACGTGATCGCGGAGATCTGCTCGACGAGCGCGCGGAACTTCACCTCGGCGTCGCGTCCGGCGCGGAGCTCGGTCGTGTCGCGGAGCGTCAGGATCCGCCGCGGCCGGTCGCCGTCGACCGCGCCGACGCGGACCTCGACCGCCACCTCCTCGCCGTCGGCACGCAGGCACACGGTCTCCACGCGGCTGCCCGGGGGCATCGCAACGACGTCGCTCGCGATCAACAGCTCGACCGGACGTCCCAGGAGGTCGGCCTTCGCGAAGCCCGTGAGCTCCTCGACCCGGTCGTTCGCTCCGACGACGGTGCCGTCGGCCGCGACGATCAACAGGCACTCGGGCGTGGCGTCGACCAGGGCGGCCGCGTCCAGCCGGCCGCCCAGGTCGTCCTGCTCCGGGGAGCCGACTCCCTCGGCCCCGACGCTCATGCCCGTGCGTGTACCTCCGCTCGTTCCCCGTAGGAGCATCGGCGGGAACGCTGAGGGACCTGAGCGGCGCGGCGGCTCAGCCGACCGGCGAGCGCTCCTCGATCCCCCACGGCGAGCCGTACTCGCGCAGCAGGTCGAGGAAGGGGTCGGGGGGGAAGGCCTCCGGCCCGAGGACGCCGACGCCGGTCCAGGCGCCGGTGGCGAGGAGCTCGAGCGCGACGACCGGGTTGATCGCCGTCTGCCACACGACGGCCTGCGAGGCGTCCCGGCCCCACGTCTCCTCGTTGTCGACCACGTGGTACAGGTAGACCTCGCGCGGACCGCCGTCGGTCCCGGTGCCGGTCACCCAGGTCCCGGCGCACGTCCGCCCCGACATCTGCGGCCCGAGCGTCGCCGGGTCGGGCAGGCTCGCGGCCACGACGTCTCGGGGACTGACCCGGGTACCGTGCACGTCCACCGGACCGGTCCGGTCCAGTCCGAGCTTGTGCAGCACCCGGAGCACCTCGATGAACTCGTCACCGAGGCCGTACTTGAAGGTCGCGCGACGGCACTCGACCCACCGCGGGATCAGCAGGACCTCCTCGTGCTCGACGTGCACGCACTCGACCGGGCCGATCCCCTCGGGGAACGTGAAGACCTCGGGCTCGCTGAACGGCGCGAGCGTGAACCACCCACGGTCGCGCTCCCAGACCACGGGCGGGTTCAGGCATTCCTCGATCGTGGTCCAGATCGAGAAGCTGGGCGCGAAGTCGTAGCCGGCAACGACGAGGTCGCTCCCGTCACGTACCCCGACCTCGTCGATCGCGGAGAACAGATGCTCCTGCGCGTACCGGGCGAACACATCGGACAGCCCGGGCTCGACGCCCACACCGACGAGTGCCAGCCGCTCCGCGTCCTCCCACGCCCCGGCCTTCGCGAACTGCTCGTCGCCGAGCTTGACCCCCGTGCGTGCGTACGGCTCGTCCGGATCCGGATCGGACAGCGACATCGCCATGTCGAGGTAGGTCGCACCCGCCTCGAACGTCCCGTCGAAGATCGACATGACGAATCGCGGATCGACCGCGTTCAGGACGTGGGTGATGCCCTCCGCCTGGATCACGTCGGCGACCGCCGATGCGTCGGACGCGTCCACCTGCGCGGCGATGAAGCGTCCGGACCCCGCGTCATACCGGTCGACCACGCGCTGCGCCTTGGCGCGAGCGTGATCGGCGAACACGATCCGCTCGTAGAAGTCCCGTCGCGCGGCGATCGGCGCGACCGCCGAGCCGACGCCGCCGGCGCCGATCACCAGGATCCTCACGGCGCGCGAGTCTAGCGGCCGGTGCCCGGGATGCCGGGAGCCTGCCCGGCGTCGCCCCTAGACGTCCAGCAGGCGAGACTTCTTGACCGAGGTCTGCGCCACCGTGCGGAAGACGTTCTGCAGCTGCGCCGGGGACGGTGTGCAGAAGTAGTTGTCTCCGTCCGTGTTCTCGGTCGCCGCACAGCCCCCCGGCAGGTCGTCGGTGGAGTTCGTCGCCGCCATCGCCAGGTTCGTCGTGGCGTACTTGCCGACGAAGAAGCCGGTCGAGTCGTTGACGCACTTGACGGTCGGATCGTGGAAGTACGCGATCGTGTAGATCGTGTCGCCGGCGTTCTTCGCCTGCGTCGCCTGCTGGTTCAGGTAGTTGCACGGGTTGTACCCGTACGGCTGGTTCGCCTGACCGTCGGTCTCGAAGATCACGACCTTCGGCACGCCCTGCCGACCCTGGTTCGCCAGCATCCATTGCGCCGCGTCCAACGGGTCACCCAGGTCGGTCTGACCGCGGTTCGACTGGTTGCCCGCCTGCCCGGTGACGTTGATCGTCGGCGTGTTGCCCTCGGTCAGGCAGTTGATCGCCTGCCAGAGCGGGCTCGTCGTGTCCAGGGTGCCGTTCGCGAGATGCCGGTACCCCTGGTTGCCGGTGTTGTTCGTGATCGGGTAGCCCATCCACGTGTTCGTGGGGTTCGCGGGAGAACCGCCACCCGCGGTCGGATAGTTCTGGGTCCCGTTCACGTTGCACTTGTTGTTCGTCTGACCGTACGGGAGCGACACGAACCCGACGAACTGCTGCGAGGGGTCGTACTCCGTCAGCACCTGCTGCGCGCCCTGCTTCAAGGCGGCCACGTCGGCCGAACTCATCGACGTCGTGCGGTCGAGCACGAGGACGACGTCGAGCGGCGCGGCGGGATTGCCGCACGTGCCCGTGCACGCGGCGCCCTGCACGACACCCGTGCTGCCTTGGTTGATACCCATGACCGGGGCGAAGTAGTACTGCACGATGTTCGAGGCGCGGACCACGATCGTGTTACACGTGTCGCCCGCGTTGGGGTCGCACACGTGCGACGCGCGGTTCGGCTTCAGCGTCCACGTGGCCGCGTTGCTCCACGCTCCCGCCGTCGCCGGGCCGCACGCGAATCCGAGATCCGACGAGTCCTGACCACCGTTGCCGTTCGGGTCCGACACGACACATTTGTAGGAGATCTGCAGGGAACCGGGAGCCGCGCCGGCGAGCTCGGGCGCGTTCGCCAGGGCGACGTTCGTCGCGAGCTGCGTCGCTGCGAGCGCCTCGGCCGGCGTCCTCACCGGCAGCAGGCCCGCGCCCGCGAGCGAGGACAGGTCCACCGCGTTCTGCAGCGTCTGCTTCTCGTGGCGCAGCCGGCCCAGGTCGATCGTGAAGGCGACGGCCGTCAGGAGCACGACCATCAGGAGCGCGGTCAGGACCGCGACGACGCCTTCCTCCGCGGAAGCCCTCTTCCGCAGCACGCGGGCGCGCATGATCAGTTCCCCTCGAAGCGAGACTCAGCGACGGCCGATTCGTGCAGTTGATTCCCCATGCCGACCATCCCCGGCAACGGGGTCATGAAGTTGTAGTTGTAGGAGACCGTGACCTTGATCAGGTCGCCCTCCTGCCAGTTGGCGGAGGACCCGCACGGGCCGAACGCGTTCGCGCCGTTGTTGCCGGCGCACTGCACCACCACGGTGACCGGACCGGTCAGGAAGTTCGTTCCGTTCTGGACGCGGGTGGTGATGTTGGCCACCGCGTTCCCGCTGGCATCGGTCGCCCCGACGCGCGCGCCCTCCCGCGCCGCGTTCTCGATCGCGTTCCACGCATGGAACCCGAACCCGAAGTCGATGATGCCGAAGACCAAGATGAACAGGAGCGGGGCGACGATCGCGAACTCGACGGCCGCGGCGCCTCGCTCTGGACGGACCCTGCGACGGATCCGGCGAACCACGCTGGAACCAGGAATCTTCATCATCGTCACCCTCACGAACTACAGCCCGCGCAGGAGTATAGGAGGAGCCTTGTTCGAAGGGCAATGAGCCTTGTGGCGGGAGGCGCTAGGCCTTTCGGTCCCCCGCCGCGGTTCCCGCGGATATCCCCCATCAGGGGGACACGACTATCCCTTGGCGGCTTCCTTGACCTTCTCGACGCTCTCGGCGTCGACCTCTTCCTCGTCCACCTTGCTGGCCTTCTTGAGGGCGTCGTCGACCTTCGGCTTCCAGGTGACATCGAAGACCGTGACGATGCCCGAGGAGCCCGGGGGCAAGACGTCCTCGATGTCCTTCTTGATCTCGTGCTCACGATGGTGCGAAAGCAGGCCGCCCGCCCCGGCGCCGAGGCCGCCGCCCACCACGGTGGCCGCGATCACGCCCGGGGGGAAGATCAGCCCGATGATGAGCCCGGCCGCGGCGCCGACCATCGAGCCGCCGGCCACCTCGTGGGCGTTCTCCTTGACCTCGATCTTCCCCTCGTCGTCGCGTCGTACCAGCACCGCGACGTCGGTGAAGATCACGCCGTGCTTGACCAGGTCCTTCAACGCGTCGAAATCGCCCTGCGCGCCGTCCGGATCGTCGTACGCGGCGATGTACAGCAGCTTCGGATCGTCCTTGCCCATGGCCCTTCCTTCCTGGACTCGTTCCGGCCGATCCCGCAGATATATCAGACGAGGTCACGGCGGCTGACCCTTGCAGACCTTCGTGACCCTTCCCCCCTCGGAACCTGGGGCGGCAAGATGATCAGAGGGCTTCCGGTGGGTGGACCCAGGGGGATTCGAACCCCCGACCTCATGGCTGCCAGCCATGCGCTCTACCAGCTGAGCTATGGGCCCGGGGTGGGCAGTCTACCCGCCGGAGACCGCCCGGGATCCGACCTCCCAGCGCAGCCGAGGCGCGTCGCTCCAGAGCCGCTCGAGGTCGTAGTAGCCGCGCTCCTCGGTGCCGAACACGTGCACGACGATGTCGATGTAGTCCAGCAGCCACCACCCAGCGCCGTCCTCGCCCTCGCGCCGCGCCGGCCGGCTGCCGGTCGTGTTCCGTAGCCGCTCCTCGATCGCCTCGATCACCGTGCGCACCTGCCGGCTCGTGCCGGCCGAGCAGATCACGAAGTAGTCGGTGATCACGATCAGGTCGTGAACATCGAGGATCACGATGTCCTCGGCCTGCTTATCCGCGGCGGCACGCGCGGCGGCGATCGCGACGTCGGCGCTGGCGGCGAGGTCGCCCCCGCTCCCCGTGCCCCGTTGCGTCGTCACCCTCGGAAGTCCCTCCCCACCAAGATCGTCACATCCGCGAGCCCCGATGGTACCTGCGTGACGGCGACCGTTCCGACCCCCAGCGCCTGCCGGGCGCGCTGGGCGTCGGCCTGGTGATCCGCGCCGATCGCCACGATCTGCGTCGTCGGGTGGTTGAACGTCGTCGCGTTCTGCGACAGCACCACGCGGAACCCGGCGGGGATGATGTCGGTCGCGACGGTCTCGCCGATGCCGGGTTCCCCGTTGCCGTTCTGGACCAGCGCGCGCACCGGGGTCGGCGTACCGAACAGGCCGCCGATCAGCTGGTCCATCGCCGGCTGCGCCGCGATCGTCGCCGAACCGCCGACATCCTCGGTGGGTGCCACCTGGATCTGAGCGCCCGCGGCCGCCGACAGCTGCGCGATCACGACCGCGGCGTCGTCGGTGTCGGCGAGGTCGCCCGGCTGGACCGGAGGGGGCACCGCCAGGAACCCCTGCAGGGTCGCCGCCCACCGCGCCGCGGCGTCGTCGGAGCGCTGGCGGAGCAGCGTCTGCACCTGGGCGCCGCTCAGGTGCGTCGGCCCGGGGCCGGAGGCCTGTCCCTCGGCGATGAAGATGTCGGGCAGGTCTACGGAGATACCGCCGGCGCGGTCGATCGTCGCCGAGAACGTGTCCAGCGTCATCACCGCGTAGTGCGCCGCCCACACGCCGGCGGCGTTCGAGACCGCGACCCGCATCGATGACGCCGGCAACGCCTGCACCTGCTGCGTCAGGGCATCCCCCTGCCCGGGCACGATCACCGTCATGCCGCCGGGTAGGACGACGCCCGCGGATGGCCGGCCGCCGCCGGTTCCGACGACGCCCAGCAGGGCGTTCGGGCTCCCCGTGACGGACACCGCCAGCAGGGTCGACGGCGCCCCAGGTGCGGTCGGGGTCGGGCTCGGGCTGCTCGGCGCCCCGGCGAGCTTGGCCCGCAGCTGGACCGCCGCGAACACGAGGCCGACGACGACCAGGCATACGGCGACGATCGCCTCGATCCGGCGGCGGCGCGTCGCGGCATCGGTCCGTTCGGCACGGGACGGCCGGACCGGCGGCCCCGCCGCACCGCCCGAGCTCACCGGTAGAGCCCCGCCTTCTCCACGTAGCTCTTCACGCCCTCGGGCACGAGGTAGCGGATCGGCCGTCCCTGGCCGACACGGGCGCGGATGTCCGTGGAGGAGATCGCCAGCGCCGGGATCGACATCACGGTGATACCGGGCTCGCGTGCCGACCGTGCCTGGATCTGCCCGATGTCGTAGCCCGGCCGCGTGGCGGCGATGAAGTGCGCCATCTCGAACAGCTCGGCCGGCTCCTTCCACTGGAAGATCTCGAGCACGGCGTCGGCGCCCGTGATGAAGAACAGCTCGGCGCTGGGACCGAGCTCCGCCTTCAGTCCTCGGAGCGTGTCGATCGTGTAGGTGGGACCGTCGCGGTCGACCTCCATCCGGGACACGCGGAACCGGGGGTTCGAGGCGGTGGCGATCACCGTCATCAGGTAGCGGTCTTCGGGGGGCGAGACCACTTCGTGTGCCTTCATCCAGGGCTGCCCAGTGGGGACGAACACGACCTCGTCGAGCCCGAACTGCTGCAGGGCCTCCTCGGCCGTAACCAGGTGCCCGTAGTGGATGGGGTCGAAGGTTCCGCCCATCACCCCGAACCGCATCCCCATCGTCGCGATACTACCCGTGGGTCTGCGCCGGACCGCTCAGGTCCCGAGCCAGCGGCCGAGGCTCGGCAGGTGCTCGGCGTAGTGCAGCGCACCGGATTCCTCGAACCATCCTACCGCGAGGGGCGTCGGAGCCCCCAGCGATCCGAGGGACCCCCGAGCCATCACACGCGAGGCCTCCAGCTCGACCCGGACCGTGACCGCGTCGAGCGTCCGCGACAGCGCGAACCATTCGTCGTTCAGCACCTGGGTGCTGGTGCCCGGTTCGACGTAGGTCCCCTCGCGGATCCGTTCGAGCTGTCGAGACGCTTCGGCGAGCCATGCGCCCACGTGGAACATCACGTCCTTCGCCGACCACCCCTCGCCGGTGACCCCCGGCTCCTCGAGCCGCTCCGGAGGGATCCGATGCAGCATCGCCGAGAAGGCCACCCAGCCGGCGTCCTCCTCCGCGATCAGTCGTTCGATCTCCGCGTTCATCCGTCGTCCTCGTCCGGAACGTAAACGAACGCGCGCCCGGCGATCTCCACGTCGTCGCCCGCGCTCGCGCCGAGCGAGGCGAGCCGCCGGAACACCCCCTCGCGACGGAGCCGGCGCTGGAGCGCTTCGACCTGACGCGCGTCGTCCAGATCCGTCTGCTGCACCCAGCGTTCCACACCTTGCCCCCGGATCCGCCAAGGGCCGGTGTCGACGCGGGACACCGTGAAGCGAGGCCGCCCGGGCCGCAGGACCACGTGCGAGGTTCGCGCCGGGGCCTCCGCCGCGGCCGAGGCGGCGATCCGACCGAGGTGTTCGCGGAGGTCGGTCATGCCGAGCCCCGACACGGCCGAGACGGCAAGCGCCTCTGGACCCAGCCCGCCCGCACGGACCGCCGGATCGGGCACGAGATCCGCCTTGGTGCCCACGAGCAGCGCCGGCCGCTCGAGCAGCTCCGGATCGAACGAGCCAAGCTCCTCCCGGAGGACCGCCAGGTCGCCGGACGGATCGTCCGCGGAGAGGTCGACCACGAGGACGAGCGCACGGCAGCGGACCACGTGCCGCAGGAAGCGGTGGCCGAGGCCTTTCCCGCGGTGGGCGCCCTCGATCAGCCCCGGCACGTCGGCCACGACCACCCGCTGGTCGTCGACCGCCGCCACGCCCAGGTTCGGTGCGAGCGTCGTGAACGGGTAGTCGGCGATCTTCGGCCGGGCGGCCGTCAATCGCGACAGGAGGGTCGACTTCCCGGCGTTCGGCAATCCGATCAGGCCCACATCGGCGACGGTCCGAACCTCGAGGCGAAGACGTTTCGCCTCGCCCTCGCCGCCGGACTCCGCTCCGCGGGGTACGCGGTTGCGAGGCCCGGCAAGCGCCGCGGTGCCGCGTCCGCCGCGCCCCCCCTGTGCCACCACCGCGCGCGATCCCTCCCCGACGAGGTCCGCGAGCAGCCCGTCCTCATCGGACACCACCGTGCCGTCGGGGACGGGAAGGACCAGGTCCGCGCCGGCGGCGCCATCGCGCCGCGACGAGCGCCCGGGCGAACCGGCCGCCGCCCGTTGGTGCGGGTGCTCGGAGAGCCACGACAGATCGTGGACCCCGCCCGAGACCTCGACGACCACGTCACCGCCGTCACCGCCGTCGCCGCCGTCGGGCCCACCGCGCGGCTTGAACGGCTCCGAGTGCAGCGAAGCGGAACCGGCCCCCCCGCGACCGGCCTCCACATGCACGGTGCACTCATCCACGAACGCCACGGACACAGCCTAGGTGGTCGTCGGGAGCGGCCGCGGTCAAGATGGTGCCGTGGTTGCCTCGAGGGTGTGGATGGTCCACCTGCAACGCGGCTCCGTGCCCAACGAGGTGGAAGGGCTGTTGTTCGTCGATGAGACCGCCGTGCGCTTCGAACACGACACCGGAGGCACGACCACGGTGCCGTTCCGCGAGGTGCTGAGCGCGCGACGGATCCGAGGGTCACCGATCCTGATGCTGCGGTGGGAGCGCGACGGAGAGCGTCGCGAGACGGCGTTCTACTTCGCGGCGCCGCCGCCGCTCGGGCCGCTCGACAACCGGCCGGGAGCCCCGCACGGGACACCGCCGACCGCGACGTCGACGTTCCGGCGCACCACGAAGCGCAAGCAGCGCCGCGACAACACGAACTACCTGGCCACCTTCGCGGGGACCTTCAAGGAAGAGATCCAGGGATTGGTGGCCGAGATACGCACCGGGATCGAGGCCGCGAAGCCCTCGAACGGCGACTAGGCCGAGGCGGCCTGGGTCGGCTGGATCGAGGCGTAGCGGCGCCCCCGAGACGTGAGGAAGGTCACCACGCCGTCTCGCGTGGCGAACAGCGTGTCGTCGCCGCCCTTCCCGACCCCGTCGCCCGGGTGGATCCGGGTGCCGCGCTGGCGCACGATGATGCTCCCGGCCGTCACGGTCTGGCCGCCGAAAGCCTTCACGCCGAGCCGCTTCGAGTTCGAGTCGCGGCCGTTGCGGGACGAGCCGCCGCCCTTCTTGTGTGCCATGGCTCCTCCAGGCTACCAGTGAGCCCCGCCCACCCCGGCCCCGCTAGCCCAACGAGACGTCCTGGATCTCCAGGAGCGTGAGCTGCTGCCGGTGACCGGTGTGGCGCGCGTAGCCCGTCTTCGGGCGGTACTTCACGACCCGGATCTTGTCGCCCTTCTTCTCCCCGACCGGCTTGGCCACAACCGTGGCCTTGGATGCCGCGGGCCCGGCGTAGGTCTTCCCGGCATCGTCGACGACCAGCAGGGGCGTGAACGTCACGGTCTCGTCGGCGCCGATCAGCTTCTCGACCTCGATCACGTCGCCGGCGGACACCTTGTGCTGCTTGCCGCCGCTCTTGATCACCGCGTACATCGTGGGGGCGCGCCTTTCACTCGTCGTAGGTGAGGATGATCCCCCGACCTTCGCAGGTGGGGCAGGTCTCGGAGAACGACTCGACCAGGCCCGAGGATACCCGCTTGCGGGTGACCTGCATCAGGCCGAGCGGCCCGATCTCGAAGACCTGGGAGCGCGTCTTGTCGATCGCCAGGGACTCGCGCATCGTGTCCTCGACCTGCTTCTTGTTCCGCTCCAGGAGCATGTCGATGAAGTCGATCACGATGATCCCGCCGATGTCGCGCAACCGCAGCTGGCGCGCCACCTCGCGCGCGGCCTCGAGGTTCGTGTTCACCACGGTCGCCTCGAGGTTCGTCTTGCCGACGCTCTTGCCGGTGTTGACGTCGACGATCGTCATCGCCTCGGTGCGCTCGATGATCAGGTAGCCGCCCGACGGCAGCCAGACCTTCCGGTCGAGCGCCTTGTGGATCTGCTCGACGATCCGGTGCTCCTCGAACGCCGACAGCGGGCCCTCGTGCAAGGTCACCTTCTCGGCCAGGTCCGGCGCGACCTCACCCAGGTAGTCCGTGACGAGCCGGTGCACGCGCGGGGAATCCGTCACGAGCTCGCGGTACTCCTCATCCGTGAAGAGGTCGCGGACGACGCGGACCGTGAGCTCGGGCTCCTCGTACAGCACCGTCGGCGCCTTCCCCTTCGCCGCCTTCTTGGTGATGTCCTCCCAGATCGCGAGGAGCCTGCGGAGGTCGGCCTCCAGCGCCTCCTCCGAGACGCCCTCGGCGGCGGTACGGACGATCACCCCATGCTCCGGCGGCTTGACGCGCTTCAGCAGGGTCTTCAGGCGAGCTCGCGCCTCCTCGGGGAGCCGGCGGCTGATGCCTTGGAGGTTCTGGTTGGGTGCCAGCACGAGGTAGCGGCCGGCGAGGCTGAGGTTCGCGGTGAGGCGCGCGCCCTTGCCACCCATCGGATCCTTCGTGACCTGGACCATCACCGCCTGACCGGAGCGCAGCAGCTGTTCGATGCGCGGCGCGGGGCCCTCGATGTCCTCCGGCGAGTAGTTCACCTCGCCCGCGTAGAGCACACCGTTACGGCCGCGGCCGACGTCGACGAACGCGGCCTCCATGCCGGGCAGCACGTTCTGCACCCGACCGAGGTAGACGTTGCCCACCATCGAGGTGGCGCCCGCCCGGGTCACGTAGTGCTGGACGAGGATGTCCTCCTCCAGCACGGCGATCTGGTCGCGCTCTCCATGCTCGGTGATCACCATCAGCTTGTCGGTGATGCGCGGCGGCGCGACGAGCGGCTCGCGGCGGCGGCGTCCGTCGCGGCCCCGGGTCCGGGTTCCGCGGATCCGGCGGGTCGGCCCGCCGGCGGCCACCTGCTCCTCGATCGTGGTCGGCTTCGACCGCTTCTGCGATCCCTTCTGCTTCGCCGGGGCCTTCGCGGCGGCGGGCGCCGCGGGCTTCGTCGAGGTCGCGTCTCCCGAGGACGACCGGCGTCGACGGCGTGACGAGGTGCTCTTCGTGGCCTCGGAGTCGGGCTCCGCGTCGTCGCGCTGCTCGGCGACCGCCTCGGCGGCGGCGTCCGGGGAGTCCGGGTCGACCTCCACCGGCGCGGCCGCGGTCTTCTTGCCCCGGCCGCGTCCGCCGCGCCGGCGACGGCGCTTGGGCGCCGTCGGCGTGTCGGCATCGCCGGTCGCCGCTGCAGCGTCGCCGCCCGAAGCCTCGGACGCCTCGGGCGCCTCTGGCGCCCCCTGCGCCTCGGAGGCACCCTTCGAGGAGGCCGTCTTCACCGGGCGACGCCCGGCGTTGCCGCCGGCGTTGCCGCTCGATCGCCGGCGTGGCGCTGCGTTCTGGGTTCCCTTCCGCGGCGGCTCTGCATCCGCGGACACCCCTGCGGACCCCTCCACGGGAGCATCGGCGATCTCCACCGTCTCGCCGTCGGTGGCTGCTGCCGTCGCGCGGCTCGTTCCTCCGCGGCCACGGCCGCGGCCCCCGCGCCGGCGACGCCGGCGGGCGCTGGAGGTTGCGGCAGGTCGGTCGGCGGGTTCGTTCGTCGTGGCGTTCGGCTCGCCGCCAGCGCTCACGGGTGTGACGTCGTTCGACACCTGTGTGTCGTGATCCACGCGGATCTCCCTTCGTTCGTTGCGAGGGGAACCACGGAGGACCATGCGGCGGCGCCGGGGCATCGTCCCTGGCCACCGTCGATCGGCGAGACGCCCGGGGGTCGCGTACGCCGCGACGCCGAACCCTTACCGTGCATCAGATGCGGTCCTTCCGGGGCTGCGTCCTCGCGCGGCGTCCCCTGCGGGCCGCTCGGCGCGGGCGCGCCTCCCTCGACTTCCTGTTCGATCCCGCTCGGAGGTCGGCCGGAGCCGCCCGCCCGGCGGGCACGTCTGGCCTGAGGATAGCAGCAGTCGACTAGGCAGCTCCCACCCGCTCGGGTACCTGTCGGCCATCCGCCCCACAGCGGATGTCCCCCGGCAGGAACCCCCCTCGGCCGGATACCGCACCTGGGGGGTGGGGCGCACCCTTCGAACGATGAGCGCCCCCACCCTTCCCCTGGGCGTGCCGAGTCGCGTGCGCGTGCTCGTCGTGGACGACAACGACGGGTTCCGTGAGTCCCTCGCGTCGCTGGTCGACGGCGAGGACATGGAGATCATCGGGCAGGCCTGCAGCGGGCCCGAGGCGATCGAGATGGTCCGTTCGCTCGCGCCCGACGTCGTCCTGATGGACGTGCGCATGCCCGAGATGGATGGGATCGAGGCCACACGGCGTCTCAAGGCTCTCCGGCCCACCCTGGGGGTCGTGGCGCTGACGGGCTTCGAGGAGCAGCGAGCGGTGCGCGACATGCTGGTCGCCGGCGCGTCCGGCTACGTGCTGAAGGACTCCGATGGCGACGAGATCCTCAACGCGATCCGGAGAGCGGCTTCGGGCGGGGCCTTGCTGTCTTCCGAGGTCACCCCGACCGTGATCGAAGAGCTGATCGAGTCCCTCGAGCGGGAGCGACGCCGGACCCGCCAGCTGGAGATCGCGCAGGAGGCGCTCCTGGAGCGGGCGGCGCGCCGGCAGCAGCTGATCGGCCGCGTCGGCCACGAACTGCGGACGCCGGTCACGGTGATCCTCGGGCTGGCTCAGAGCTTGCAGCGCGGCGGCATGTCCCACGAGCAGTTCGAGGAGGTCCTCGACACCCTGGTCTCCCGCGCCGAGGGCCTGGCCCGCCTCGTGCGGCGGTTCGAAGCGGCCGTCGAGGCCGGCCTGACGGAGTGGGCGAACGTCACCGACCTCGCGCTCGAGGTCGCGGAACGCGAGCCCCGGGTCAGCGTGGACGCGCCGGCCTCCCCCGTGATGACCACGCTGAACCGCACCGCCGGTTCGCGCATCCTGGAGGAACTCGTCGAGAACGCGCTCGCGTTCTCCGCGGAGGAGACCGAGGTCACGATCAAGATCTCCGCCCCCGTGCCCGGCACCAGCCCTCAGGTCCGGGTGATCGACCGGGGGCCGGGCATCGAACCGCACCAGGTCTTGCGGATCTTCGAGCCGCTGGAGCAGGCCCAGGACCTCCACACCCGGACGCATCCGGGGGTCGGGCTCGGCCTGAGCCTCGCCCGACTCTCAGCGCGCGCGATGGATGGCGACGTCGTCCTGGAGAGCACCGGCCCCGAGGGCTCGACCTTCCTGTGGACCGTCGCACCCGGCGCCGAGGACGCCGCCGGCGAGCGCGTTTAGGTGAACCGCCGCATGTGGATGCTCTCGAGCATCCCGATCGCGGCGAAGCTGACCAAGATCGACGATCCTCCGTAGGACATGAACGGCAGCGGGATGCCGGTGATCGGCATGATCCCGATCACCATCCCGATGTTGACGAACATCTGGATCGCGAACATCGAGGCGATGCCCGCAGCCATCAAGGTCCCGAACGGATCCTTGGCCAATGCCGCGATCCGGATCGCGCGCCAGAGGATCAGCGCGTAGAGGAACAGCAGGAGCATGGCGCCCACGAAGCCGAACTGTTCACCCGCGGCCGTGAAGATGAAGTCCGTGTGCTGTCGGGGGACGTAGTCGAGGTTCGTCTGCGTCCCCTTCATGTACCCGCGGCCGAACAGACCGCCGGAGCCGACCGCGATCAGCGACTGATCGAGGTTGTACCGGACATCCTCGGGCACGTTCGCACGGTCGAGGAACGCGGTCAGGCGTTGTCGCTGGAAGTCCTTGATCACGCCCAGCTGGAACGCCAACGCGATCATGATCATCCCGGTGATCGTGAGGACCAGGAGATGCTTGAGCCGCGTCCCGGCGACGATCAGCATGCCGACGACGATCGCGGCGAGGACGATCGACGTGCCGATGTCCGGTTGGGTGAACACGAGCGCCAGCGGGATCAAGGCGGCGGCGAGCACCCGGACCAGGTCGGCCAACGTCGGTTCGGGGGTCCGGATCTCCGAGAGGATCGCCGCGAGCATGACGATCACGCAGAGCTTGGTGATCTCCGATGGGGTGATCTGAACACCCGCGATCGAGAACCAACGCTGGGCGATCCCGCTCGGGTCCGTCGCGCCGATGCCGGGGATCTTCACCAAGATGAGCGCGACGAGCGCGCCGGCGTAGATGAATCCCGCGTACACCTTGAAGTACCGGTAGTCGAACGCCGCGATCACGGCGACGATCAGCAGGCCGAGGCCCGCGGTCGCGCCCTGCTTCACGACGCGGATCAACCAGAAGGCCGCCTCGTTCGGCGTCGTCGCGCTGATCGAGTGCAGCACGACGAGCCCCGCGACCGTCAGGACGGCGATCAGCGCGAGGAGCACCCAGTCGACGTGGCGGATCGGTCGGCGTTCGTCGGACCAGATCCGGCCTGCCACCAGGTCCATCTAGCGATCCACCGTCCTTCGCTGCCTCATCGGTCCTGCGAGAGCCCGCTCGAGCACCCGCTGCCCCCCGTCGGGGCGAGGTGATAGATGTCCTGGATCACGTCGCGGTTGATCGGCGCCGCGACCTGCGCGCCGAACCCACCCTGCTCGACCATCGTCACGACGATGTACTCGGGTGCGTCGGGGTTCGGGCCCGCCATCGAGGCGAACCATGACGTGTCCTGGTACGGCGGCCGCTCGGCCGTCCCGGTCTTGCCGCCGACGGCGATCTGGGAGAACGGGAAGCCGCTGAACGCGCACGCGGCCGTGCCCGAGGACGTCACCCCGCGCATCGCCGAGCGGATGTACGACAGCTCGGCCGGCGAGTACGGGAGCCGCCGGTCGCAATGGGCCTCCGGCCGCTTCGCGATCGTGCCGTCGGGGGCCACGACCTCACCGACCACGTGCGGGCGGCACAGATGCCCGCCGTTCGCGATCGCGCCGTAGGCCTGGGCGAGCTGGAGGGGACTCGCCGTCACGTAGGTCGAGCCGATCATCGTCAGGATGTCACCGCCGGGGACCCAGCCGTCGGGGAACAGGTCGGGCCGGGTCTTCGCCCACGCCGCGTCGGGCACGAGCCCCGACGCCTCCGACGGCAGGTCGACCCCGGTGGGCGAGCCGAACCCGAACTGGCGCAGGTCCGCCTGCAGCAGCTCGCCGCCGGATCCCAGCTGGTCGTTCACGTAGTGGAAGTAGAACTGCGAGCCGAAGCCGTAGAAGACCGTGTCGCAGGACACGCGGATCGCGTCGTAGAGGCTCATGTAGCTGTTCGACGCGTCCCAGTTGTGGAAGATCGCGCCCGAGGTGTCGCCCGGATGCGTGTAGGTCGATGTGCACGGGTAGCTGCCGCCGAGCGAGGCGATCCCTTCCTTGAGCGCTACGAGCGCGGTGATGGGCTTGAACGTCGACCCGGGGATGTAGCCCAGCTGCATCGCACGGTTGAGCGCCGGCGCCATCGGGCTCTTGTAGAGGTACGCGGACTCGCTCGGCGTGAGGCCGCGCACGAGCCACCGGGGATCGTAGGAGGGCAGCGACGCCATCGCCCGCACCGCCCCGGTCTTCGCGTCGAGGACCACCACGGCGCCGGCGTTGGCCTGCAACGGCCGGCCGCTGGAGTCGGTCTGCCCGCGCGCCCGCAGGAGGCCCGCCGCGAGCTCGCGCTCGGCGGCGGCCTGGATCCGCGCGTCGATCGTCAGATGGAGGTCGTCCCCGGGCGTGGGTTCGATCGTGGCGAACTTCCGGATCGTCTCGCCATCGGAGTTGACGATGTACTTCTGCTCCCCCTGGGTGCCACGCAGGTACTTCTCGTAGACCTGCTCGACGCCCGCGCGCCCGATCACGTCGCTCTGCTGGTAGCCCTTCGACTTCAGCTGGTCGTACTCCTGGGCGTTGATCAGCCCCACGTAGCCCAGCACGTGGGCGGCGAGGCGCCCGTCCGGATAGCTGCGCACCGCCGTCTGGGCGACCTGGACGCCGGGGAACAGGTCCGGGTGCTCGGAGATGTAGAACACCGCGTCCTTGGGAACGAACTCCGCCACCGGGATCGGCTGGAACGGGTAGTACCGCTGGTCCTGAAGGCTCTTGACCAGCGTGCCGACGTCGATATGCAGCAGCCGGGCCAGTCGCGCGATCACGGCCTCGCCGTGGCTGCCGAGGGCCGAGCGGTCGATCGAGACCTCGAGGCTGCTCTGGTTCCCCACCAAGAGCCGGCCCTGGTCGTCGTAGATCTGGCCCCGCAGCGGCGGCAGGTACGTCAGCCGGACGCTGTTGTTCAGCGCGTCCTGCTGGAACTGGGTGGTGGCCAGAACCTGCAGGAACCACAGGCGGGTCGAGAGCGCGACGAACATCAGCGCCACGAGGAGCGCCAGCACCTTCAGCCGCGACGACGCCTTGTCCATCTAGAAGCGCACCACCCTCCGTGGTCGGGATCTCTCGGTGATGCGTCGCAGGAGGGGGTAGAGGATCGGTGTCAGCACCGCGTTGTACACGGCGGTCAGCAGCGCCACCTTCAGGCCGTAGGTCACGCTCATGTCGAGGTTGCCCAGGAGCAGGGACACGACCTCGTAGAACAGGATGCCCGCCGCCGTGCCCACCGCCACGACCACCGTGGGGAGCAGCGGCGACGGAGACGTGATGAACTGCCGCAGCATCCCCACCGCGTAGCCCAGCAGGGTGAGCGTGAGCGCGGTGATCCCCTTGGGCTGGTTCATCAGGAAATCTTGGGACAACCCGGAAGCGAACCCGACCGCGGCGCCCTCGTTCGGCCCCTCCAGCAGCGCGATCACGATCGTGACCAAGTAGAGCAGCTCGGGCCGCACGCCCAGCAGGCGGAGCTGGGAGAACACCGTCGACTGCAGGAGCAGTGCGGTGACGACGATCGCCACGATCGACAGGACACGGCGGACCACCTACCCCGCGCCTCCGGACTTCGTCTGCAGCACCAGCACGTACTGGAGCGCGGAGAAGTCGACGGCAGGACGCACCGTCACGGAGGTCTCCAGGGTGTTCGTGTTCTGCACCACGCTCGCGACCTGGCCGATCAGGATGTCGGGCGGGTAGCGACCGTGTTGTCCGTTGATCTCGTAGCTCACGGTGAAGACCTCGATCGGCTGGTCGCCGCTCAGGTCGACCTTCGCATCGGGCGAGATCAGGTCCATCCGCGGATCCTGCTCGCCCTGACCCGTGACCAGGCCCGTCTCGCCCGAGCCGCTGAGCCTCCCGGCGACCGCGAAGCGCTGATCGATCAGCAGTTGGACATCGGAGGACACCGGCGTCACGGACACGACGAGCCCGACGAGGCGCGGGGAGGTCGCGCTCCCGGTGATCACGGGCTGGCCGACCTGGATCCCGGCGTTCGAGCCCTGGTCGATCGTGATGGTCCAGTCGAAGTTCGACACGCCGTTGCCGATCACCACGGCCGGGACCGCCCCGGGGTCGAGCGTTTGCTGCAGGCCCAGGAGGTCCTGGAGCTGGGCGACCCGGACCTGGAGCTCCGCGTCGTGGATCAGCTGGGACTGCGCCTCGATCAGCTGCGACCGCAGGTCCTGGTTCTGGCGCTGGAGGGTCGGCAGGTGCGCGAGCCCCGACAGGAAGTCTCCGACCGGCCGGCTGACGGTGTCGGCGCCGCGCTGCAAGGGGGCCATGGCCGTCTGCGCGGCCCGTCCGAGCGTCTCGAGGGGGCCGCTCTGCCCCTGGCGGTAGTCCATCGTGATGATCACCAGGGAGACCGACACGAGCGCGATGACCAGGAGCCGCGTCGAGCGGAGGCGGGAGCGCGTGGCCACCGCGGGCCTACCGCCGGCTGCTCGGGCTCACCAGGACGCGCTGGAGCACCTCGAATTCCTCGAGGCACTTCCCGGAACCGAGCACCACCGCCTGCAGCGGCGTGTCGGAGATGCGGACCGGCATGCCGGTCTCATGGCGCAACCGCTTGTCGAGGCCGCGCAGGAGGGCGCCGCCACCGGTGAGCACGATGCCGCGGTCCATGATGTCGGCCGCGAGCTCGGGGGGCGTCCGATCCAGCGTCGTCTTGATCGCGTCGATGATGGCGTTCACCGGCTCCTCGATCGCGCGACGGATCTCTTCGGCGCTGATCGTGATCGTCTTCGGGAGACCCGAGACGAGGTCGCGGCCCTTGATCTCCGCGACGAGCTCATCAGGCATCGGGAACACCGAGGCGATCGCGAGCTTGATCGCCTCCGCCGTGCGCTCGCCCAGCAGCAGCGAGTACTCCTTCTTCACGTGCTGGATGATCGCCTCGTCCAGCTCGTCGCCGCCGATCCGGATGCTCGTGGACGTCACGATGCCGCCGAGCGAGATCACCGCGACCTCGGTGGTCCCCCCGCCGATGTCGACGATCATGTTGCCGGTGGGCTCGTGGATCGGCAGCAGCGCGCCGATCGCTGCCGCCATCGGCTCCTCGATGATGTACGCGCGGCGGCTGCCGGCCGCGATCGTCGCCTCCTCCACCGCGCGTTGCTCGACGCCGGTGATCCCCGACGGCACGCACACCACGACCCGCGGCTTCGCGAGCAGTCGGCGCTTGTGCACCCGCTGGATGAAGTAGCGCAGCATCTTCTCCGTCACGTCGAAGTCGGCGATCACGCCGTCCTTGAGCGGCCGGACCGCCTGGATGTGGCTGGGCGTGCGCCCGATCATCCGCTTGGCCTCGGCGCCCACGGCCAGGATGGCGCCCGTAAGGGTGTTGATCGCGACGACGGACGGCTCGTTCAGGACCACACCGCGCCCACGCACGTACACGAGCGTGTTCGCGGTCCCGAGGTCGACCGCCATGTCGCGACCAAGGAACCCGAGGACCCCCTCGGTCCCCTGGGAGCGGGGGCGGGGGGAAGACGAACGCTGAACCCTCTCGGCCATGGGTTTCGCGAGGTCATCCAACCAGAGTCCACTCCGGGCTGGCAACTTCCCCCCGATGAAACCACGGCCGCGTCACAACCCGTTCCGGGACCCTGGACCGGTAGGCTTGCCGGCCATGGCGACCGCGGTGCTGTTCCCCGGCCAGGGGTCGCAGTTCCTCGGGATGGCCGATCCATGGGCCGGCCATCCGGCCGGCGCGGAGGTCCTCGCCGAGGTCTCGGATTTCCTGGGACGCGACGTGGTCGCGGAGGCGCACGACGAGGCGGCCCTGGCGACCACCGCGTTCGTCCAGCCCGCGCTCCTGGCCTGTGACGTGGCGGCGTTCCGGGTGCTCCTGGCCGAGGGCCTGAGCGACATCGTCGGCGTCGCAGGCCATTCGCTCGGGGAGTTCGCGGCGGTCGTCGCTGCGGGCTCGATGCGGCTCGCCGACGCGATCGCGATCGTCGCCATCCGCGGCGAGGCGATGCAGCGCGCCGGCGAGGAGCGCGCGGGGGCCATGACGGCCCTCCTCGGCCTCGGCGCGCCGGAGGCCGCGGCGCTCTGTGAGGAGGTGCGCGGGAACGACATCCTGGTGGTCGCGAACGAGAACTCCCCGGCCCAGAGCGTCGCCAGCGGCTCGGTGGCGGCGGTGGGCCGACTGGAGGCGCTGGCCAGGGAACGGAAGATCCGCGCCGTGCGGCTGCCGGTCGCCGGCGCGTTCCACAGCGAGCTGATGCGCCCGGCCGCCGATCCGGTCCGGGGGGCCCTGGCGGCCGTCGCGCTGGACGATCCGGCGGTCCCCGTGGCCGAGAACGTCACCGGGGAGCTGGTCCGCGACGCGGCGCGGCTCCGTGAGCTGCTGGAGGTGCAGGTCGTCTCGCCGGTCCGCTGGCAGACGGGGATCCGGTCGCTCGCCGACGCCGGCGCCTCGACGTTCCTGGAGGCCGGATCGGGCGATGTGCTCACGAAGCTGATGAAGAGGATCGCGCCGGACGCGGCCGCCCTGGCGATCGGATCGCCCGTGGACGCCCGTTCGGCGCTTGAGGGTTCGGGGAGCGTCGGTCCGATATCCTCGCCCCCGTGACCAGGCACGCCACCATCACGGGCGTCGGCTCGTCGCTCCCCACCCGGCTCGTGCCCAACGCGTGGTTCGAGTCCCGGATGGACACCTCGGACGCGTGGATCCGCGAGCGGACCGGGATCGAGGCACGCCACTTCGTCGACGACGGCACCCTGACCTCCGATCTGGCGGTGGAGGCTTCACGGCGCGCACTGGCGACGGCCGGGGTCCCCGCCGAGCAGGTCGACCTGATCGTGTGCGCGAGCGTGACGGGAGACGTGCCCTTCCCCGCCACCGCGGTCTACGTCCAGGACAAGCTGGGACTCGCCTGTCCGGCGTTCGACGTGAACGCCGCGTGCGCGGGGTTCTCCTACGGCCTGGCCACCGCGACCGGGTTCGTCGCGGCCGGTATGGCCGAGACCGTGCTGCTGATCGGTGCGGAGACGTTCAGCAGGATCCTCGACTTCACCGACCGCCAGACGGCGATCCTGTTCGGCGACGGCGCCGGCGCGGCGATCGTGCAGGTCTCGGAGCGCCCCGGGATCGAGGGGACGGTGCTCGGCGCCGACGGGAGTGCGGCGGAGATCCTGCTCATGCCGGGCGGCGGCTCGCGGCATCCCGCGACGGCCGAGACGGTCGCCGCCGGGCTGCATCGGATCGCGATGCCGAACGGTCGTGAGGTGTTCAAGCGCGCCGTCACCGAGATGGCCGCCGCGTGCCGGCAGGTGCTCGAGAAGAACGGCCACGCGCCCGAGGACGTCGACCTCCTGATCCCCCATCAGGCGAACGCCCGGATCATGCGGGCCGTGGCGGAGCGGCTCGGCGTGCCGCCCGAGCGCGCCGTGATCGACGTCGCGGAGGTCGGGAACACCAGCGCCGCCTCGATCCCGATCGCGCTCGACCGGGCCTACCGGGCCGGGCGGATGCACGAGGGCGACCTGGTGCTGTTCACCTCCTTCGGCGCCGGCCTGACCTGGGGCGCGACCGTGATGCGCTGGACGCTTCCGTCCCCCGGGGAGCCGTCGTGACCTCCCGGGTGGCGGTGGTGACCGGCGGCTCGCGCGGGATCGGACGCGCCTGCGCCGTCGCGCTCGCCGAGGCCGGTTGGATCGTGGCGATCGGCTACCGGACGAACGAGCAGGATGCGAAGGAGACCCTCGAGGCTCTCGCCGGCGCCGGGACCCCAGGCATCGCGGTGATGCTGGACGTCACCGACGACACCAGCGTGCAGGAGGCGTTCCGGCGCGTCGCCGACGAGGCCGGCAACGTGACCGGGCTGGTGAACAACGCCGGCCTGTCGCGCGACGGGCTGTTGCTGAAGTACCCGATGGACGTCTACGAGGCAACGATGGCCACGAACCTGCGCGGGTCGTTCCTGTGCTCGCAGGCGGCGCTGCGCGGGATGCTCCGCGAGAAATGGGGCCGCATCGTCAACATGTCGAGCGCCGTGGCGCTGCACGGCAACGCCGGCCAGACGGTGTACGCGGCCACGAAGTCGGGCCTGGTGGGCTTGACGCGCTCGCTCGCCCGCGAGGTCGCGGCGAAGGGGATCACCGTGAACGCGCTCTGTCCGGGTCTGCTCGACACCGACATGACCTCGCACCTGACCGACGAGGCCCGCGCCTACTACATCGATCAGACGCCGCTGCAGCGCCCGGCGCGCCTGGAAGAGGTCTCCGCGGTCGTGCGGTTCCTGATGTCCGAGGAGGCTTCGTACGTCAACGGCGCGGTGATCCCGGTGGACGGCGGGCTCACGGCGTAGGACGCCGCGCCCCGATAGGCTTGGTGGGTCCGGGAGCCGGACCCCTGACCAGGAGGAACGAACGCAGATGACCGATCGAGCAGAGATCGAGACTCGGGTGAAGAAGGTGCTCGCGGAGCAGCTCGCCGTCGACGAGGCACAGGTCGTGCCGGACGCCCGGTTCCAGGAGGACCTCAACGCCGACTCGCTCGACCTCGTCGAGGCGGTGCTCGCCCTCGAGGAGGAGTGGAGCATCGAGATCCCGGAGGACGAGATGGAGCCCGTCAAGACGGTCGGCCAGGCGATCGATCTGGTCGCGTCGAAGCTCGGCGTCAGCTGAGGCGGAACGCCCGTGTCCGATCCCCGTCGCGTCGTCGTCACCGGCATCGGTCCGGTCACGCCGGTCGGCATCGGCGTGGGCGACTTCTGGGATGGGCTCACGTCCGGCCGCAACGGTGTGCGGACGATCTCGAACTTCGACGCCAGTGACCTTCCGGTGACGGTCTCGGGCGAGGTGCCCGGCTTCGATCCGAGGCGTTGGCTCGATGCCAAGGAGGTCCGCCGCACCGACCCCTTCGTGCACTACGCGCTCGCCGCCTCGTCCCTCGCCTGGGAGGACGCCGGCGACCCCGAGGTGGTCTCCGAGCGCGGCGGCTGCATCTTCGCCACCGGGATCGGCGGGATCCAGACCCTGCTGGCCGCGCACACGATCCTGTTGGAGAAGGGACCCGGCCGGGTCTCGCCGTTCATGGTGCCGATGCTGATGGCGAACGCGGCGGCCGGCCACGTCGCGATGCGCTACCGGCTGACCGGGCACAACATGGCGACCCTGTCGGCATGCGCGTCCTCGAACCACGCGATCGGCGAGGGGATGCGCCTGATCCGCGACGGGTATCTCGACCTGTGCGTGGTGGGAGGCTCCGAGGCCGCGACCGTCCGGCTGACCGTGTCCGCGTTCGCCCAGATGACCGCCCTGACGAAGAACCCCGACCCCGAGACCGCGTCCCGGCCGTTCGATGCCGAACGCAACGGGTTCGTGCTGTCCGAGGGGGCGGCCGCGTTGATCCTCGAGTCGGAGGAGCACGCCGCGGCGCGCGGCGCGCGGATGTACTGCGAGGTCGCGGGCTACGGCGCTTCCGACGATGCCCACCACATCACCGCGCCGGACCCGAAGGGCTCCGGTGCGACGCTCGCGATGCGGTGGGCGCTGCAGGAGGCCGGCGCCGAGCCGTCGGATGTCTCCTACATCAACGCGCACGGCACCTCGACGCCGCTGAACGACGCGGCCGAGACCGTGGCGATCAAAGCCGCGCTCGGCGACGACGTCGCGCACGGGATCGCCGTGTCGAGCACGAAGTCGATGACCGGCCACATGCTGGGTGCCGCCGGAGCCGTCGAGGGCTCGGTGTGCGCGCTGACGATCGCGAACGGCGTGGTGCCGCCCACGATCCACTACCGCACGCCCGACCCGGATTGCGACCTGGACGTGGTGCCGAACGAGGCCCGCACGATGCCGGTGTCGCTGGCGCTGTCGAACTCGTTCGGGTTCGGTGGCCAGAACGCGTGCATCGCGTTCCGTACGCTCCCGGCCGCCTAGGTCTCGAACGACCTCGTGAAGCTCGCGCCGTCGTAGTCGAGGGTTTGCGCGGCACCGCCGATCGGATCGAGGAACCGCACGCGGTCGGGCAGGCCCGCGTCGCCCACCGCGAACCGGTCGCCCTCGGACGCGATCAGCTCGCTCTCCTCGCCGTTGGCGATCTCCAGGAGGTACAGCCGCCCCTCGCGCGGATACACGCGCAGCGCCCGCGTCCAGGGTGAGTCGCTGCGGTACAGACCCGTGAGGCCGGCCCAGGCCGGAGGGTCCTCGGCGGCCGGCATCGCCTCCCCGCCCGCCGCCGTGTATCGAGCCGGCCCGTGCGCGAGCCCGACCACGCGGCCGTCCTCGCGCAGGACGCGCACGGGGTACCGGTCGAGCGCGGGATGCGCGCCGACCAGCTCGTCGGGATCGGTTCCGAGCGGCTGGAGCGGCACGGCCAGGGGCCCGGCGTGCACGACGGCGCCCGCCGCGGTCTCCTCGATCCGGAAGGTCCGGTCCGGGCCCGCGTATGTCCCCGCCGCGTCGGCGGCCGGGCGCAGCGGCTCGGGGGGCGGCGGCGGTTCGGTTCCCCGGAGTGCGGCCTCGACCGCCGCGAGCGCGAAGGCGGCGAGTGCGCCCTTCTCGCCGCCGCCGTTCTGACAGATCGCCACGGCGAGGCCGTCGTCGGGCCGGATCTCGAGGATCGCCGTGAACCCGACCGTCCCGCCCGTGTGCCAAAGCACGCGGCGGCCGTCACGCCGCGTGACGCCCCAGCCGTAGCCGTACGGCGAGTCGGGCTCGTCGCTCTCGACGTAGGCGGCCGTCCAGCGCGCGAACGCCTCCGGCGCGAGCAGTCCGCGCCCCTGCGCGAGGATCATCCGCGCGTACGCGCACAGGTCCGGCGCCGTGGAGATGATCGATCCGTCGGCGGTGTTCGAGGGCTGCCAGATCGCGGGCCCGAGCGGGCTCTCTCCGTGGGGTACGCGGTCGGCGACGACCGGCTCGTAGCCGACGGAGGCGTCCAGGCGGTCCTCATCCGTGATCGCGCCGGTGGACCGGGTCATGCCGAGCGGGCCGAGGATCCGCTCGAGGAGCAGTTCGTGGATCGGGGTGCCGGTCGCCCGCTCCAGGACGTGTCCGACGATCTGATAGCCGAGGTTCGAGTAGCGGTACCGCGAGCCGGGCGGGATCAGGGGCGGGGTGCGGCGCACGTGGAGCGCGTCCGCCTTCCCCCACGGGCTCGCGAGCGTGCCGCCGATCAGGCCCGACGTGTGCGTCATCAGGTGGTGCAGCGTGATCGGCCCGAAGGGCTCGGGCA
>Ga0187785_10000025_pt1 | contig 57389 bp, 48 predicted proteins | sample 0815_BV2_4_20_MG_FD_132466 | JGI IMG/M metagenome (GOLD analysis project Ga0187785, IMG submission 132466) | Tropical peat soil microbial communities from peatlands in Department of Meta, Colombia - 0815_BV2_4_20_MG | ecosystem: Environmental > Terrestrial > Soil > Wetlands > Peat | place...
CACGCATTCAAGTCAGCTGCCGTATTGTAGGAACAGAATTCTCATGAGCGTACGTCTTCTCGTCATAGGACTCAACCACTCCACCGCTCCCGTTGAGGTCAGAGAGAAGATTACTTTTCCCGGCGATCAGGACGGCCGCGTCACGATGCTCGTCGCCGACGTTCCCGGAGTGGAAGAGGTCATGATTCTAGCCACTTGCAATAGAGCGGAGATCATTGCGACTGCCGAGGATGCTTCAGCGGCTACAGAGCGGCTTATCGAAGTGATGGGCAGGATTCATGAACTGCATCCGGATTCTTTCAAAGACTTTCTCTACGTGAAGACAGACGGGGAAGCGGCGCGACACATCTTCAGAGTCGCATCGAGCCTCGATTCCATGGTACTGGGCGAATCCCAGATTCTCGGACAGGTAAAGGAGAGCTATCGCCGGGCGACCGCGGTGTCTGCCACTGCTGCGATTTTGAACCGCCTGCTGCATCGCGCTTTTTTTACGGCAAAAAGAGTCCGTACGGAGACCGGGGTAGGATCCGCTGCGGTTTCGGTCGCATACGTCGCAGTGGAGCTCGCGAAGAAAATACTGGGTGACCTGACGAACAAATCGGTGCTCCTGATAGGTGCGGGAGAAATGGCGGAGCTGGCCGCGCGGCATCTGTCCGGCCAGGTCGACCGGCCCGTGGTAGTCGTGAACCGCACTTTCGAGAATGCCTGCATTCTGGCAAAACAACTCGACGGCAACGCCATGTCCATGGAGCAGCTTCACGATGCACTCGCTGCAGCGGACGTAGTCATTACCTCCACGGGAAGTTGTGAGCCGCTTATCGGACCGCGCGAAATGAAACTCGTCATGCGGAGGAGGCGATTCCGGCCCATATTTGTTATCGATATAGCCATCCCTCGCGACGTGGAGCCCGAAGTGAACGATATCGACGGAGTGTATCTGTATAATATTGACGACTTGCAGTCGGTCGTCGATGAGAACATGGGAGAACGCCGCGAAGAAGCTCGACGAGGAGAAGGCATTGTGAGCGAGGAAGTGGAAAAATTTATGAACTGGACCAGGACACTGGAGTCCACCCCTACCATTGTGGCTCTCAGGGAAAAACTGGAAGCCATACGGGCCGGAGAATTATCCCGACTCAACGGCAGGCTGGCAAAATTGAGTCAGGCAGATCGAGAAACCGTGGAAATCATCACTCGGGCCATCATCAACAAAATAGCCCATGATCCAATATCCTTCTTGAAAAAAGCCGGGGTGAGATCCAGACGCAACGAATATTTGGACCTTGCCCAGAGACTATTCAAGCTGGATGGGCTCGTATCGGATCCCAAGACAGAGGAAGAAGTATCTCCGGAAGATGAACCTTACCATAGGAACAAGGGGTAGCGCCCTGGCTCTGTGGCAGGCCGAACATGTGGCGGCAGCCATAGAGAAACGCTATACGCACGTGCATGTTGCTCTCAGGAAGATCAAAACTCAGGGCGACAAAATTCTTGATACGCCTCTGGCCAAAATAGGAACTAAAGGCTTATTCACAAAAGAAATCGAAGAAGCCCTTCTGGAAGGTAGAGTGAACCTTGCAGTGCATTCCATGAAGGATGTGCCGACTGACCTGCCGCGAGGGCTGAAACTGGCCGCAGTCATGCAGCGGGAAGATCCTCGGGACGTGTTCCTGTCCAGGGACGGCCGTGGTCTCCGGGACCTGAAAGCGGGGGAGCGGATCGGCACGTCGAGCCTGAGGCGAAAGGCATTCCTCCTGAATCGTTTTCCCGGCCTGGACGTGATTTCCATAAGAGGCAACGTGGAAACCCGCATCCGCAAGATCGAGACGGAGAACCTGTCGGGGATACTGCTGGCCGCTGCGGGGATAAAGAGAATGGGCATGGAAGAGAGAATCACGGAGTATGTCGATCCGGAGATCATGATACCCGCCATAGGCCAGGGCGCCTTGGCCATCGAAATCCGAGAAGACGATCCGGAGACCGAAGCGTTCATCGCCCACCTCAACGATCCTGGGACTGCAACGTGTGTTCGTGTGGAACGGGCTTTTCTGATGCGTCTGGGCGGCGGTTGCCAGGTTCCCATTGCGGCGCATTGTACGCAGCAAGGATCTGAGATTCGAGTTGCGGGCGCCGTGGTTCACCCGGATGGCAATCCCATTTTCCGGGATCTTGTTGTGACAAACAGCTCGAGCCCCGACACGGGCACCCGGCTCGCGGACGCCCTGATAAAGCAGGGAGCGGATGAAATACTGCAATGCGTCTTTTCTAATGAGTGGGAACCGGGGCCGACCATGGACATCATTTAACGATTCGCGTTTCAGGGAATGTGTAACCCAAAAAAAGAGACGACCTTTGAGACTCAAGAAAAGAAATGGACAACATGACGAACGGACATGAAAATGAGGCCGGCACCGTTTTTCTCGTGGGCGCGGGCCCCGGAGATCCCGGTCTGATCACGGTAAAAGGGCTGAATAAGATAAGAAGCGCCGATGTGATCGTGTACGACTATCTTGCGGGCAAGGATCTGATCCAGGAGGCGCGGCCGGACGCGGAACTCATGTACGTGGGGAAAACGGGCAAGGACCATACGCTGGAACAGACCGAAATTAACGATCTTCTCGTGAAAAAAGCGCGGGAAGGAAAAACCATTGTCAGGCTAAAGGGCGGGGATCCCTATGTGTTCGGCAGGGGTGGCGAGGAAGCCGAACAACTCCACGCAGCCGGTATTCCCTTTGAGGTGGTGCCGGGAATCAGTTCTGCGATTGCTGCTCCCGCGTATGCAGGCATACCGGTTACCCATCGTGATCATGCATCAATGGTGACTTTCATTACCGGGCACGAAAACCCGGAAAAGAATCGCTCCGCAATAGACTGGGAAGTCGTGGCGCGGAATCCGGGAACTCTCGTGTTCTTGATGGGCGTGAAGAACCTTCCCACCATATCGGCATCGCTTGTGAAACATGGCAAGCCCGCAAGCACGCCTGCTGCCCTGGTGCGGTGGGGAACCACACCCAAACAGGTTTCCCTTGTTTCCACGTTGTCCGAAATACCTGACGAGGCACGGCGCAAGGGGTTCAAGGCTCCGGCAGTGCTGGTCGTGGGGTCCGTGTCGAGCCTCAGTGACACCCTGGGTTGGTATGAGAGAAAACCTCTGTTCGGGAAACGCGTTCTCATCACCCGCGGCCGGGAGCAGTCCAGGAAAATGGCGGAAAAAATTGCGGAACAAGGCGGTGATCCCATACTGTTTCCCACGATCCAAATCCAGGGGCCGGGCGATTACGGTCCCCTGGATACTGCTATTGCCGCGGCGAACCGGTACGATTGGATTCTTTTCACCTCGGTGAATGGAGTAGATCGTTTTTTCAAGCGGTTTTTCGAGCTCAGGGAAGACATTCGAGATCTGGCTGGCCCCAGAATGGGAGCCATCGGGCCGGTCACTGCAGCTGCGTTACGAAAACTCGGCCTCAAAGTGGACCTCCTCGCGAAGGAATTCGTCGCGGAAGGTGTATTGGAATTACTGGCCGAGGACGACGTGAAGGGCAGGCGGTTCCTCATACCCAGAGCGGAGAAAGCGCGGGAAGTGCTTCCCGAAGGAATTCAGGCCAGGGGCGGAGAGGTAGACGTGGTGCCCGTGTACAGGACGGGGCTGCCGGACCATGCTGATGTCATGGAAATGAGGCATCTTCTCGACGAAAAAGGCGTGGATGCAGTGACATTCACCTCATCGTCAACGGTCACCCATTTTGTGGAGATGCTGGGCAGGGAAACCATAGCCGAAGCACTCCGGGGAATAACCCTCGCATCTATAGGACCGGTGACGTCCGGGACCCTGAAAGAATGCGGGCTGCCCGTGCACGTGGAAGCAGGTGAGTACACGATCGACGGTCTCGTGAAGGCTCTCGCGAGGTATTTTAAACAGGATTGAACGGCTTCTTGGCCGCTGTGTGAAAAATTTCAATCATGCTCCGGTGATTGGCTTCCAGCGAGTACCGGCCGGCAGTCTTGGCCGCCGCAGCCGATGCGCTTCGGAGGAAATCCGCGTCCAGAAATTGTTCCATAGCAAGGGACATTTCAGCTATGTTACGAGGATCGTTCAATATCATTCCATCCGATCCATGCGTGACGATTCCGGCTGCGCCGTTGAAGAGAGTCGTTATGGCAGGCAATCCGGCTGCCATAGCCTCGAACACCACCAGTGAACACGCGTCGTAGAAAGTGGGAAGCACGAAAACGTTGCAGGATTGATAATACCTCTCCGGCTTCTGTGTTGCACCGGGAAACAGCACAATATCGTTGACTTGTAGTTGATTCACCAATTTGCGCAGGGAAGGGTAGGGAGAGCGGCCCACAACGATGACTCCGAATTTGCCCGGTCCCACTCTTTGTCGCAAGTGTGCAGCCGCTTCGATGAGGTATTTGACTCCTTTTTTTCTGAAATCGTAAGCCATGAACAGAAAGAGAACTTCGTCCCCGAACCCGAGCTTTTTTCTCATGTCCTGACGGACAATTCGGTTGGCTGATCCGAATCTTCGCTGGTCTATCCCGTTGTAAACCAGCCGAATATCGTCCCTTGTCACATTGAAATGATCAGCCATGTCCTGGCGCACCATTTCGGAAATGGCAACCACAGTCGGTCTCTGTTCCATTCTGAAAGGGGCGGATTCAATCCAGGCTCTCGCGTGATACTTGGGCATAGCGAAAAGCGCGAGCGTCTTGGCCAAACGCACCAAAGGGTTCCGAATTGCTTGAAGTTTTCTCATGTTGCTGATGAAATGAACGCCTCCATGGCTCTGGTAAACGTTCATCACCACGGTATTGCCGAAGCCCAACACCACGTCAAACGAATCGCTCCGTATGATACGCCTGTGACTCAGGGCAAAGTGCAGAAGCCGCACGCTGGGCGGGAAAAGCTTCGAAAGGCGAGGGATATGATGGAATATCGCAGCTTTCGGTTCTCCGTCCCAGGAGTGGCCGCACAGGTGCACTTCCCACCCCTCGGCGACCAAGGTCTTCGCCAACTCCACAGCATACGCCTCTGCGCCGCCTCCGTGACGACTGAAATTTTCCAGAGCCAGGGCAATTTTCATCGAGCACGTACCAATGAAATCAGTGTGGTCATTCGGGTGTGGCTTCCCCCACGTGATGGCTGACGTGCAGCCCTTTTTCCCATGCTTTGGCATGTTTGAGAAAAACGTAAAAAGCGCTGTTCACGGCAATGACCATGCCGGGCAGACCGTCGAGGAATCCCAATTTCCACACAGCGCATTCCAGAAACTTTCCCACAGCATGGAAAATGCCCATCAACAGGTACAAACTCGACGCGGAGCGTTTCCGATGATCTGCTGTCAGTGAGGAAAACCGATTAATAGTCTTCACCTGATCCGAAATATCCCGGTACACGTAGTGAAGGAGTGGGTGCTCGAGTTTTCTAACCGTTCCTTCGACTTCGAGGCGTTCATGCAGGCCGTCACCTGTCCATTTCCCGCGGCCGCGGCGTACCAGCCTGACTTTACGATCGGGATACCAGCCTCCGTGACGTATCCAGCGGTTCAAGTACCAGCTCATGCGTGGCATTGAGAATCCGTTCACTCCCGCGTCCGCATGACGTATCTCGTCCAGAATCTCTTTGGCGGAATCCGCGGAGAGAGATTCATCGGCATCCACATTCAAGATCCATTCTCCAGATGCCGTGTCCATGGCGAGTTGCTTCTGAGCCGTGTACCCCAGCCACTCCTGACGAATCACCCTCGCTCCGTGCGCTCTGCACATGTCCACCGTATTATCCGAACTACCCGAGTCGACGACAATTATTTCGTCCGCTATTGTAGCGCTCTTGAGGAGCCTGCCTATCCGGTCGGCCTCGTTCTTCGTGATCACCACGAGGCTGAGAACGATCGGCTTTGTGGATAGGGGCGCAGGAGTGTCCATGAACACGGATGATAGAAACGGCGGACAGCGATGTCAATTCATCTTTTTGAAGGGTGGCGGATCTGGCTTGCAGGCTTCATGGTTCACAGGATTGCAAGTTAACATAATATATCTTATCGGACATTCCGAACGGGGAGGTCCCGCACCTCAGCTCACCGGACCGCCCACGGGATTCACTTGAACTTCTATGCCTATCGTCCGGATAACTGACGCAACTTCTTGTGCCGCACGGTATGAGCCGTGAGCGACGACACAGGAACCATAGTGATCCACCTCCCACGCTATAGCAAATGCCTGCGCCTCGTTCACGCCGAGCGCGACCATGCTGACCACTATGACCTCCTGGTAGGTGTTGTAGTCGTTGTTTATGATTCGTATCTCGTACAGTTCATGCTCCTCCGGACCGGATTCATCGTCCTGAGGAATCTCGAGCTTTACCGGCGGAACACGTCGACCCGTATACGCATGGATCGGCCCCTGTTCCACCGGATGCAAGACGGATGTGCAACGAAATGCAGGAAGTCGGATATGCGGTAATTCTTGAAGTTCCAACGCTCTCAGACACTATTCCACTGTGAGGTCCAGTTCGGGAGGAATCTTGAAAGTCTTCGTTACGGTGCAGCCTTTTGCGATCGCTTTGAACGCGTCAGCATGGCTACCCAGTTGAGCGGCCACATTGCGGATACGAACGTGAATTCTTGAAATTCTCTCGGGTCTTTCACCGTACTCCCACTTCACTTCAGCTTCCAGGTCACTCAATTCCTTTCCGTGACGCCGTGAAGACCACACAATTCCGGTAAGCGCCTCGCACGAAGCCACTGCCGCAGCAACCAGTTCCGATGGATTCGGTCCGGAATTCTCGCCTCCGGACTGCTCCGGCAGGTCCACCACGAAACTCCAGTTGTCCGAAACGACCTCCATTTTTCGGGGGCCCGTTTGTTTCAGTTTTAATTTGTGCTCTTGCTCGTTCGCCTTGGTGCGTTGTTCCGGCATGTTCTCGACCGTTATCAGGAATGAATATTCCCGGCGGGAAACAAATCCAGGGCTCTATCCAGATCCGAAACCTTGAAGATGAACAGAGCGACTTCGCTATCAGAAAAACCCGAACCATACGTGTAGGCGATGTTGATCCCGGAATCTCCGAATTTCTTGGAGATCTTGTTCAGGATGCCTGGCTTGTTCGCCAACACTAACCCGATTACTTCCTGAATTTTCACCTGGTATCCGGATCTTCCGAGCACTTCGGCAGCCTGATCCGGACTGTCCGTGATCAGGCGGATCATCGAATACTTGGCCTCCTTCAGGATGGCTTCATAATAATCGCGAGGCGCAACTCTGCGCCCTGTCTGGCTTCGCGCGTCGTAAAGCGCGAGCAGGTATTCGTTCGCGTCTTGAATACTCATGGCCTCAATATTGATATGTTCGTTCGTGAGTATGGAGGTGAGCTTGGCCAGTTCTCCGGGTGCATCCGCGAGCATTACTTCGAGTTGTTTCTTGATGGGCATAATCGACTCCGAGCGATGACGTTAGAAGTGTTGCCGATATTATGCCTCAATTCTCTTCGCGCTCACAAGAAAAGAATCCCTCCTTTCAGAGAGGCAGCCCCTCGGCTGAACGCCGCTCCTCATGGAGGCTGTCTTTCGTCCCTTCGCAGGAACCGTACGGGAAAGTTCCGCTTTCAAAGACAACACTTTGGAGCTATACTTTGCCCGTGTTTATAGCAGCATGTCCTTCAGAACGGCCCGAAGGCCGTGCCTCCTGGATTCCAGACCGTTGCCTGCTGACTAAATCAACAGTAATTTAGTAACCGGAGGTCCGGTTGGAAACCGCGTTCCCTGAACAATTCTACCTGAGCAGCCTGCTGTCCATTAAAGTGGTGACCGCGGGACAGCGCATCCTGGGCAAGACAATCGATCTGAGTCTTGACCTCGATCTGGCGCAACCGGAGGTCGTCGGACTGCTCTATCGGAGCACGTGGTCGTACCAACGCTGGTCTGTACCGTGGAATGAGGTGGAATCCGTCACTCCTTCGGGCATTGTTCTCAAGCAAGGTGTCGTGCCGGTAAAGCATTCACGTGTGGAGGCACTGCCTTCGTCCCAGATATTCCTGCGGGACTTCCTTCTGGACAAGCAAATAGTGGACGTCCACGGCGCGAAAGTCGAACGGGTCAATGACCTTCTTTTCGTGACGTCCAACGGAAAACTTAAGCTTTCCCAGGTGGATGTCGGCTTGCGTGGACTTCTCAGGAGACTCGGATTTGAACATCCGGTGGTTCGTTTTTGGAAGTGGTTTTTTGATTATAGTCTCAAGGAGAAATTCATCGCCTGGCATTATGTCCAGCCTCTCGCAGATCGGGATCGGCTGAGACTGCAGATTCCCCAGAGTAGCCTCGCCACACTCCATCCCGCGGACCTGGCTGACATTCTGGAAGACATGGATGTCCATGAGCGGGCAGCTGTCGTAGAGTCCCTCAACGAGGAAATCCTGGCTGACGCGTTGGAAGAAATGGACCCGAAGGTTCAGGTCTCCATCATGAGGGGATTGGAACCTGAGAAGGCTGCAGACATTCTCGAGGAAATGTCTCCAGACGAAGCAGCAGACCTGATCGCGGATCTTCCCACGGATACCGCCCGGGACATTTTCGAGGAGATGGATCACTCGTACCAGGAGACGGTGAAAGGTCTCCTGGCGCATGAAGAGGACGAGGCCGGCGGGCTCATGACAACCCAGTTCATGTCCTTGTCTCCTGACAAGACTATTGTGGATGCTCTGGCATACATTCGAAAGCAAGCGGACCAGGTGGATGTTATTTATTACATTTACGTAGTGGATTCGGATGGAAGACTGATGGGAGTCATCAATCTCAGAGAACTTCTGTCCAAAGAGATATTCACACCTCTCGAGCGAATCATGACGACGAGGGTGATAACCGCGAAAATTGACGACGACGCTAAAGATCTGGCAGACTTATTCGGCAAATACGGTTTTCGAGCAATTCCCGTGGTGGACGAAGAGAGTCATATCATGGGCGTCATCAGGTTCAAGGCGCTCCTTGAAATCATTGCGCCTCACCTCGGGAAATAGTTTCGGAGCACAAAAGTGGTGAAATCGGGCGACAAACAGCAGACCACTACGACGCGAGACCGCGTCAAGAGGCGATGGGCCGGTCTGTGGGCGTTCCTTGTTCTGATGGGCCCGGGAATAATAACCTCCAATGTCGACAATGACGCGGGCGGCATCACGACCTATTCCCTGGCGGGGGCTCAATATGGTCTCACCATGCTATGGTCTCTCATTCCCATCACCTTTGTTCTCATCCTTGTCCAGGAAATGGGGGCAAGGATGGGAGTTGTATCCGGCAAAGGCCTTTCCGATCTCATTCGCGAAAGATTCGGCGTAAAGATAACGTTTTATTTGATGATTTTGCTCGTGCTCACCAATCTGGGAAATACCTTTGCCGAATTTGCCGGAATAGCGGCGTCTCTGGAAATATTCGGATTGTCCAGGTACCTGACCATTCCGCTGAGTATCATATTCCTCATGTGGCTTGCGGTAAAAGGAACATACAGATCAGTGGAAAAAGTCTTCCTGACAGCCTGCATTTTTTATCTGTCGTACGTAGCCACCGGTTTTCTCGTCAATCCCGATTGGGCGGACGTAGCTCATGCGGTGGCCGTTCCCGGGATCAAGCGGGACAGCGCGTTTCTTGTGATGCTCGTCGGTCTGGTGGGGACCACGATAGCACCGTGGATGCAGTTCTATCTGCAGGCCTCCATCGTGGATAAGGGATTGGGGGCCAAAGATCTTCGAGTGATGCGGTTCGACGTGATTACCGGCTCCATCCTGGTCAACATTGTGGCATTTTTCATAATTTTGGCCTGCGCGTTTACCCTGTTCAAAGCGGGAATCAAAATCGAGACCGCGGAAGAAGCAGCGCTTGCTCTGGCTCCTTTGGCCGGTGATTACTGCAAATGGCTTTTCGCGTTCGGGCTCTTCAATGCGTCCATGTTTGCCGCGGCTATACTGCCGTTATCCACTGCCTATACGGTGTGTGAGGCTTTCGGATGGGAATCCAGTCTCGACAAGAAATTTTCTGAAGCTCCCCAGTTCTACGGACTGTATTGTTTCACGATTTTTTTTTCGGGCCTTCTCATGCTCGTCCCCAAGTTGCCGCTGGTTACTATCATGTTCATATCTCAGGTGATCAACGGGCTCGTATTGCCTGTCGTACTCGTTTTCATGTTGCTGCTCATCAATGATAAATCGGTCATGCGAGACCACGTCAACGGCGCGACGATGAATTTTGTTTCCTGGACGGCCATTGTCCTGCTCACTGCGCTGAGCCTTTCCATGATAGGAAGTCAAGTCATCGATTTTGCGCGATCCTGATGCTCACTGTCTGTTCATCAAAGCAACGACCATCCCCTCTACCCCTTTTTCCAGATCGTTCGTTCCCACTTTTTCCCTCTTGTCGGTCTTCTCCGGAGTTGTGGAGTCGCCTGAGAACAGGCTCCCTTCCAGGTCGAAATCGGCTCCCCTGCATGTGACTTTCACTACAATCATCCAATGTCTCTCGCCGCGGCCGTATCTCGTTTCAAGAGATTCGCCGGGAGCGTTCTTCCGGTCCAGGTCCGTTGTACCGCGATAAAAGAAATAGTTCGCATCTGGAGGGCCGGAAAAAGAGACTCCCCTAAAATCACGCCCCTGGGGGTCGACGATCCTAACCTCTACGGGAAGCTTCGTTTGGTCGGTCCGTGACATCGCAGCCTTCCGCTGCTTTTGCTCATCCGTCTTTTTCCGGGGAAATCGATCGTCAGCCTCCGACGCTCCGGCGGCCGTGGCAGGACTGCGATCATGACTTTTCCCATTCAGAGATGTTTCGTCACGTGGTGACGCAAATTTGTTTTTCGGTTCGGGAACGGAAACTGCTCTCTGAGCAGCCGGAGCCGCAATCTCTTTACTCGATTGCAAGGCCGCAGCTCCTGCCCGCATTCTTTCGTCGGCATTCGAGGGCTGGACGGGTAGTTCACCCTGTTCCTTTGAGCTGTTCTCTTTTTTCCCTGTATCTTTCAGCGCATACGCTTCCTGTTTTCTCATTTCGTGTCCTGTCTGGTCCAGGTATTGCCTGCCCCCAGTCACTCCCTCCAGATGGCCATCCGGCATTTCGGCGGGTTCGGAAGCAGGAACCTGCGTAGGCGCCGATCTGCCCGGAAACGGTATTTCCCCCCCGTTTCTCCAGACCGGAGTAGCCACGATCGCTACGATCAGTATGGCCGTAGCGGTTCCAAGGGTGAGAAACGGAAAGGTTGAAGGCGGATGCATCAGTTTGCGCCACCAGGTGACGAAAACGTTGACGTGTTCGTCACCTCCTGAGCCATGAACGCGTTCAAACTCCCGGACGAGAGCCGAAGGCATATCCCTCTCCTGAACGTCAGTCGCTCGTCCACGAGAAATCATCTCAATGAGGAGCTCAAATTCCTCCGTGCAATCCGGACATGTTCGAACATGTTGCCGGACCTCACTGTCACCTTCCGCTCCCTCCACGGCCAGGCGATACAGTTCTTGTTTCGCCGGGTGAAAGCTCTCCGGATGCATCTTCAACAAGGTATCCATCTGCCGAAGGATCTTAATTTCCTCCGAGCAGAAGGAACACGTGGGCAGATGCTCCTCCAGCTTCCGGACCTCGGCAGGGCTCATGTCCTTATCCAGATAGGCCATGATTTCCGCCGGCTCCCATCCTTCCGGACAGCGATCGTTGGGATCGGCCATTAGGGTTCACCTCCCGGAGCGGCCAGCTCAGCATAAGCCGTTGCTAAAGACGACAGGCAGCGTTGAACCCTTACCCGGAGCGTTCCTTCTTTCACGTCCAGTTTCAAGGCAATTTCCGTGTAAGAAAAACCGCCGTCATACCGCAATAACAGCAGGTCCCTGCATTTATCCGTCAATTTCTTCAGGGCCCGCCTCAATCGATGGGTTTCCTCGGCTTTTATGAGAACCTCCTCCTGGGTTTGATCCTGAGCCGCAAGGCAGACATACCCTGCCTCTTTTTCCGAACCGCTTTCATCGATGCCGAACCGGCGGGGATGTGCGCCCCCCCTCTTGAGTGCGGAAACACTCCTGAAACGGCTTATCACAACGCGGCGCGCTATTTCCAGAATATAGGTTTCCAAGGGCCTCGACGGGTCATAGCTCTTCAAGGCCCTGAAAAGATGTAGGAAAACCTCTTGAGTACTATCCTCAATTTCTTCCGGCCGTGACGCAAACAATTTTGTCACCGCGTATCTCACCACGGGCAAATAGCGCGAATAGAATCTTTCCCACGCGTTCCTGTCTCCGCGGTTGCAGGATTCAATGAGAGCGCCGACATCATTTGGCTGTTTTGGGCCGTTCAATACGAATCATCTCTCCGGGGTTTCCTCCTATTGTAATGCTTCGCGCTTCGCTTTCAAAACGGAAACCTGGTGTCAAGCTACTGATATCCATGCTTATGTGGGATTCGCAATGAGGCGATTTTTGTAACGGCATTCCGGGGGCGAATCGCCGTATTTTTTAATGTTATCCATTATTAGTCAATAACAACAACTAGATATAGTTATTTCTTAAAGTATTTTCTTGACTTTTAGGCCGGCTTCTCCTATAGTCCAAACCTGTGAGGACGTTGGCCGAAAGCCAGCATTCTCCAACCCGACCTCCACCCTGGATGGACACCCTCCCTCCCCCATAACCCCCCCATCCAGGGCCAGAGGTCATTTGTATCATACGGGCTTTTTTTAAGCCCACGCCTGTGCTCTGAGACGGCGACCGAGTGATTCGGCCGCCGTCGACGCGTCGGGGGTAGTAATCATTCACGCACTCGGCGGAAGTACCTACAGGGATTCTCGAAAGTAATGTCGGTTTTGATTACGCGAAAATGTTGGAAGACTGTCATTGCGAGGGTAAAGCCCGAATCAATCTCGATACTTATAGCCAGTGCCAAAAGTTTTGACCGTTTTTCCCGCCCTGTGAGACGGCTGTCGAACGAAGGTCTAACGGCCTTGCGTTGTCCGGAGTGAGGGCAGCCCCCTGACAGGGCGCCTACCGATCGGATATTTCTTTTGGCAACTGCCATAAAGGCAGAGATAGCTTCGCTGCGCTCCCAATGGCAGCCTTTTCCCTTCCGTACCCGAGGCGTTACCGGGGGTATGTGTTCGAGCTTGCCGGAAACCGGACCGCATGGTACATTTAGATCGGTCTTGCTTGCTTGGTTCGACAACCTCAATTAAGTCAGGGCGCCGTATATGAAATCGATTATTACGTGGCTGGTGGTGGCGTTTTTTATGATAGGCTGTATTGTGTTCTTGAGATGGATAGGCGCCGTGTCTCCTTGACACGTGGCCTTCCCGCCCCGGCGGTCAGCGACCGAAGATACCGAAAAAATTCATCAATCCATCGTGGACCTGTTCCACGCTCTGCTGAAAAAGCGTAGCCAAGGTCATCTCCTCTTCCGTTCCCGGATATTTTCCCGTGATGACAACTTCTACCGGTCTGGAAAGCCAGTGATAGGTTCCGCGATCGTTCTTTTTCACGGGTCCTATTCCCACCAATCGAATCAATTCCCATTTCAGCCGGCACGGATCCGGTACTCGTATACAGCCCCCTGAGACAGCGCCGTACGTGGATGTGGACGATACCGGCACATGATGCATTCGTGCCGCGGCTCCGTGAAATCCGTGTATACCCAATTCCCTGAATCGATCGCACCGCCCATTGTCGTGGCATAGAAGCAGCGGTGCAAAAAAGCTGCTGTACAGTCCCGGAACCTTTTCTCCCGATGAGTCGAAAAAAAGCACATCAGGATAGCAATACACATGGTTGATCACGAAACTGCCCTCTGGGGTCCGGGAATTCACGTCACCGAGACCGACGGGCGTCTCGTATATCTCTTGTACAGTTCCGTTCTTTTTGATTCCTTCAATTGTCAGATGAAAACGAGATCTGTCGATCACAATCCGGCACACATAAAACGTGTCCTTTTCCGGGTTCTCCTGAACATCCACGCTCATTTCCTGCCAGTCCTTGTACAGGCCGGGAAGGCACGGATCCTCGGGAGCCTGGAGAGGCGTCGGCACAGGAATTGCCGGAGAAGGAGCAGAAGCCGGTGCCGCTTCTCCCGAAGGAGATACCTGCGGAGTCTCCTCTTTCGGTTGAATGTTTGGCTGTAAAGGCACCGGCGTCGGAATCGGGGCAGGCACATCCTGCGGGGGGGCGGGATTCTGTGCTTCCGAAGTGGCTTTCGGCAAATCGTGCTGTTCCACTGATGTTTGCGATACGGCAACTCCCGGTGCCGCGACAAGTACGACCAAAATCAGAATAACAAGGGGTATCAGGTAGCGCATGATGAGAGCTCCGAAAAAAACGAGCTGCCGAATTGTAGCTCGTATGAGCCTCTCTGTCAATTCCACTCAGAAATGTCTTTACTAAAAGTCGCTAACATACTGAATTATTGATTCAATAATACCGATTTAGTCGTGTTTACAGTCAAACCGGTAGATTTCAACGTACTGGGCACCGGCAGGAGAGAGGATGCTTTCGAAGAGAACCGCGTGATCAGCCACGAAATCAGGTCCCACGACATGAACCTTATCCTGAATCGCGCGAATCAGGTCCCCGATCCTCTCGGAGGATCTCACCCTGCCCAGCGTCAGGTGTGGATTAAAAGCTCTCTTTTCTTTGGCAAATCCCAAGGGAACCAATGCGTGTTCCAGGTTTGCTGCAACTCGTCCCAGTCTGGCCTCCGGATCGTGGCATCCGGCCCATACGACTCGGGGTCTCTTCAGGGCAGGAAACGCTCCCACGTGCCTTATTCCAAGGCGCAGCGCAGGCTGCTCGGCAAACACGGGTGCCGCCTTTTCCTTAATGTTCGGAAGCACATCAGTGGGGACATTACCCAAGAATTTCAAGGTGAGATGCATTCCATCAGGTTTTACCCATTTCACGTCTGCATCGCATTTTTTCAATGAAATGGAGAGGTCCGACAGAAAAGCTTTTACTTCTCGGGGCAGCTCAACTGCAATAAAGGCCCTGACTTCAGTCTTCATGTTCCTATCTCTCCGGGGAGCACGCGGTCCCTGCGCTCACAGTTCTTCTGTTCACTAAACTCCTCCCGGTGAATCTCGTCAATGTTTTCACAACATCGATCCGAGGCCGTATTTCACAGGCGACTCGTTGTAGATTTTCCGGGCGTCCGGCAGAGATTCCCGAAGTTTGCTGATGCGATCCTCGTCCGCAGGATGTGTGGAAAGCCAGACCGGGATAGGCGGTTTCTTGATTTTTGACATCCTTTCCCACATCCTGGCGGCTTCCTCCGGGTCGTATCCGGCCCTGGCCATGTATTTTTGGCCGATTCGGTCCGCTTCAAATTCATGAATCCTGCTGTAGGGAAGTATGAGTCCGACTGTTCCTCCCATCCCCATTGCTCCGAGCAGGACGCGCGATGCAGCGTCCAGATTGCCGTCTTTCTTTTTCAGCACCTCGCCTCCGACGGTGACGGCTCCTTTCAGCGCCAATTGTTGGCTCAGGCGTTCTCCTCCGTGACGAGCCACTGCATGTGATACTTCATGAGCCACCACTGCAGCCAGCCCGGCTTCGTTCTTGACGTAGGGAATAATGCCGCTGTACACGACTATTTTGCCTCCAGGCAGACAAAACGCATTGGGAACATCCTTTTCCACCACCCGTACATCCCATTTGAAGCCGGGTTTGTCGATGGTTTCCGCAGCCTTGCTGATTCTATCAGCCACCCGCTGGACAGTTTCTTTGAGCCGCCGGTCCTGGCACGCCGGCTCTTTTTCCAGGACCTCGGTGAAAGCCCTGTCGGCCAACGAATTCAACTGCTGATCCGAGACCATGTTGAACTGACGGCGACCCGTGTGAGGAACAGTCGCGCACCCGACAAGGACCAGGATGCACATGATTGCGAAACCCCGGCGAGAATGATGTTTGAAGACTCCTCGCCGACGGTTCATTTTGCTCGGTATGACTTGATTTATCAGGTGTTTCATGCTAATCTTATTCTAGATTTCGATGCGTCAGCATCGCGGAGGTGCACTTTGAAATGTGACAAATGTGGCTATATGAGTTTCGATTACAACCTGGTATGTCCGGTTTGCAATAAAGATCTCACTCTTGTGCGGAGAAAATTGGGCGTCTTTTATGAACAACCCGAAGTTGGCTTCGATGAATTCTTTACAGGTGCTTCTGCCAGTTACAAACCTGCTGCGTCTGCACCACAGGAGGAAGCAGAACTCGATCTGGATTCCGGGGAAGAATTCGAATTCACCCTGGACGATTGATGTTCCGGAACCCGCAGCGAGCGAGAAAGCCATGGGCCCGTCGGCGCCCGTGGTGAAGCCGCAGGTCGAACGAGCGCTTCGGTCACTCCTCTTCCAAGGGCCACATTCCCCTTTCCTTGAGAACCTCCCGCAATACCTTCAGCGCCTGATTCACTGTCGGCATGCCACCGTAAATGCCGCTTTGAAATATCGCTTCCGCTACGTCCCGGGGAGGGCATCCCACATTGAGTGCCCCGTAAATGTGGAGCTTGAGTTCTTCCGTTCTTTCCAGCACGGTCAGGGTCGCTACGGCGATGAGCTGCCGGGTTTGATGGGGGATTTTCTCCCTCGCGTACATCTGCCCCGTAATGAATAATGACAAGTCTTTTGCAAGATTCTTGTCGAAAGATCTCCATAAATCGAAAGGCCGTTCGTCCGGATAGCCTTCGAAATACAACTTCGCAGTCTTTGCAGTTTTTGTTTTGAGATCGTCTTCCATCTTCACCTCTCTCAAATGCCTATCGAATATAGTGTGCTGTCCCAGGAGTAACTTACGTAACCGGCCATCTGAGCCTCTCCCGAAGTTTTCATCGAGCAAGGGAAGCCGGTTTTGTCATTACGAGCAAAGCGAAGCAATCTCGAGTAGTTGCAGAATAAGGGTTGGAGATTGCTTCGTCGCGTCGCTCCTCGCAATGACACTGATTCGCGTCCCGACCAAGTCGGTGGTTTGGACGCTATTTGCGCGACACAACAATAGCACACTGGGGGATAATACGCGAGACGGACTCGCTACAACACATCTCCAGCCAGCAAACGAGAAGGACGTCACGCTTCCCTGTCCTTTGAATGGCCTATCCGTAGGCCGTCATGGGCTACAAGAATCGTTCCGGGAATCTCGTAATCCCGACGCACTGTCTCGACCACTGCCTGCCATTCCGAACGATTTCTGGGCACATGATACGGCTCTTGGGATGCAGGAGATTTCAATGGAGATTCCGGAGGGAGTTTTTTCAAGGCATTGTTCCAGGGATCACCCGGCACCAGATCGCCGTCGGAGATGTGCACCAGGCACGTCTGGCAGGGCTTCCACTTGCGAATCCAATTGATGGCATTCTGAAAACTCATGTGGAACGGTCGATTGAAGTGGGGTTCGTTGAACCAGTGCGATTGCATGATCAGCAGATCAGGCTGATTCAGCAAATCGAGTTCTTCGTCTATCCGCATAAAATCCGAAGTGTAGACCACCCTTGGGGAGTTACCCGGATCAATGTTCTCGAACACGTAACCGACGGAGCCCGGGGCGGTAGGTCCGTGAAATGTCTTGAACGGAGTGATTCGTGTTTTCGTTCCCGCCAACGGCAGGCCGGGAACCGCAATTCGCTTTTCCAGGAGCGATCCCAACAGATATCCGAATCGCAGTTCCATGGCACTCCAGGTCTGTTCCGTCGCGTACACGGGTATGGCAGTCCACGCATCCACCGGCACGGATCGCCTAAACGCCAGCAAGTCATCCAAACCCAGGTAGTGATCGCCGTGTTCGTGAGTAATCAGCACCACGTCCGGCCGCTTCAGAGCGTGTCTTCTCATTTGGACGCGGATGTCAGGCCCGCAGTCCACCAGGATGAGTTCCCTGCCCTTCACAACGAAACACGTCCTGGTGCGTTCTTCCCCGGTGCTCTCCATGGCCGTGCAGATCGCACAGCCGCAGGAATGCTCGGGTACGCACCATGCGGCGCCGGTGCCCAGAAATAGAATCTCCATAATTAGCCCCCTCTGGGAATGTGTATCACTCAACACCCCGGTTTCCCCGACCACAATAGTCTATTCATACGCAATAAACTATCTTCGGCCGCGGACCCCTGACAAATGATCATGCGTCCAGGTCTCTTGCGGGCTGATGCTCAATGCCGATTGATGAGAATGTGCTGAAGAAGTGCGGAGGGTGCGGACCGGGATATGAAACGTATCCCCGATGGCGGTCGCCTCAATACCGCTATTTTCCACGGTAGACAATGAGGCCGTGGGAGAGATCATAAGGAGATAACGCAACTGTTACGCGGTCGCCTAAGAGCACCTTGATTCGAAATCGTGACATTCTGCCGGAAAGCTTTGTTCGGATGCTTCTTCCATCGTCCGTCTCCACCTGGTACATTCCCCCTGAATGTACTTTGACCACTGTTCCTTCTACCTTCACATTGTCGTCTCTACTCATCTAATTTTTTACCTGCATTCCTTTTCGTAAATTGGGGGCACTTCCCCCTTCCCTCTCCTCAGAGGAGTATCATTCATCTTTATTTTCTGTCAAATCATCTTTCCGTAGGTTTCCCGGACTCTCTGCAAATCTTCCGGAGTATCGACCTCCACCGAATCCCGGTCCGTAAGAACCGTTTTAATTCTGAAGCCGTTTTCCAGTGCCCTGAGTTGCTCCAGACGTTCGGCTCTTTCGAGGTACCCCTGAGGCAATTTCGAGAATTTCTGAAGAAAGTCGTTTCGATACGCGTAAATGCCGTGATGTTTAAAGTATTCCCGGTTGCGTCCATCATCCCGGAAAAACGGTATCGTCGCTCGGGAAAAATAGATTGCAAATCCCTCCTTGTCCATCACCGTTTTGACCGCATTCGGGTGAGTAATCTCCTCAGTTCTCAGGATCTTGTATATGAGCGTACTCATAGGAACCGTGGCATCCTCGAGAAGCGGCCGGACAACCTCTTCCACCATAGCGGGATCGAACAGGGGTTGATCACCCTGAATATTAACCACGATATCGGAGTTCTCCAACCCGGTTTGCCGAGCAGCTTCCGCAATGCGGTCGGTTCCCGACGCGTGGTCACTCGCCGTCATCAGTCCTCTTCCACCGTGTGACTGGACTGCTTCAAGAATCTTCCGGGAATCGGTTGCCACATACACTTCGTGGACCATGGGTGACCGGAGTGCCCGTTCCAAAACCCTGACGATCATCGGCTTACCGAGAATATCCGCGAGCGGTTTTCCCGGGAATCGGGTAGATTCGGCCCGCGCGGGAATGAAAACGACTATTTTGGGGAAGTATTCCTTCATAAATGCGAGCGATCCGAGAAGGTCGAAACGTCTGTAGGCTCCCATCATCGGCCGGTTCATCCGCATCGAGCGGACATCCACAATGCGTTCGACGCATGAAACGGGGCTGACTGCCGAATTACAAAATCTCCTCAGCTGTTGCCTGCAATTCCATCACGATGCGCTGTATAAGCTCTTCGTCCATTTGCAGAAACACGGGTATGACGACCAGCTTCTCCAGTATGGCCGTTGTCTGGGGAATCATGTCCGCAGAGTAGGTCATGTTCTTTCCGTAAACCGGGCCGCCAAACGGAAATGGACCCGGCCACGCGGTCTTTTTTCCGATCACGTGTTCCCAATTCGACAGGAAATGCCAGAAGTTATTTTTGAAATAGATCGCCGCGAGCCCTTTGCTCGTGATGGCCTTGTGAAATGCGACCGCTTTCTCCCCATCAGGAAGAAAAAAACACACATGGCTGTAACTGTCTCTACCATTGTCCGGAAGAGCCCTCATGGTAATGCCTTCGCAGCTCTCGAGGGTTTCCCTGATCAACGCCTGATTCTGCTGCTGACGTTGAATCATATCTTCGAGTTTCATCAACTGAGCCAATCCAATTGCACCTTGCAGCTCGTTCATACGATAATTGAAGCCGAGGAAATTGCGGCCTTCCATTGCCCGGCCCACGTCCGGATTGTGGTCGTGCCCGTGGTCGGCATATTCCGATGCCCTGGTATAGAGCTCCCTGTCGTTGGTGATGATCATTCCACCCTCACCGGTGGTAATGGTCTTATAAAAATCAAAGGAGAACGTCCCCATATCCCCCCAGGTTCCCAACTTCTTGCCGCCTACAGCGGCTCCCAGGGCCTGGGCAGTATCCTCGATGACAAGTATGTTGTGTTTTCGGGCAATATTTATGATCTCCTGGATTCTGGCCGGAGATCCCAGCATGTGAACGGGAATAACCGCTCGCGTCTTTTCCGTGATTTTCCGCTCAAAATCCTGCGGATCCATATTGAGAGTGTCATCGATTTCCGCCGGGATGGGAACCGCTCCAGCCTCAATAATGGCTTCAAACGTTGCAATGAAAGTAAAACCTTGCGTTATGACCTCATCGCCCGGACCGACCCCCAGGGCGGCAAGGGCCACTTTGAGAGCCGCAGAACCGGACGTCACGGCATGAGAGTACACCGCCCCGGTATAATGAGCGAACCGTTCCTCGAATTCCTTTACTTTATAGATTCCTTTCCGTTCGTTCTTGAACTCATATCGGAAAAGAATTCCGGTATCCAAGACCTCGTTAATCTGATCTTTTTCCGTTTCCCCGATCCATTCATATCCGGGCATGTAACCTCCTGATCATCGATCCGGGCAGTCGCAGACAGTGCAAAGGAAGTGTTTTGAGGATTTCAAATCCCTCGTCCTTTATTCCTGGGACAGGGAATCTTGACTCCCGGTATTTCAAGCGAATGCCGACTCATAAATCATCTCGGCTTCCAGCGGTCCCATGTACCTTGGATTGTTTTCCACGGGACGGGTTACTTTCAACGCGCTCTCCACCATTTGGGGAATATCCGAGTGCGGGACTCCTACTTCTTCCAGGGAAGCAGGTATGCCAATATCCATACAGAGCGTACGGACCGCCTCAACAGCCGCCTCAGCTGCCCACCTCGCAGCGACGCCTTCCACGGATTCGCCGAACGCGCGAGCCACGAGTGCAAATTTCAACTCCGCCGCCGGAAGGTTGAATTCCATGACATGCGGTATCAATATCGCGTTTGCCAGGCCGTGAGGAATTCTGTAGAAGCCGCCCAGAGGATACGCGAGTGCGTGGGCCGCGCCCACGCCTGCATCTGCCAGAGCCAGCCCCCCCAGCAGGCTGCCCATGAGCATATTGTCGCGGGCCTGTATGTCGTTGCCGTGATAAACCGCTCGCCTGAGATTTTGGGCTATCAATCGGATGGCCGTAAGCGCCAGGGCTTCCGTGAATACGGTAGAGGAGCGGCTCGTGACCGACTCCACTGCATGGGTGAGTGCATCCATCCCCGTGGCCGCAGTGACGTTCGGCGGTAATGATACGGTGAGTTCCGGATCGAGCAGAGCGACCGAAGGAAACAAGAAGGGACTATTAATGCCGCCTTTCGCCTTGGTCTCGCGATTGGTGAATACGGCTGTAAAGGTCACTTCAGCTCCGGTTCCGGCAGTTGTCGGCACCATGAGCGTGGCCACACCCGGAGACTCCACTTTGTTCAGACCGATATAATCTTCAGCCTTTCCCTTGTTTGTCAGGAGTATTGCCGCTGCCTTTGCCGTATCCATGGCCGATCCGCCGCCCATTCCGATAACGAGATCCGCTTTGGCCTCCCGTCCGATGCGGGCGCCATCTTCAGCGTTATCCAGATACGGCTCGGGGTCGACTTTCTGAAACACGTCGCCGTTCAATCCAGCCGTCTTCAAACTGTTAACCGCGGAATCCAACGTGCCGTTTTCAGCCATGGCAGGATCGGCAATGAGAAGGTATCGTCTCACTTGCATGTCCTTGGCCACTTCTCCGAGTTTCAACAGGCTGCCCGTTCCAAAGACTATTTTGGTTCTGATCTGAAAAGTGTTGAATTCAACCATCGTCGGGACCTCGGCGTAACTATTCGACTTCACAAAAGCCTTCAGTTTATAGCAGAAATCCTTTGGCCGGGCAAGAAAAAGTGCTTACATTTTTGCTGGTGATATGCTATGGAAATGAGTTTCAAGAAAATCGATTTCGTCTGGAGGCTTGCCCAGTGCTGGAAGTTTTGAGCCGGGGTTTTCGCGACGTCCGGCAATATCTGCAAGGAATGCGCACCCTTACAGAGGAGAACCTCGGTGAGGCGCTGAAGATGATTCGCGTCTCGCTTCTGGAAGCGGATGTGGAATTCCAAGTCACGCGTTCTTTTCTGGAGCGTGTGAAAGAACAGGCTCTGGGTGACATCGTTCAGGTAAGCGTCAAGTTTCGTGACAGAAAAATTAAGGTCTCTCCCGGCGATCACTTTATCAAATTGTGCCACGAAGAACTGGTTCGCCTCATGGGACCGGAGGATCCGTCCCTCCTGCTCAAGTCCAAGCCCGTCAGTTCGATCATGATGGTCGGTCTGCAGGGTTCCGGAAAGACGACGACTGCTGCAAAACTGGCAAGGTTTCTGGAAAAACAGGGCAGGAAACCCATGCTGGTGGCTGCGGACGTGTACAGGCCCGCTGCTGTGGACCAGTTACGCAAACTGGGTGCTGATCTCGGTGTTCCGGTCTTTTCCGACGGAGGCGCGGACCCTCCGGAAATCTGCCGGCAATCGGTACAAGCTGCAGCGGTCACAGGATGTGACGTAGCAATTTTCGATACTGCTGGACGTTTGACCATCGACGATCTCCTGATGCAGGAGCTTTTCCGGATCCAGGAGCTCACCGAGCCGGAAAACGTGCTCCTGGTCTGCGACGCAATGATCGGGCAGGAATCGGTCAATATTGCCCAGGCTTTCAACGAACGGATTCGGCTTACCGGTTTTATTCTCACCAAACTTGACGGTGACGCCCGCGGGGGAGCGGCGATCTCCATAAAGGAAGCCACAGGGGTCCCCATCAAGTTCGTCGGTATGGGCGAGGGTCTGGATCGACTGGAAGAATTCAGACCGGACGGGCTGGCATCCCGAATATTGGGTTTCGGCGATGTCGTCGGTTTGGTAAAAGATTTTGAGGAGGTTGTAGACGAAAAGAAGGCCGAAGAAGATGCAATGCGCATGCTTCGCGGAGATTTCGGCCTAGGGGATTTCCTGAACCAGATCAGGGCTATCAAGAAAATGGGGCCCCTCCAGGACATTGTAGAAAAACTGCCTTTTTTCTCCAACGGCTTGCCGCCTTCGGCAAAAGTTGACGATTATGAGCTGGTTCGGATCGAATCCATCATCAATTCCATGACTCCGGTGGAACGCAAGAAACCGGACACGATCGACGAGAGCAGGATTCTTCGCATTGCAAAAGGTTCGGGTCGGAAGGAATCCGAAGTCAAAGATCTCCTGGTCAAGTTCAAGGACATGCGCGACCTCATGGTGGCAATGGGGGGAGGAAAGATTCGGGGTCGGTGGAAGGGCCTCAAGAATCTGAGAAAGATGTTCGGCGGAGGTTTCGGAATGCCCGAGCCTGTCGCCGGTCCGGACAACCCGTTTGGGTTGCCTGAGGTAAAGAAAGGCAAAGTCACCTCCAAGAAGGCTTTGGAAAAACAACGAAAGAAAAGCAAACAAGCGAGACAGGCAAGAAAAAAGGCAAAGAAGCGATAATTAGCTTTTGGACCAGCTTTTCCCGAAGCGAAAAGCTGAGATGTCTGTGCAATCTGAAGCGGAATCAAAGCGCCTATAAGCGAAACGGAGGATGTGGATATGTTCTTACTGAAACTGATCGGCATGATTTTCTTGGGTATACTCAGTGGAATTCTCAGCTATTACAACAAGAACTACTACGTGCGAGTTTTTAATGACATCATGGGAACCGATGAGAATGAGAAACCGGAGATCAGAGTTGGTCGCGGATTCCTCTACGGATTCTTTTTCCCCGTTTACTTCGTTCTTCTCGTAATCGGGCTGATAGCGCTCGTTGCATTTCTGATCACCGCAGGAATAATCGCTGCTGTCATTTTCGTGCTCGTCTGGATAACCGAGAAGATCCTGCCTCATGAGTTCTTCGGAAAGCCCCTCATGGATCTGTTCTTGAAGTTCGGGCTGAAACCGCCGGCACCGCCCATTCCGCCGGTTATGACTCAACCTGCTGCGGCACCGCCCACTATTCAGGCTCCTCCGACCTCCGCAGAGGAAGGCACGAGAGACAAACCGGAATCTCAAGCGTAGTAAGGTTCGTTGCTCTTTGGACTGCCGGTGATGTCATGGCAGTCTGCGAGAAGTGTTTTCGCAAAAAGAAAGATCGGGTCCTTAAGGGGCCCGATCCTGACTTGCGTCCGTAGTCTCAGCGTTTCGGAGGAATCGTCCGATGTTATTACTTGCTATTCTTTAAGCGCTGCTCCAGATTTGACAGCTCCTGCCGCAGTTCTTGAGGCAAGCGATCTCCGAATGTATCGTAATGTTCTTTGATCGAAGGTATTTCGGCCAACCAACCATTCACATCCACCTTCAGCAGCTCTTCCAGGGCCGGCCGCGATATGTCGAGATTCTTTACGTCAAGCGCACCGGGCTCTGGCAGCCTTCCTATAGGGGAGTCCACTGCCTTCCCCGTTCCGCTGACCCGTTCAAAAATCCACTTAAGCACACGGCTGTTTTCGCCGTATCCGGGCCACAGGAATTTTCCTTCACTGGTTTGACGAAACCAGTTTACGTAGTAGATCTTGGGCAGTTTGTCGGGATCCGTTGTCTTCCCTATCTTCAGCCAGTGCGAAAAATAATCGCCCATGTGATATCCGCAGAACGGGAGCATAGCCATGGGATCGCGACGGAGTTTTCCGACTTTTCCTGCGGCGGCAAATGTGGTCTCGCTGCTGGCCACCGAACCCAGGAACGTACCGTGCTGCCAATTGAATGCTTCTGTCACGAGCGGGACGATGGTACCCCTTCGGCCACCGAATAAAATCGCGTCAATGGGGACACCTTTCGAATCCTCCCATTCCGGTGCACATACGGGGCACTGATGCGCCGGAGTAGTGAATCTGGCATTTGGATGCGCTGCCAGACGTCCGGAATCCGGAGTCCAGGGTCGTCGCAGCCAATCCGTGAGTGCAGCAGGCAATTCATCTGCCATGCCTTCCCACCACACGTCTCCGTCAGGCGTTAGGGCACAGTTGGTGAATATGGAGTTCCGGGCCGAGGCCGTAATCGCATTGAGATTCGATTTTTCGCTTGTCCCGGGAGCAACCCCGAAGAAGCCCGCCTCTGGATTGATCGCGTACAACCGTCCGTCCGGACCGAATTTCATCCACGCTATGTCATCGCCGATGGTTTGGACCGTCCACCCCGGAATTGTGGGAACCAGCATGGCAAGGTTCGTCTTTCCGCACGCGGAGGGAAACGCACCCGTAATGTATTTGACCTGACCCTCGGGGCTGATGAGTTTGAGGATCAGCATGTGCTCCGCCATCCAACCTTCATCCCGAGCCTGTACCGAGGCAATGCGCAAAGCATGGCATTTCTTGCCCAAGAGAGCGTTCCCGCCATAACCGGATCCGAAGGACCAGATTTCACGGGTTTCGGGAAAATGACAGATATATTTGTGTTCCGCATTGCAGGGCCATGGGGAGTCAGCATCATTGGGGCCCAGAGGAGCTCCCACTGAATGAAGCCCCAGCACGAATTCACCGTCTGTACCGAGCACGTCCAGGACGGTGGACCCCATGCGAGTCATGATGTACATGTTGGCAACTACGTACGGGGAGTCAGTCAGTTCGACGCCGATTTTTGCGATATGCGAGCCGGTGGGGCCCATGCTGTACGGAATCACGTACATGGTCCGTCCCTTCATGGAACCGGCGAAGAGTTTGGTGAGTCGAGCCTTCATCTCCGCGGGATCTGCCCAGTTGTTCGTGGGGCCCGCTTCCTCCTTGGCCGCGGAACAGATGAACGTGCGGTCTTCAACTCTGGCTACGTCAGCGGGGTCGGACCGAACATAGATGCTGTTCGGTCTGAGTGATGAAGCCAGAGGGATTGCGGTGCCGCTGTGGATCATGGACCGTAGCATATGCTGGTATTCTTGTTCCGAACCGTCGCACCAGTGAATCTTGTCCGGTTGACACAGGCCGGCCACCTGTTGGACTAACTCCCCAAGTTTCTTGTGCTTGACCATTCTGACTCCTTGATAGATTGGGCACGTGCAGACGCATCACAATCATAAGTCTGAGCTCGGCAGAAATTTAGCCGCAGAGCCGTTCCCGGCTGCCGTCTTATCGCGGCACGGGATCGCGCACCTGTACACCCCGTTGCGCAGCGAAACAGGGTCTTCACTGATTAACCCTACCCATGCAGTTTGTCAACGCCTGCAGCTATTTGCCTGCACCTGAATCTCGCGCTTTTTTTCCGGGTCTCCGGATATATGTGTATGCGACGTTGCTTTTTCTCGGAAAAACAGGTACCACTTTAGGCCGATACTTTACTTGGAGCGTTCAATTTGGCGGAATGAGAAACGAATCCTTTCTCGCACAATCGTCGGCTTCACCGCAGATGAAGAGAGGCTCGCTTCTGTTAAAGATTGCAGCGCTTGCTGTCTTTTTGTTATGGAATGTGTCCTGTGTTCCGGTGTTGATGGGCAAGAAAGAACCAGGTACCGGAAAAACCGGGGCCAGCGGGTCGGGCCTCATCAAACCGAAGCTGGCACATGATTCGAGCCAAGCCGATGGCAAGAGCAACGATGGCTCTCGGAATGCCACAGCACCCGAAAAGCGGGAAAAACTCGAAAAGCCAGTAATATCAGCTGCAGAGGCCAGCGAAAAGCCTGAAAAATTAGAGCAAAAGACTGCGCAGGTGGTTGCAAAAGAACTGGTGACGCCATCTGTCAAAGAGCAAACTCGCACGGAAACACCCCTCACCGGCAAAGAACCCGGAAAACAGCTCGATCCTGGCGAAACGGGAACCAAAGCCTCGGGCAGCGGTGCCGAACCTGCGAAGCAGTTCAAAGACGGTGTCACCGATCCGGATACCGACCTGACCAAAGTCGACACCTCATTCAAGAAACACGACCATTCAAAATATACCGAAAAAATTAGGAATAAAGCGATTGACCGCGTCAATCAGGAACCAACCTGCAAGTATGCGAGGATATGCAGAGACTCGACGACCGACGAATGGGGGCTCACCCTGTATTACGTTCAAGACAAGGTCTATGTCATGGTGTCCTACGCGTGGGACGACATCGATCAAAAATTTGAAAAATCATTTACATCTGATAAACGCCCCGTTTCCGGGTGGAAACACCATCTGGATTTTTCCGCGGCAGGGAAGGAATGCAGAGTCTTGAAAGGGGCTCGGCCGTGAAAGCCGGTCCTCTGTGATATAGTCATTGCGGCTTGGAAGCAGTCCATCGCTCGTTTATTCCCATTAACGGAGGTTCGGATGGCACCCTTAACACAAAGGTTGAATCGAGGAAAACCTGGCAGATTAGCCCTCCTGGTCTCAAGTGCTCTCCTCATGTTTGCGCTCCTCCTTCCGCCGGCCGGAGTCAGTCTTGCGGAACAGACGAGAGATCAGTGCGAAAAGTGCTGTCAGAATTCGCAACAGGATGAATATTATCTTGAACAGTGCAGATTGAAGTGTTTTCGAAATCCTGACCACTGTTCGGGGCAGAAAGCGCATCGCGAAGCCGCTCCGAGACCGTCTGAGGCCCCGGTACCTCCCGCAGCGGCCCAGCAACCGCCGCCCGCGACGGACTTCCAACCACCGGAACCGGCGCCCGGGCCGCCCGCTATGGGTGAACCGGCACGACCTATGCCTCCCCCGAGACCTGCCCAACCCAAAGCTGCTCCCCCCAAAGCGGCATTCATATGGCCTAATCCCCTGAATCTTGTCCCTGGCAGGGAATGGGAGGCTGCCGGCCTGATACTCGCAGCAAACGGCATCTCTCCCCAAAATCCGAATTACCAGGCGGGGCTCAAGAGCATCGAGGCGGTTCTTATTGAATTCGCCAAGGCAAATCCGGGAGGCGGAAAACTGCCTACCACACAGCTTGAAAGAATTATCCGGCAGATACGATAGCCGCGGCGCGATCCGCGAGCACTGTGCACATTTCATGACGGCGTTACGACTGGAGTTTGGGTCCGGATACCGCCGTGTCACGAAAGCGGGTTCATGCGAGCACTCGTGTCAGTGCTTTCTCATTTTTTCTTCATTGTTGCGTGTTACGTCTGCATCGCGATGTGCTGTACAGGTGCAACAGGCAAGGCATGGGGGCAACCCTTCAACATTGCTCCTTCATTGCAGGAAGAAGCACGCAAGACAGATCCCCTCTATCCTGCCTGGTGGGGAGAGCCTCCTCGTGCGGAACCCGGTGTTCGGTGCAAGGATCCCGGAAAGTGCATCTCGTGTCATGAGGCCACAGCGCAGATGGATCCCGTCCACGCAGTGGCGTGTACGACCTGCCACAACGGAGATCCCGGCGCCCAGGACGAGAAAAAAGCACACGCAGGATTGATTCGAGATCCGGGAGATCTGAAGACTGCTGAGAAGACCTGTGGTACATGCCATCCGGAAGAAGTCCGCAGGGTTTCCGGCTCCGCAATGGCGCTGGCCCCACGCATGATCAATCACACCCGATTCGCTTTCGGAGCCCAAGCCACACCGGCCCCCCTGCACTCAACGGTGGATTCCGACACACTGAAGCAGGTTCCGCTCGCGGCTGAATCGGAAAATCTCGGAGACGACCTCCTCCGAAGATCGTGTCTGAGATGTCATTTGCACACCCGGGGTTCTCAGCGATGGGGGGAACACAGGGGAATGGGATGTTCCGCGTGCCATGTATCCTATTCCAATGACGGCAAGGGCGTACATGCCCACGCTCTGATGAGAGATCCGGGAATGACGGCGTGCTTGAAGTGCCATAACTCCAATCACGTGGGGGCCGATTATGTGGGCTTGTTCGAGAAGGATTCGGAACGCGGGTTCAGATCACCGTTCAGGGAGGGTAGACAGCCCGCAAGAATATACGGATCCGAGCAGCACCGGCTTGCCGCTGACGTCCATTTCAAAGCGGGCATGGGATGTACGGATTGCCATGTTCTGGACGAAATCCACGGCACGGGGCAGCGTTCGGCTTCCCCTCTGCCCGGAGTGAAGATATCGTGTGAAGCGTGTCACGTAGCGGGCGATCATCCAGCGATCCTCAAGAACGAAGAGGGAAAGATGACCCTCCTTCGAGGCAAAGGTCGAGTAGTTCCTCCGTTCAATCCGAATTCGATTCCCCACAAGGTTCGGGTGCACCGGGAGAAGCTGCGATGCTCCGGCTGCCATGCTTCCTGGTCCTTCCAGGATTATGGACTGCACCTGATGCTGGAAGAGCGTCCGGACTATTGGAAATGGGCGAACGACGCGAGCCAGAACGATCCGCAAATTCAAGAGCTTCTGAAACGGAATGTGGGCACGTACGCCGAGCTCGTTGAACCTTCCGAGGGTTCCGTACCCGAGAAGTCTGAACAGGACTGGGAGTTCCCCTCCACGGCTGACTGGCTCACCGGAGAAAAGAGACCGGGAGCCTGGTTCCGAGGTTTTACTGAACGTGCCTGGTCCCAGCCACCTCTGGGGCTGGATAGTCGAGGGAAGATTTCAATCATGCGACCCATGTACCAGTACGTGGTCTCCCATGTGGATGGGGATGGCAGAGTCCTTACGGACAGAGTTGTACCAAAGACCGGTGCCGGCTTTCCGGCGCTTCTGTTCAATCCGTATGCTCCGCACACCATAAGCGCACGAGGACGGGCCTGCCAGGATTGTCACGGCAGTCCGAAAGCCGCGGGGCTTGGAGACAATCTGCGGGGGATCGGAAAACCGGGATTCACTCCGCTGCACCGGGCGGAAACGAAGATACCGGAGCATGATTTCAGGTGGAAGGCCCTGGTGGACGAAAAGGGCAATCCTCTCCAGTACAGCAGCCATCCTTCATCCGGCCCCTTGGACCCCGTGACCGTATTGAAGCTGCTGTATCCCACTGACCGCCACCGCGCCACGTGGTTCAGATATTTGTCCGGAGAAGGCGACGGGGGATCTTGACAGCCGTGTTGCTTGGCGATATTCGTACTGAACGCGCTGTGTGCAAAGTGTGGAAGAAGGAATACTATGAAAATTACACCGGAACAGGTTGACTATGTCGCACTGCTCGGGCGGCTCGCTCTGGAGCCGGAGGAAAAAAAGAAATATATGGGGCAGCTCGATGATATCCTGAAGTATATGGATATGTTGGCTGAAGTGCCCACTGACGATGTTGCTCCGATGGCGGGTTCCGTTGAGCTGTATACGCCCTTGCGGGAGGATGACGTAAAGGCGTCGCTACCCGTGGAAGAGGCGCTCGCGAACGCTCCGGCACGTGCGGGGACCTCGTTCAGGGTCCCCAAAATTCTGGAGTAGCGGAATTATTTCACTGAGCTGCATACGAACCATCCGGCGGTTGTCTTGCCGGCGGCATGGGCAATTTACTGCCGGGGCCGAATCCAACTTTCAGAGAAGGAATGCAAACGGTGACACAGCTTTATGACATGACCGCCACCGAACTGGCGCGACTCTTGCGGGAAAAGAAAGTTTCGTCCGTGGAGATCACCCGATCCGTTCTCGGCAGAATCGAGGCGGTGGAGGGTAAGATCCGTTCCTACGTCACCGTTACTCCCGAGATCGCCTTGGACATGGCGAAGGAAGCGGATGCTCGAATCGCGGCGGGAGACTCACGTCCCTTGACCGGTATACCCATCGCAGTAAAAGACAATATGTGCACCAGAGGCGTACGGACGACGTGCGGGTCCCGCATCCTGGCGAACTTTGTTCCTCCATACGACGCGACCGTTGTCGGACTTCTGCGCAGGGAAGGCATGGTCATGCTGGGAAAGGCGAATATGGATGAGTTCGCGATGGGGTCCTCCACTGAAACCTCTTACTGGGGACCCACCCACAATCCATGGGATCTGGAAAGGATACCGGGCGGTTCAAGCGGAGGCTCCGCCGCTGCGGTTTCCGCTGGAGAGGCGATAGTGTCCCTCGGGTCTGACACGGGCGGTTCCATACGGCTTCCGGCTGCGTTCTGCGGAGTCACCGGCATTAAACCCACGTACGGTTCCATTTCGCGTTATGGGCTGGTGGCGTATGCGTCAAGTTTGGACCAGATCGGTCCTATCGGCCGGGACGTGTGGGATCTGGCTCTGCTGCTCAACGTCCTTTGCGGCCACGATCCCGCGGATTCGACCTCGGTTCCCAGGCAGTATCCTGATTTCACGACCTTTCTCGACAAATCCGTAAAGGGCATGACCCTCGGACTTCCACAGGAGTTTTTCAGCAAGTTGGACAATCCCGAGGTGCAACACGCTATCTCCGAAGCACGAGCAGTATTCGAAGGTCTCGGGGTGAAATTCGTGGAGTTGTCCCTGCCGACCCTGGATTACGGCATTGCTGCGTACTATATCATTGCTCCGAGCGAGGCATCATCAAACCTGGCCCGATATGACGGAGTCAAGTACGGGCACAGGGCGGGGGAATTCGAGAGCATGATCGACATGTATTGTCGTACTCGAGCCGAAGGATTCGGACCCGAGGTGAAGCGCAGGATCATGCTGGGCACGTACGCGCTGTCGTCCGGATACTATGATGCGTATTATCTGAAGGCTGCGAAAGTGCGAACCCTTATTACACAGGACTTCGAGAAAGCATTCGAGAAGTGCGATGCGATATTCTGCCCGACCGCGCCCTCCCCTGCTTTCAAAATTGGAGAGAAGATCGACGATCCTATCCAGATGTACCTCACCGACGTTTTCACGATTCCTGTGAACATGGCAGGTCTTCCCGGTATGGCACTGCCGGGCGGCATGTCGCGTGACGGCCTTCCCATCGGCCTGCAGTTGATCGCTCCTCATTTCGAGGAGTCGCGGTTGGTCCAGTTGACCGCGGCATTTCAAAAGACCACGGATCACCATCTCAAGAGACCCACTCTATAGGACGACTCATGGAATACGAGGCAGTCATAGGACTTGAGGTCCACGCTCAGCTCTTGACGGATTCCAAGGCGTTTTGCTCCTGCACCACCCGGTTCGGAGCGGAACCCAACACGAACACGTGCCCCATTTGCCTGGGCATGCCCGGAGTGCTTCCGGTACTGAATCGAAAAGCATTGGAGTTCACGGTGCGCATGGCCATTGCCTGCAACTGCACAATCCGTGAAACGAGCAGATTCGCACGCAAGAATTATTATTACCCCGATCTTCCGAAGAATTATCAGATTTCCCAGTACGAGCTTCCCGTGGCGGAACACGGGTGGGTCGACGTAGAAACAGTATCAGGCGAAGTGAGGCGCATCGGACTGACGCGCATTCATATGGAAGAAGATGCCGGAAAACTCATTCACGACGAAAACAGGCCGGTATCCTACGTCGACCTGAACCGCACGGGCGTGCCATTGATCGAAATCGTCTCCGAGCCTGACATCAAGTCTCCCGAAGAAGCCGCTGCGTACCTTCGGACGCTCCGGTCGATGCTCGTGTACCTGGAGATTTGCGACGGCAACATGGAAGAGGGCAGCTTCAGGTGCGATGCAAACGTGTCCATACGGCCCAAAGGAGAAACGGTTCTCGGCGTAAAGACCGAAGTCAAGAATATGAATTCCTTTAGGAACGTCCAGCGGGCTCTCCAGTACGAGATCGAGCGGCAAACCGCGATGCTGAAGGACGGCGAAAGGATTGTTCAGGAAACCCGTCTGTTCGATCCGTCGACTGGAGCGACCGCTTCCATGAGGAGCAAAGAACAGGCTCACGATTACAGATATTTTCCGGACCCCGACCTCTTGCCGTTGCGAGTCGATCCTGCGCTTGTGGAAAGAATTCGTGCCGAACTGCCGGAACTCCCTGCCCAGAAAAAGGAGCGTTTCATCCAACAGTTCGGGATCCCACCGTACGATGCAGGAGTATTGACGGCTTCCAAACCAATGGCCGAATATTTTGAACAAACCGTGAAACTGCATCCGAATCCCAAGGCGGTGAGCAACTGGATCATGACCGAGCTGATGCGGGAGCTAAAGGGTGCTGATGAAAGTGATATCTCCACCTGCCCGGTATCCCCGACGCAACTCGCAGATCTGCTGAAATTGATGGATTCCGGAACCATCTCGGGAAAAATAGCCAAGACAGTTTTCGAGGAGATGTATTCCACGGGCAAAGATCCCGGGAAGATTATTGAAGAAAAAGGTCTGGTACAAGTTTCCGACACTTCGGAGATCCTGTCCCTGGTTCAAACAGTCCTGGACGACAACGCGGGGGAATTGGAAAAGTTTCTTGCAGGCAAGACCAAGATTCGAGGATTTTTCGTTGGCCAAGTCATGAAGATTTCCAAAGGAAAAGCAAATCCCGCACTTGTAAATCAGGTTCTTGACGAAGAATTGCGTAGGCGCGGTTCCAAATAATTGATCGCCCACCGTGACGGCATGGCTGAGGGTACGCTCCGTCGACCGGTCAGGTTTGCGGAATATGTTGAATCCTGATGGAGAATCCGATTCTCCGTTTCGTGAAAAAAAGCTTGAATTCTTAAGCTCGTTAGCGGATAATTGGGAGTTGCGGCATTCCGACGGAGAGGTTCTCATCTGAAAAACACATGGATACAAACCCGATCAAAATTGTAGTATATTACTGCAGGAACCTGAAACTCTTCAAAGATGGACAACAGAAGGCGTTCGCACGCTCCAGGCCAGGTCTGAGCCTTGTCGCCATTCCGTGTTCAGGCAAAATGGAGGCCCATCATCTGCTCAAGACCCTTGCGGGAGGAGCGCAGGGGGTGCTTGTGCTCGCTTGCGCAGAAAAAGCCTGCCAGTACCTGGAGGGGTCCAGGCGTTCCCACAAGAGGACTGATTACGCGCGGCTCTGGTTGGAAAAACTGCATATAGAACCCGACAGGGTGAAGCTCGTCCATCTGTCTCCCACGGATGTGGAGGCAATGGAAAAACTGCTGAAAGAATTCACGTCGACATTGGAGTCCTTTGGACGGATACCCCCCATCGCCCATACCCAAGCTGGTTGACGATCGTTCGAATACAATTGGCTCCCGCCTGATTCTGACCGGTAAACGGCATCTCATGAGGTCCGTTTCCGGTCGGCCGGCCAAACAAGGAGGAAATCTGTGATTGTTGCGGAGCTGAAAAGAATAGACGAGATCAGGAAGATGATCGATCGATATTCATCGATACTGGTCGTTGGATGTGACTCGTGTGTGGCGGAATGCGCCGCGGGCGGAAATCGTGAAACAATGCTTCTTGCCGCCGCGCTCAGGCTGTCATACAGAAAAGACAATAAAAATCCGGTCATAACCGAAGCATGTCTCGACAGGCAGTGCGTGGATGATTTCATTGAGGGGATAGCTCATCAGGTCCCGGAACACGAGGTCATCCTCTCGCTCGGCTGCGGCGCGGGAGTCCAGGCCCTGGCCAGGGTATATACCGACAAGCCAATCATACCGGCTTTGGATACCCTTTTTATCGGCGAAACGCAAATGAGGGGCGTTTGGCAGGAGAACTGTCTTGGCTGCGGACAATGCAAACTCGGTCATTTCGGAGCGGTTTGCCCGGTCACCCGCTGCTCCAAGAAACTGATGAACGGCCCGTGCGGCGGCTCCAAGGAAGGCCGGTGCGAGGTGCACCCGGAGATCCCGTGCGGTTGGGACATGATTGTCACGCGATTGGAAACTCTGGGCGAACTCGATAGATTGAGCGAATATGTGCCGCCCGTCGACTGGTCTACGTCGCATTCGGGTGGCCCACGCCGTGTTGTGAGGGAGGATCAAAAACCGTGAAGACAGAAAGCCGTCTCGAAAAAGTTCTTGCCGCCGGACATTTTGCAGTAACAGCCGAATGCGGTCCGCCCAAGGGCTCGGATGTTGGCGCACTTGAGGAAAAGGGGAAAATCCTTCTCAACAAAGTGGACGCGGTCAATGTGACCGACAATCAGACTGCTATCGTCAGAATGTCTTCCGTGGCAGCATGCTCGATACTGAAGAATCTGGGGCACGAGCCTATTCTGCAGATGGTGACCAGAGACAGGAATCGGATCGCGCTTCAAAGTGATCTTTTCGGCGCCTATGCCCTGGGAATGCGAAACGTCCTCTGTCTCACCGGTGATCACCAGTGTTTTGGAAATCAAAAACAGGCTGTGGGAGTATTCGATCTGGATTCGATCCAGCTTGTCAGGACCGTCCGGGATATGCGGGAGACCGGCAAGATAATAGGAGGCGAGGACATTCAGGTACCGCCCAGGATGTTCATTGGTGCGGCCGAGAATCCTTTTGCCGATCCGCTCTCCTGGAGGGTGGTCCGTCTCGCAAAGAAAGTCGATGCAGGCGTGGACTTCATCCAGACCCAATGCATCTTCAACCTCGATCGTTTCAGCCGGTTCATGGAGCAGGCGCGAGACATGGGTTTGACCGAAAAGATCAGCATACTTGCGGGCATCACCCCTATGAAGAGCGTGGGCATGGCGCGCTATATGGCGAACAAAGTCGCCGGTATGGATGTGCCTGAAGATCTCATCAAACGGATGGCGGGAGTGCCGAAGGAACAACAGGCCGAAGAAGGCATCAAGATTACGGTGGAAACCATTCAGCAAGTCAGAGAGATATCCGGAGTTGCCGGTGTTCATCTCATGGCCATTGAATGGGAACACAAGGTTCCTGAAATCCTTGCGGCCGCGGGACTGGACAAGAGGCCGGTCGTCTGATAGCGGACCGCTGCCGAAAGAGAACGGAAAATGCCGAAAAAGTACCACATAGATGTTCAATTTGCCCCGAACCGGTATCCCACGATCGGAAGATCCGGGATCGTAGATTGGGGCGAAGGCTGCCTGAAATGTGCCAGGTGCGTCAAGTACGACTGCGTGTACGATGTGTATCGCAACAGGAGTTTTTCCACCGATATTCTTGGCGATACCATCGACGAACTGTGTAAGAGCTGCTTTCGTTGCGTTCAGGGGTGTCCCAAACGCCTGATACACAAAACGCTGAATCCTGAGTGGGAATCTTTGGGCGACGACGTGTACACCCCCGAAATCATTTCCGCAACGTGGGAACAGGCCCAATCGGGGAAGATCCCCGTGTCCGGGGCCGGGTACGGCGGCTCGTTTTCCGGTCCCGGGTTCGATTCCATGTGGACCGACATGAGCGAGATCGTCCGGCCTACCCGCGACGGCATTCACGGCAGAGAGTACATATCCACGGTCATCGATATAGGACGCCGGCCGTCCAGACTCATTTTCGACGAGCTCGGACAATTGATTTCAGAACCTTTGCCGTCTATCCGAGTCCCCATCCCCATTCTTTTCGACGCGTTTCCATTCGGCAGTATATCCCCTGCGGTCCTGAGAGGTGTTGCCGCTGCAGCGGCCGCTCTTGACACGCTCATGTGGGTTCCCCCTGCATACGTTCCGGAATTATCGAAATTCGCACCGTATCTGGTGCCCTTGCTCAACGAGGGACGTTATGACTATGAGTGGATACCCGCCCACAGAATGGTGGAAATTCCCGATGCGAAAGACGCCGTGGAAATTATGACCGCACTCAAACGGCGTCGACCGGACATGCTTGTTTCCGTGAGGATTCCGGCCGTTTCGTACGAACACAACGTCGCGAAAGTTCTGGACTACACGCGTGCCGGATTTGATCTCATCCACTATGTGGCGGACGAGAGAGGGTACGAGCCGGGGCTCCAGAACGGACTGCACCTGAAAGACATGACCAAAGAAGTCCAGGCTGCCCTGCTCCACGAAGGATTGAGAGACGAGATCACTTTCATGGTTTCCGGAGGCATTGCTATGGCGGAACACGTGATCAAATCCATGCTTTGCGGAGCAAACCTAGTGGGCGTCGACGTCCCGCTTCTGGTCGCCCTGGAATGCAGAGTGTGCCGCAACTGCCGTGATGGTGGCGAATGCCCGGTGGGCATTGCGAAGGTTGATTCCAAATGGGCCTCCAGGAGGATCATTAATCTCATCGGAGCCTGGCATAACCAATTGCTGGAGATGATGGGCGCGATGGGAATCCGTGAGGCGAGAAGACTAAGGGGCGAACAGGGCCGCGTCCTGTTCAGGGAAGACCTTGAAAACGATACGTTTGCCCAACTTTTTGCCCGCCCTAATTCGTAACAAAGGAAAAGACCCTCATGCATTACAAGAACCCCTGGAGTGAGGTTCCTTCTGCTGAAATAGCAAACGCTCCGTCGAGATTCGGCCGCGGCCTCGGCAAGTATGCCGTGGTGATATCCGACGCGTGTAATGATTGCCTCAGATGCGCAGCTATTTGTCCGGAAAAAGTGTTCGAGAGCCACGGTGGAAAATTGGCCCCTCCAAAAGATCACCTCTGCCTCGGCATAGCGTGCTCCGTTAAATCGAATCGATGCATTCTCAATTGCCCGGCGGATGCCATCAAAGTGCGGCTGAATCCCAGCGCATCTGCTTTGGGAGACAGGCGGTGGACGCCGGATCTCCTCATGAGCACCTGGTACATGGCAGAAACGGGCCGATTACCCAAGCACGACCTGGAGTACAGGACCGGCGACTCCGGGGGCGGTTTCGACAAGTTGAGATTCGTCTTTCCGAGACGCCTGCCGAAACCGGACCTCGACAAGACGACTATTGATACGTCGATTTCTTTGAACAGGCGGGACGACGGAAGATTGAAGATCGACATCCCCATCCCGGTGTACGGCGGAGGGATGTCCTTCGGGTCCATAAGCCAGATTACTATGTTGAGTAGAATTCGAGCCTTCGCTGCATTCGGTTCTTTCACGTGCACGGGTGAAGGTGGGTACCCCGAAGCGCTCTACCCCTTCGACGATCACATTATTACTCAGGTTGCAACCGGGCTTTTCGGCGTACGGGAAGAAACCATTCAGAGAGTGAAGATCGTCGAATTCAAGTACGCCCAGGGGGCGAAGCCCGGTCTGGGAGGCCACTTACTCGGCCCGAAAGTGACGGAAGCGGTGGCCCGCATTCGAGAGACGGTTCCAGGTTCGTCCCTTTTCAGTCCGTTTCCCTTCCATTCGGTTTATTCCGTCGAGGACCACAAGAAGCACATAGACTGGATAAAAGCCGTGAACACCAGAGGGCTGGTTTCAGTCAAGGTGTCGACTCCCTCGGACGTGGACATGGTCGCGGTCGGCTCTTATTACGCCGGCGCCCATATCGTCCATCTGGACGGGTCGTACGGTGGAACCGGTGCAGCTCCCGACGTTGCAAAGAAAAATATCGCCATGCCTTTGGAATATGCCATCCCGAAAGTCCACAATTTTCTTGTTAATGAAGGGGTCAGGGATCAAATCACGCTCATTGCCTCTGGAGGAGCGAGAACCGCGTTCGATATAGCCAAGGCCATTGCTCTTGGTGCAGACGGGGTAGTGACGGGCACAGCCGAACTCGTGGCGCTGGAATGTATTCGCTGCCACAACTGCGAAAGCGGACGGGGCTGCGCGCGAGGGATCGCCACTACCGATCTGGAACTCGTGGGCCTGATGGATCTCACGTGGGGCACCCAACGGATCGTCAATGTGCTGCATTGCTGGCGGGAGCAGTTGCGAGAGATACTCTATCGTCTGGGAATGAGCAGCATCAAAGAACTGGTGGGAAGAACCGATGTGCTTGCCCATCTCGATTATAACTCCGACGTGCCGGACGACGACATTCGGCATCAGGTGAATGAGGGTTGGAGATGAAAAACGACAGATCCTTCGCTGAAAAAATCTTGTCAGCACGAATCAAGGAATTCGGGCGAGCGAACTTCTCCAAGAACATCAAACCTGATGACGAAGGCGGTTGCGGCGTCACCGGATTCGCAGCAAACATCCCCATTGCGGGCAAGCATATTTTCGAGCCTTCGGTTCGCATGCACAACCGGGGAAATGGAAAGGGCGGCGGAATAGCGGCGGTGGGATTTAACCCCGACATACTGGGGGTGAGCAGGGAAGTTCTCGATTCCCATTATATGCTCAATGTCGCTTTGCTGGACTCCTCGTGCCTGACGGCTTTGAAGGAAAATTGCGTTACGCCCTTCTTCGACATTGCCAAGGAAGAAATGATCGGCCATATGCGGGATTTCCGGGAACTCGAGGGTCTGGAGGTTCAACCGCCCGACATATGGCGAGCATTCGTCCGGGTCAAACCGCAGGTGCTCAATGCCTTCGTCCAGGAAAACGGTTTCCAGGGGTTGTCCTCTCGAGCGGCGGAGGACGAATTTGTCAGCCGGAATTCGATACGCCTGAACAGACTGTTTTACAGTTCACTCGGTGAAAAGCAGGCATTCATGATGTCTCACGGCCGCAACGTCATGATTTTGAAAATCGTGGGGTATGCGGAAAACGTGGTCCGGTACTATAACCTGGATGAATTTCCGGCGCATGTGTGGATCGCACATCAGAGGTATCCCACTCGCGGGCGGGTCTGGCATCCGGGCGGCGCACATCCGTTTTCAGGTTTGAATGAGGCTCTGGTCCATAACGGCGATTTTGCGAATTATCACGCGACCTGTGACTACCTGAAGCAAAGAGGCCTGGAACCCCAGTTCATGACTGACACAGAGGTGAGCATCATGCTCTTCGACCTCTGGAATAGAGTCTACGGCTATCCTCTCGAAGTTATTATTGAAGCTCTCGCTCCCACCGGCGAGTTGGATTTCGACCTTCTTCCCCCTGAGAAGCAAAAACTGTACGATCATGTGCAGTCTACACACATTCACGCTTCTCCCGACGGTCCGTGGTTCTTTATCATAGCGAGAAATATACCTGAAAAAAATACCTTTCAGCTGATCGGCATCACGGACACCGCAATGCTCAGGCCCCAGGTTTTCTCGCTCTATGACGGCGAGGTCCAGATCGGGTTGATCTGTTCGGAAAAACAGGCGATCGATGCAACTCTCAGATCGCTGGCGGCAGAAGATCCTCGCTTCAGTACCGTAGCGGACAAGTATTGGAACGCTCGCGGGGGATCATCTTCCGACGGCGGCGCATTCATGTTCAACGTGGAACCCGGGGCTGAAGGTTCACGCAAGTTGACGTGTCAGGACAAATTCGGGCGACCCATCACGGTGGATTCGCGAGAACCTCTGAATATTACCGCGGCCGTGGTGAAACCCGCTTCGGAAGAAACGGAAATAAGACCTCTGCTGAATTCGGCACTCAAGACAAAAGAGCCGGACAGCATTCTCGATCTGTTCGCGTCCTGTGCAGAATCCTGGGACTACAACACGCTTCGTTGGGTTGTGGCGAAATTGGGCGCGGAAGCCCGGAATGGCCAAGAGCACCTGAATACCATCATCGAAGGATTGACTCTCGTTTTGGACCGGCGCTTCCCCCTCGGAAAGAAGAAGCGGTCTGCGCTCGTACGTGTCGTGACGGATGAGCTGTTCGCAATTTTCCGGGCACTGCCCAAAATCACGGACGTCACACACATAGGATATTACAGCCTGGTGGGTTTCGAAACCAGAAGAGATCTGCGGCCTCCTATTGCGGTGGAAAGAGCTCTCGTTGTAGACGCTCGGGATTTCGAGCCTGAAGGTGACAACTGCGACGCGGTTTTGCTTGCGGACGCATACAGACTGGGCTGGAGAAAATTCATCATATTCGATCTCCGGGGGCAGCGCTTCGAAGGATGCGGCTTTGGTGCGTTGACTGCCGGGGTGAGAATGGATCTGTACGGATCTTCCGGAGACTACACTGCAAGCGGCATAGACGGAATGGAGATGCACATTCACGGCAATGCTCAGGATCAAATTGCCCAGATTATGAAGCAAGGATCTCTCGTGATTTACGGTGATGTCGGCCAGTGCTTCATGTATGGCGCCAAGGGCGGTAAGACCTTTGTCCTGGGCAATGCTGCGGGTAGACCTTTGATCAACGCTGCAGGCAATCCTCGTGTGGTCATTAACGGCACGGCGCTGGATTTTCTTGCGGAAAGCTTTATGGCTGGCGACCCGCTCAATGGAGGCGGATTCGTCATCGTCAACGGGCTGGTGATGGACGAGGACGGCCGAACACGATTTCGGGAACGGCCCTACCCCGGTTCAAATCTCTTCTCCCTGGCTTCGGGAGGAGCTTTGTACGTGCGGGATCCTCACCGGATCATGGTTGAAGAACAGCTCAACGGCGGTGCCTTCGCAGAGCTTTCGGACGCTGATTGGAATCTCATTCATCCGTATCTCATCGAAAATGAACAGTACTTCGGAATTAAGGTGGACGATCTTCTGACGGTGGATGGGGCGCGTCGACCCCCCAGAGAAGTGTACAGAAAGGTTGAAGCTGTGCGACTCGCCGTCCTGACGCACATACCGGAAACGGATGATTCAGTATGGGCATCAAATACCGTCGCAGCGGCCAAGTAGAATACATCAGTGAGCAACATGTGGGGAACGCAGACGGAAGTCCTTCCCTCACGCAAGGAATTCTACCGGTTCCGAAAATTCATGCGTACTGTCCATGATTCCTGACAGCTCCGTTTGCTTTTGCCTCTTTCTTTCACCCGTTGGTGCGTATCTCCTATCAATGGGGTAATTCAGGTCCGCTGACTTTGTAGTGTGCGACAGGTGGACTGGACCGGTCTCATGAACAACCCGAAAGCGCCCCGTCAGGACTCCCTCATTTCCGCCGCGGAAAACCGCGCCATGTTCGAGCGCATTGCGGGGTTCTACGACGGGACAAACAGGATTCTGTCTCTCGGATTCGACGGGCGGTGGCGACGCCGGGCTGTGCAAACTCTTGGGCCTGTTCCGGGCGGCAGGTATCTGGACGTGGGATGCGGAACCGGAGACATGTCGCTGGAAATAGTGCGTCAGGCCCCGGGAAGTACCGTGGTGGGAATCGACCCGGTTCAGAATATGCTGAGCATCGCCAGGGAAAAAATTGCCCGTGCGGGTGCGGATGCGCTCATCTCTATTGAGAAAGGCGACGTGTTGAACCTGGATTTTGAGGATGATTCCTTTGATGCCGCAATAACCGCCTTCTGCATCAGGAACGTCACGGACAGGCGTCGCGGTCTCGAAGAGATCAACCGGGTCATAAAACCGGGCGGTCTGCTCGTCATACTTGAGCTTACCGAACCGAACGGTCCTGTCATGAAGCCCTTGTTCCGCATCTACGCGCGGGTTGTAATGCCGGCAGTGACAAGACGTATGTCGTCAGTCTCAGCTTACAGGTATCTTGCTGACTCCATGGCTGATTTTCCGCAGCCGGAAGTTTTTTCGAAACTCATGGAAGCTGCGGCTTTCACCCACCTCACCCACCAACATCTCACTGGCGGTATTGTGACCATTTTCTCCGGACAAGCCGTATAGTCAAGCCAGCGCAGCGACATCAGGTGTTTCCAAAATCGGCGGGGACCGTTCGTGCACGTGTGCCCTGGCGACGGCATTGGCGTGCGTCGCTTCGTTCGCGGCGATACGAGAAGAAGGAACTTTGCCTTTCCACAAAATGTCGTACTAAAATTATTGGAACGCTGCTGATCCAGAGATTCTCAAGAGGAGTCTCGGTTTCGACTACGCGAAGAGATGCGAAGACTGTCATTGCCAGGGCCAAGCCCGAAGCAATCTCCCTGACCGAAACTGACATTGCTTTGTCGCGTCACTCCTGCAGCAATGACATGATTGGATCGTCGGAATGTGGGCGAGAGTCATGAACGAGTCCGACGGAATTTTTGAGAACTGTTGAATGTTCCCGGAATTTGAGTCAGGGGGATGATCCCATGAGATCCATCAGGGTTCATGAATTCGGAGGACCAGAGGTTATGCGGTTGGAAGAAGTCCCCGACCTGAAGCCCGGACCCGGAGAGGTTGTGGTTAGAATGAGAGCCATCGGCGTCAACCCGGTGGACTCGTATGTTCGGTCCGGCCTCTATGCTGCCAAACCGCCGCTGCCCTACACCCCCGGAATGGATGCGGCAGGGCTGATCGATTACGTGGGGGAAGGCGTAGACAATGTGGTCGTGGGCGCGAGAGTGTATGTCGCCGGAACTCTCAGTGGCGCTTATGCTGAACAGGCGCTCTGCAAAAAGTCCCAGGTTCACCGACTGCCGGCCAATGTGTCTTTCGATGAGGGCGCGGCAATCGGCGTTCCCGGCGGCATTGCGTTCCGGGCGCTATTCCAGAAAGCCAGGGCTATCCCGGGGGAAACCGTTCTCGTCCACGGCGCGAGCGGAGGAGTCGGAACCGTTGCAGTGCAATTGGCGCGAGCTGCGGGATTGACGGTGATCGGAACCGCTGGCACTGAAAAGGGGCGTGAGCTGGTCCTCAAGCAAGGGGCGCACCATGCGGTGGATCACCGGGCCGAAGGGTACCTGGAACGCATCATGGATCTGACCGGGAAAAAAGGCGTAGATGTAATCCTGGAACTGCTCGCGAACGTAAACCTGGGCAAGGATCTGAAAATAGTCGGTCATGGAGGCCGCGTAGTCGTCATTGGTAGCAGAGGCACAGTGGAAATTGACCCCCGCGACGCGATGGGCAAAGATGCATCTATCATAGGAGTCGTGCTGTTCAATGCCTCGGAGCGGGACTACGCGAGTATGCACGCAGGCCTGGTGGCCGCCCTGGAAAACGGGACGCTAAAGCCGGTCATCGGGCACCAGATTCCCCTGGAGGACGCTGCCCGCAGCCATGAAGCGCTCATGGAACCCGGAGCATACGGAAAGATCATACTCGTTCCCTGAGGCGATGGAATTCCGGCAAGAATTATTGAGGCGATAACGCCTCCAAGCGAACGGTGAAGGCCGGAAGAAAAAGGAAATTGTTATGAATCTTCAGGAACAACTCGACGGCATGAGATCTCGTTTCGAAACGGCAGCTCCGCCGGAAACGCTGGCGGTCATGCACCATGCCACGGAGACACTACGGAGCTCCGGACTTCTGGAACGCACGCTGCAAAAAAATCAACATGCCCCCGATTTCGCTCTTCCTGACGTATATGGGGAGATCGTCTCCACCAGGGAACTGCTGCGGAAGGGACCGCTTGTAATAGTCTTTTACCGGGGTGTCTGGTGACCGTATTGCAACGCGGAGCTGGAAGCTCTGGAAGAAACCCTCCCACAAATTAGAGCCGAAGGAGCATCACTGGTAGCCGTTTCACCCCAGCTGCTCAAATACAGCCGGCGCATGGCGGAGAAAAACAATCTTACTTTCGATGTGTTGAGCGATATCGGAAACACTGTGGCCCGGCGATTCGGACTGGTATTCACAGTGCCCGACGATCTGCGGCGGCTCTACTTGAAGCTCGGAGCGGACCTGGAAAGGTACAACGGTGATGATTCGTGGACTCTGCCAATGCCCGGCATCTTCATTGTTGACGAACACTCGCTTATACGGAGCTCGGAAGTCGACCCGGACTACACGGTACGGCCGGAACCGGAACACGTCATCAAGATACTCAAGACCATCAAGACGCACTAGTGTGCTGTCCCACAAGTAACTTACGTAACCGGCCATCTGAGCCTCTCCCGAAGTTTTCATCGAGCAAGGGAAGCCGGTTTTGTCATTGCGAGCGTAGCGAAGCAATCTCGCGTAGTTGCAGAATAAGGGCTGGAGATTGCTTCGTCGCGTCGCTCCTCGCAATGACACTGATTCGCGTCCAGACCAAGTCGGTGATTTGAAAGCTATTTGCGGGACACAACACTAGTCTACGACACAACAAGCCATTCCCGCGCAAGCCTCGCGGGAGGCACCATGGAAATGTCACCACAGGAGGCACACAGAACAAAGGAAATAGGCTGCTCAACAAACTTCAGAAGCCTCCGAGCCCCCGTGCTTGCAGTGCCTGGGAAAAGAGAGTATGCATTTGATTCACGCAGGTGCATGATGCGCCCGTCGTCCTTATTCAGGGACAAACGCCTCCTTGCCCACTCCGCACAGAGGACACAGCCAATCTTCCGGAAGATCGTCGAAGGCCGTACCTGGACGGATACCGTTGTCCGGGTCACCTTGAGAAGGATCGTACACGTAATTACACACTTCGCACACGTATTTCATGATTCCTCCAAAGTTTCACGTCTTCCGTTGAGTATACGGCGCGGCAGGCCGGGATGTCCATCAGTCGCTGGGCATTACTGTGCTCGTCTCGCAATGACAAATTCTGTCAGTCTCACCACCGGTAACTGAATACATAGTGACTGGCCTTGCGGTTTGCAGTGTATTCGTGTATTTGTGAGTAGAGTATTCAGATTCAGTTTGCACAATGTTAACAGTGAACTAGTCGAAAAGTCCATACCGGCCGCAAAGATCGGAGTGAACTGTTACCGGTCGTAATTGCGCCCCCACGTGCGGGGAAGTTCACGTCGTTTCAGACTCTCTTTTAAGGCTGCCTGATGTTCACGCATCGATGTAATGCAGATCGCGACACACGAAACAAACCTCTGGCGGGACTGGTGGGAGTCGACTCCGGAGCCGCGCAGTGGTTGACATGTGTCCTGTTTCTTATCGTGTCGTCGATTCTCTTTGCCTCACTGTTCGAATGGGAACGATATGCCATTATCGCTGCCCCGCGGGGGCGAGAACTCACACAGTGGGAAACAGGTCAGCTATTCTGGTTCATTAGCGCGAAGTCCCTTATCTGGTTTGTGCCGCTGCTGCCGGGACTGGCAATGCTGATTCTCTTGGGGCTTCGGCGTTCGGCCGTAATAGTCCTTAATGTAGCCTGGATACTGGTTTTTTATCTTATGGCCGTGGATTTGACCACAGTGAGCTTCATGGGTAATCACTGTTGGGACTACCTACCCTACTTGCAGGACATCATCAAACATCCGGAACAGAAGTTCTGGCAATGGGCAGGAGAAGCGCTTACCGTCCAGGCCCTGCTGATCCTCCTTATTTTCATTGTTTCCGGACCGGCGTGCTATCTGTCCGTTTCCTGGGTTACGCGGCACTGTGTCAAGAAGTATCCACGAATTTGTGCCAAGGAATCAGTCGTAGGGGTAACGACACTGTGCGCGTTGGCAGTGGTAGGCCTATTGCCCGTTCTGGCCACATTTCAGGATAGAAATCTCCTGGACAGGCTATACAGTGCGATGCCGCTGACCAGCAGCTTGAGAGAATCCCTGCAGAATAGAATGGAAGATCTGACGGCATGGCTGCAAGAACCTTCCGCAAACCTGATAACCGCAGGCCTGTGTGCGATTGCACCGCCGAAGCTGACACTCCTGGCACAACCGTACGCATCACTTGAGAACCCGCTTGAATACCGGACATACCCGCAGCGTGAGTTCACCCTGGAAGACGGCCTTTTTCAGGTCCGCAAGAAGCCGGGACTTTCGCTGATCAGTCGCTCCGGGGCGTTGGGGCAGTGGTTTCACGGCAATTTGAAGGTAAACGTGGCACGGACAGCTCTCGGTAGTGACGGCCATGCATGGAGTCAATGGCCTGACATGGACCCGTCGGCGGAGGAAACGTCCAGTGACGTGCGAGCCGTTCATATCGATCAGCAAGAGGAACTGGCAGCACTCGGGTATTTGAAGGAGGCTGCCGACCCCGGGCCGATGGACACGTCCGCTTTTGTGAAGAGAGACGGGCTTCCTAATGTGATCATGCTGATATTCGAGAGTTTCCGCGACTCTTCCTTATCTCCTGCATGTATGACGCAACTGGACTCCTGGGCAGAGCAGGGACTTCGTTTACAGCGGCACTATTCTGGTTCCAATTGCTCCCACCTCGGGTTGTTTTCTTTGTTTTACGGCCGGACAGCCCTCGGATTTCACAGAACATTGGACCGATCCGTCCCCGCACAGATGTTGGAATCCCTCCGGCGATCCGGATACCGCATCAGCTTCATTACCTCAGGAGAAATACAGGGATTTCGCCGGATTCAGCAGTTCATCAACGAAGATTCGTGTGACGACGTTATCATGGAAGGCCAGGAAGGCGTGAAGAGCATGAGCGATTGGCCGCAGTCGGATCGCCGAAAGCTGGCTTGTGCCCGTGATATAGTCAATCGAGGCGACAATCGGCCTCAATTCGTGTTCTTCTACTTATTATCTTCTCATTATCGGTACCCGTGCCCACCGGAATTCGAGACGTTCAAAGAATCTTCCAGCGTGTGGCAGTTTTTTAATCCGCGAGCCCAGATCAGGAACCATCTGGGCAGGTATGGAAATTCGCTGAAATTCCTCGAACACGAGGTGATGAACTTCATACGATCCATCGACCCCAAACGCAATGTCGTAATGATCACGGGAGACCATGGAGAATCCATGGGCGAGGACGGAGTGTTCATCCATGCGAGCCGCATGTCTGACGTGCAACTCCGCGTTCCCTTTGTCATGGTGGGGCCCGGAATCGAATCCCGTAAGATACGGACCGCTACGGTGCATACCGACATTCTGCCCACGTTGCTCCATGCTCTGGCTGGAAGAGCCGTTCCGATCAAGCATTGCCAAGGTAGAGATTTGATCGGCGATCCGGCCCCCCGGGACGAAATTGCCGTCACCAGGCCAAAGTGGCCCGAATGGGATGGACTCATGTACATAAGAGGGGACAGGCGCATGCTGTTCAAGGCGAATATCGCACCACGGGAACCCCTCCCTTCCATCGAATTTGCAGGCTTACTGGATCAATGGGGACAGTACGAAATAAAATTGGATCCAGGCACCCGTCGAGTTCTAACCTTGCATCCCTGAAGTATTCCACCGAATTCCGGATCATGTCGTCGCAAGTGATTGCGGAGTCCGTCAACGCGTCCGGGTCGCGTATCCCGGTGGGTGTTATACCGTCGAGCTTTCAAATACCTGAAATCGGCTGGACACTCTTTACAACGAGGGTCCCCCCAATCTTACTTTTTTGAAAGCGCATTCCTACTAAAAGTCCTTGAGGCGGGTTCGAGGAATTTTTTACGAGAAGAACTTCCCCATTTTACTTTCTTCAAAGCCAAATCAGGGCAGGTGCGCGCTGCCGACCTCAAGGGACGGGCGACAAAAACCCATCGGGGAAAACAGAGTTTCAACCGATTTGTCAGAGTTCTCGAAGGATTTCGTGAAGAGGGGCCTCTTGGCAAACAATACGGGCTTGAAATACCCGCGCTGGGCAGCCGGTTCTTGCAGTTCCTCCCGAACGATATGTACCGAGGTCGCTTGGGAGCTGGTCTGGCGGGGCCTCAGATGGCAGAGCCTGGTTGGTATATAAATTGCATATGTCAATCCGCGTTTGTAGTAATGTGAAAAAAAGTTTCTGGAGTTGAGCATGAATCAGGGAAGAATTATCAAAACCAGAGAAATTATGTCCGATGTGAATTCCCCGATGTCCAACGAAGATCTCATGCAAAAATATGGGGTGACGGACACGGAATTGATGAAGCTCCTGGACCAGGTGGCGCGGGCTTTAGCAGGCGGACTCATCTACGTTGAAATTCCCAGTGGAGAGTCTCGACTTCCCAATTGAGCTGGACCGCGAAAAACCACGGACCGCGGCAGAGCCTTTAGTGGCAATATGGCCTTTATAGCATAACGTGCTGTAATCATTGACACAGACTGTCGGCGCTGTTTCGATGTCATTTTCGAATGCGCCGGTTTTTTTTGAACAAACACAAAATCTTCTCGCCTGTTGCGGATACAATCCCTTCTTTGTAATCAATTTGCTCCAGATCCAATTACCGATTCACACCGTTCGCGATTTTCGCTGAAGCGAAGTAGTGTGCGTGACAAGCGGGAGCCTCTGAATGCTCACTCTGGAAGTGCTACATTGATCAGAAAATCAAGATCGAAGTGAGCCATCAAAGTGAACTTGCTGAAAAACAAGCTGAAAGCAAAGCGGGCGGAAAAGGCACGTGCGGTAATATGGTTACGAGTGCACTTGAATATGCGGACGAGCAAAAAAAGCCCATTGCGCGACTTGACTTGACATTCTGAAAACCCTCTGGTACGGTGCGCTTGCTCAAAATCGAAATGAACATGGAGATGGTGAAATCGCACTCCGGTCCCTTATCCGGAGCGGAGAGTCGTGTTTCGAACGCCGCGGAATGACCTTGTGGTATTGTGTCTTGATTGTTTTCCCTCTCTGTTGAGCCGGAGAGGTGAACACGCTTCATTCGGGTAAACCTGCTGTTCCTCCCTATTTGGGAAGCATTTCAGCTCTGATTGAAAGTTTCTCGTCGTCAACGGTGTTCATGAAGGTGGTTTAGGGGTGTTCCAGAACAAGGGGAGCGATGGGGAGAACCACGCCCTCACCAGGTGTACAGGTCTGCCTGCGCAACCTCATGGAGTTGCTGATCATGGTTCGGATTGCCCGCGCGTATGTGACAACAAAGACCGTTTTTTTTCTGATCGCATCAGTCTGCCTTATTGCTTTTCCACTTCCCGCACGGAGCGCCCAGGACGCGAAAGGGGCCGCCAGAGATCTTGTTGCGTATTCGGTTCAGGGATACGCGGTTGACGGTCCGTTTCAGGTCGTTTCCGTGACCAACCAACAAGTCGTCCTTGCTTCCGCGCCGGAAAACCTGGTGGTGAACAAGGATAACACAACGGCTTCGGTCAAGACTTTCCCTTATGGCGGCTCAGTCAAGAACGGCGACCAGGTGTACGTTCTCCGGAAGGGAACTGAAGTGATCTTTTTTGCCCTTCCGGCCGCCCAGTCTACGGACCATCCGGATTACTGAGCCGGCGGCAGAGAGGCAAGACTATGAAGCAGTTAACGATCTTCCTGGCAACGGTATGCCTGCTTGTCGCTGCATGGTGTCATGACGTGGAGAGTGCCTACAATTGTTGTTTTGCACCTCCGAGCGTGGCCGTCGGGACAAAGCCGAACGTTATGATAGCCTTGGATTACAGCGGGAGTATGCAATTTCCCGCGTACATTCCCGGAAATTTCGTCAAGTACGACGGATCTCATGTCGCCAATTGTGACAGCCGTGACGGACAGTCCGGATTCGAGCAGTACAAAACGTACGACCCGCTTATCACTTTTTCCGGTTACTTTGACAATGACACGTACTACACTTACAACAACGGCAATTCGAACAATCCTTATTTTGAACCCGCTGCGAATCCGCCTGTGACTCGGGTGCGATTCACCGGACGGAGCGAGCAGGCGTCTCAGGGTATATGGTTCACCGCAGCGGGGAACAACTTCCAACCGGGGGACATCGTAGCATTTTCCAATCTCAGCTCTCATACGGAGATGAATTCCTCGGCGGGCCGGGCCTTCAAAGTGGAGGAGGCTTCCGGAGACCGATTCAGGATCAACGGCTCGTGGAATGGAGTGCCGGACAATGATAGCGGCTCCGTTATAAAGAGGGTATCCGGAAACGTTGCCTCGGGCCTGAGCGGGAATGCTCTGAATCTGGTGACCACTTCCCGGATGGATGCTGCCCTGAAAACCTTGATCGGCGGTAAAGGGGACTGTGATGGAAGCGCGTGCTATCTGCGGCCTCAGGGGGCGAAGAGGTACATCCGGGAAAACAGCACGCTTCAGGCCGGTTTTTTTGTGCGGCCGGCAGCTGGGACAGATTCCACAGGTACGGGTTCGGCCGATTATTCGGCGAGAGACCTGTTGCTTACCATCCAAGGCTTGGTCAGGGGAAAGCTTGACGCCCATGATCCTGCATCGGTGGGTAGAACGACCGACAAGGTTTCCAACCGCAAGGCCGAAGTGTGGTACTTTATCCTCAAGGAGTCCAGATCCGTCACCATCAAGTTGGAAGCCGCTCAGTTTCAACCATATCTATATCTGTATCGGGGCCAACAGCCTACCCCGGGCGAGCCTTACCTGTTCTCGGCGGGCGACAGTACGCAAAGCAATTCTGCGGTCATCACCGCCCAACTGGATGCGGGAACCTACTGCCTGGAGGCCACTTCTGCTTCAGATTCCGCAGGCAAAGGCAACCAGGGTGACTATGGGGTACTGTCGGACGTTGACCTCCAATTTGACAAGAATACCTACCCTACTCACGATGGAGCAATTTCGACAATCGGGTCGCTCAACAGCGCTCGACTAAGGATAAAGGTCCCCGCAGCTCAGCGGTCCGGCATAGTCCAGGAATCGTTCAACAAGGTACGCTTCGGTTTCATGTACTTCAAGGGGGAACGTGATCAGGATCGCGGCAAAATTCTCATTGGGTGTGAAAACACTGACATGTCCAGGCTGATCAGCGCAATTCAAGGAACACCGGCCGGTTCGAGGTCAAGTGCTCCTGCCGGCGATTCAGGGGGCATGTATCCTTACGGTAATACGCCAACGGCTGCGGCAATATCCCAGGTGTACAAGTATTTCTCACAGAATTCATCGACGTTGAATGCGGATTTCATTGCAAGAGGCACGGCCAAGGACCCCTACTATGACGAGCACGGTTCTGTACCGTGCCGAAAAAGCTATCTGATGCTCTTGACGGACGGCCAATGGAACTCCGGCGCGGATCCGATGCAGGAAGTTGGGAAGCTCCGTTCGGGAATGTCGGGCAATGACGATCTGCGCACTGATTTGCCTCAGAATCAGAGCGTGAGAACCCTTGCCCTCTACACGTTCGACGAGGGCGTAGTCGGCAGGCGTGTCATGAAATGGATCGCGATGAACGGAGGATTCAACAAGGAATCCGATTGCGAATCCGGTTCAATGCCCTATCCACTCACGGACCCTGTGAACAGCGCCACGACCCCGTTTACCATAAAATCCTGCGCGTCGGGATCGCCAAATTATTGCTGCTCTCAATGGGCATCCAAACAGAAAGCTGCACCGGCATGGGACTCTGAAAGTTCCGGTTACCAGCTACCGGATTACTATTTTCAGCTCAACGATCGGAGCGCATTGGAAAGTGCTCTGACTGAAGCGCTCACCACGGCGGTTCAGCCCGGATCGTCGGGGACGGGCATAGCCACGGTTTCCCAGCCTTCGAAGGACGGGGACATGGTGGTGAGAGCTCTCTTTGAAGCCTACGACCCGAGAAATCCGCTCAAGTACGTGTGGCGGGGACACCTCGAGGTGTTCTGGCCTCTGGGAACGGAAGAAACGGCCGGCCTCGATCTTCCGTGCGCATCCCAAGAAGGCGGATGTTACGATTTCGATCTGAGACCGAACGAAACGGTGCTCTGTAAAGACTTCCCTTCCGGCCATTGCTGGGACGCTGCCACGAAGTTGATGGACAGGTTGGGATCCGGGACTTCCAACAGAGCTATTTTTTCGGGTTATGACGCAAATCGCGATGGCAAGGTGTCCACTCGGGAGACCATTTCTTTCGATGCCGACAATGCGGAGAAGCTCCGGCCTCTCCTGAAGCTCCCTGCAGGTCACGATACCCTTGCTGATGCCGTGAAACTCATACAGTGGGTGAGAGGCGAACCGGTCGAATCCTACAGGAAACGCGACGGATGGGTGTTGGGAGACATCGTGTATTCATCACCCGTGATCGTAGGTGCGCCGCCCTTGGGGGCAGTGTCAAGCCGTGATCCTGACGTCCGGCAGTTTTGGAATTACCGAAACGAGGTAGTAGATGACAGCTGCCGACAGGCGGATCTCGGATCAGGCTGCAAGCCCTATCACAAACGGAAGAAAATGATATACGTCGGAGCCAACGACGGGATGCTTCACGCATTTGTCATGTCCGTATGGGATCAGTCTTCCGGAACATGGCTCACCAAACCCGAAGAAAATCCCGAGATCGGGCAGGAGCTGTGGTCGTACATTCCGAGTAATCTTCTTTCCGAGCTAAAGGAGTTGGCGAGTCCGGCATATGGCGCCGGCGGATGCACCCACCGTTCGATGGTGGATCTTTCACCCCGGGCATGGGACGTTTATATTCAGGACCCCACCGATCCATTCAAGAGATCATGGAGAACCGTACTTATCGGAGGAGAACGGGGCGGCGGAGACACTTTTTTTGCCCTGGATGTGACCGATCCCGACAATCCCGTGCTGCTGTGGGAATATTCAGTCCTCAATGATCGAGTGGTGGTGGACATCGACTCCGGCAATTCCGTGAAGGCTCTGATGCCTTTCAAAGCAAATTACGCCGAGATGAAAAACCTGCCCTTCTCGTGGTCGACTCCCTATGTGGGACGAGTGAGACTACCCGTCGACAAGAAATTTTTTGTGGGCGATCCCAAAGACGATAAGCCTCAGGGCGAGTTTGCCTCTGCAGATCCGAAACGGCACGTGGCTTTTGTGGGCGGCAATCCCAGAATATTCAACCCAGGCGACTTTGTCATGGGCGGGAATCTCAAGAATGCTCTGTTTGATCCACACCTCTTAGCCATAGACGTGGAAACCGGTCAGAACCTTTTCAAGTACCTGTGGCCGTACATGGTTGCAAAGAACCGGGATCAGTTCCCCCTGGAGGTCAGCGGGGCAAACATCATTCCTCATGCCCTGTCGGACCCGCTCTGTCTAGATCTGACGGACGCTTCGAATGGTTCGACGAATCCCGACGGCTTTACGGACCATATGTACGTGGGTGATCTTACAGGTAATTTTTACGGCATCACCTTGAGGTCCGAGCATTCGGATGGTCCGTTTCTCAGCGTGGATATTTGGAAGACAAAGGAAATTCACAGGACAAATCAGTTCAGAGGCAGTCGTCAACCCATTACCGTGATGCCTGCAGCGAGCCTGAGTTCAGACCCCGGATTTCTACGGCTCATTTTTGGAACGGGCAAGTACGACGACATCAGTGACACTGGAGCCGACGACAGGTCGGACAAAGAAACGATGAGTCTGTATAACCTGAAAATTCCCATGGACCTGCGTCCTAATTCCGGGGAAATCCAGCAGGTCTTCGATTCCGGAGTTTCTTTTCAGATCGAATCCAAATGTCCCGGCTCGTCCTTGGGGACCGCATGCACGTGGACCAAGACGAGCGGCACGGGAGACTGCTGCGAATCAAAAGGATCTTGCGGGCAGACGTCCTGCTGGGGCTGCGTTTACGATTTCGGGCGGGGTACGGCAGTAGATCCCGCGACGAAGAAACAGGTCTCCCTTGAGGGGGAAAGGGTTACCGAAAAGGCGTTGATAGCTGGCGGGCTTGCCATAGTTTCCACATTTGTGCCTGCAGCGGACCCCGATGATCCGACCGGACGCTGCACCAATTCAGGTCAGGCTTATCTGTATGCTTTCGATTACGAATGCGAACACTTTCCCGCCGGATTTCATCCGTTCGTTTCCGCTGTGGGGTCTGTCCCCGCCGGTCCGGCGACAAGCCCATCGTCCGGTTCGGCTTCACCCTCCGGGGCCGCATCGTCGGGACCTGGCACGACCGGACCTGGATCGTCCGGTTCGGGCTCTCCCGGGAGCGATGGCGCAGCAGGTTCCGGCAGTCGCAAGAAACCCGGAAAAAGCACATCCGGTGTCGGAGATGAACAACTTCTCACAAACAAGGACGGCAAAACCGGAGACCAGGCGTTCGGTTCCCGAATCCCTCTGGGCCAAGGCGTGCCGTCCAGGCCCGTGGTGAATACCTCCGGTTCCAACGTGGGCACACAGGTCGGCGGGCATACGAAGAGGGTGGGTATCCAGGCGAAAACGCCCTCGCTGCAGTTGAAAGGATGGAAAATAAGGTGAAAGAACGCGGTTTCACTTTTCCGGAACTTCTCGTGGTCCTTTTCATCGGAGCCATCATTTTTATTCTCGGTTCATTCTGGATGGGTAGGCAGATTTCCGTGTACAAGTACAACAATGCTCTGGCAGCGTTCAAACTTTCCGTAAACTTGGGAAGGATTCGAGCGATGGGCCAGGCCGGTGGGGCTGCGACGACCATATTTCTGGATCGGATTGCCGTAAATGCCCATGCGTCCGGTCAGTCTCCAGCCAGTCAGCCGCCTGCGCGGACGATTGCGAAAAACGTGCAGCCCTCGAAAAAAACGCCTTCGGACCCCACGAAAGAGTCCAGTGTAACGTTCACCGTGAGAAGAGATCCTTGTAACGCTTCGGACGTACCGCATCACAAGCTCGACAGCAGCAAGCACTATTACGTGATACTCACAGGATGCAATCCTCAGGATATGCTTAGCGACTTTCCGTGGGAACTGAACGATCGTCTCTACGAGTGCGATGCGCCGGACCAGAGCAGCATCAGATGCAAGTTGGCCGGCCTGGACCCACAGTTGGAAACCGATCCCATGGCCCTATGTGAAAACGCAGTAGCGCGCGTTGCCACAGTTATACGGCTGTCGGGGTGGAGTACTGGGCAAGAGATTGACGCCACTACCAAGGAATGTATGGGGCCCGGGGAATACGTGAAAATCAAGGATAATGGCTATATCATTGATTTTCGATATAACAAGAACAATATGAAGGCCCTGTTTGCGGAGACGGACGAGACGGGTAAAAGGAAAGAAATTGATTGCGAGACCGAACCTTCGAACATTGTCTTCGATCATTCCGGCTCGACAAAGAACGCAACCACTTACGAGATCTGCTTCGAACAACCGAAGACCAGGAGCCGGGTCAGCATCAGGATCTCATCGTCTGGAGTTGTCCAATGAAAACCGCTCCTCATATAGCGGACGCGACGCCGGCCAACGACGGCGCCTTCGCTCTGGTGGAGGTCATGGTGGCCCTGCTGATTCTGGCGGTGGGCATGCTGGGTGCAGGACTCATGTTGAATGCGGCCATGGAAAACGATCGTTACAACAACCGAGTGCGATTTGCCCAAAAAGCCGCGCAGGCCAAGATAGAGGAAATCAGGTCTGGCGGAGCCGCCAAATACCCCAATCGTTCCGGGTCGGAACGATTGAGCGGAAACGGGGATTGGGGGAGTTCGGTGCCATCGGGTTGGGCTACCCGCGAATGGAGTGTGTCCGAGGATCCTGTCAGCCACACGGAAAAAATAGCGGTCACAGTTCGGTGGGGGAAACACGAATTCACTCAGGTGAGCTACTCAAAATGAAAAACAAGGGATTTACTGTCTTGGAAATGTTGGTCTCGCTGGGGATTTTCCTGTTCGTTTTGTCAGGAACGGTGGGCTTCTTCATCTTGCAGAGCCGCATGGCGGTTGATTCGAAGGCGCGCAAGATTGTCGGACAATCGGTCAATTCAACGCTGAAAATTATTGCGAACGACATATTACATGCAGGAGCTGGGATTGCGGATCCCTTATCCGCCACGTGCGGCCGCTTTCCTGAACTCAGCTTTCTCGTGCTAACGGAGAATGGCAGTCAGCAGCTTTATCTTAACTGGAGCGGCTTCCTCGATTATGACGTCATTCCAAATTATGGAGTGACACGGAACAGCGCGTTCAGGACCCCCGGTTATTATGAACTGAATGAAGATTTGTCGGAATTTGCCTTGAGATGGGTGCCCGACTTCGTAAAACCTGAGAAAGACATTGGAGGTATTATTGCGCGTACGAAACAGGCGGTTGGAGTCTCCGTTTCCGGCGAAAAATGCAGTATAGCCTCGACTGAAATCGGGGATGGAACTCAAAGGCTCAATTTCACTATTCTGGACAGTCAAACGGGAAGAGCGAAAAAGATTACCGGCCAGGTAGCTCCCGCAATTGTGTACAAGTGGGTCAAAAACAACACTGACCCTGACGACAAGGCCGGCCAGATCTACAGGAACTCGGTTTCCATATTGGGCGGCAAACCCGGGCAATCAGGAAGGGTTGGCGGCAACCAATTCCAAGTTACCGACTTTTACGTGCAGTGCAAGTTTTACGATGCCGGAAAAGAGACCACCAAATGGAGCGCCAAAGATGGTACGACCGCAGCCTTTGACCTAAAGAATCTTAAGCTGGTGCGCGTCACCATCGAGTACACCTGGAAGGTACCCCACCTGGGAAGGAACTGGTCGGCAAACACGATTGACGTGGTACCCAGAGGGCTTGTGAAAATAGGAGGCTAAGCATGCGTAACGAATCCGGAAGTGCTCTCGTAATGGTATTGGGGGTTCTGGCTATTGTTAGTCTTATAGGAGTGGGGCTGTTGCAGCAGAGTCGATCGGATACCCGTTTCACCAGGGCCATGGCGAGTTCCCAACATGCATTCGGCCTCGCGGACGGCGGAATCGCCGTCGCACTTCAGAATCTGCATTCGTGGTCCGACCGCCTTTTGGACCAAGGCTGGTCGGGTAAAATCATTCTCAAGAAATTAGCCCAAGAACCGATCAACACATCAACCGGCACTTATGAGGCCTCGGGTTTTTTCAAGGCGTACGACAAGACTCATAGTCACGGTTGGGATGCGGGCGCGTTTCATAACGAATTTTGGCTGGTCGAAGGGAGAGGAGACAGTGCCCAGGTCATCACCATCATAGATGCCGCCGTAGTGAAGATAAACAGGTCAAGTTATGGTGATTATTAAACAACTCCACGGCCATCGTCCGGACGAAACCCGTATCCGATCTGATGTTCCGCAGCCAGGACTTGCGTGCCACTAACCGCGCTCTTGACCCAAGGCAGTAATCATTCAGTTACTCGGGGGAAGTGCCTAACCTCTGTCATTGCGAGGAGTGAAACGACGAAGCAATCTCGATATTTAAAGGCAGAGATTGCTTCGCTGCGCTCGCAATGA
>Ga0187785_10000026_pt1 | contig 57202 bp, 59 predicted proteins | sample 0815_BV2_4_20_MG_FD_132466 | JGI IMG/M metagenome (GOLD analysis project Ga0187785, IMG submission 132466) | Tropical peat soil microbial communities from peatlands in Department of Meta, Colombia - 0815_BV2_4_20_MG | ecosystem: Environmental > Terrestrial > Soil > Wetlands > Peat | place...
GCATCGATAGACCGTCTGGAATTCCATCATCCTGTCTTCGTGGGGGATGTACTTTTCCTCAGGGCAAGTCTCAATATGGTCGGCAAATCGTCCATGGAAATAGGCGTTCGAGTGGAAGCTGAAAATTATCTGACCGGCGAAGTGCGGCATACCGCCTCTGCTTATCTGACATTCGTTGCGGTTGACGAGAATGGCAAACCAAAGCCCGTGCCCGGCCTCATTATAGAATCAGATGTTGAACAAAGACGGAATCATGAAGCGCAGCGGAGAAAGCAGGCAAGAATCGAGGCCAGAAAGAAAGAAGAAGCCTGTCAGCATAAAGGCATCTGCCCGATTTAAAAGCGAAACTGAGTTTCAAAATCCTTGGGGTCGGCCGTAGATGGCTCGCACTTCATCAGTATAATCGCCGTTGTCATCATAAAGGTAGAGGGGCCTTTCTACCTTAAGGCCGGTCCTTCCCTCTTTGACTGCTTCGATGAAGACCATCTTTGCCTCTGACCCGGCGTTCGAATGGACAAAGCGCAGCCGTTTAGGTTCAAGGTAATACTGTCTCATGGATTCCATAACCTCGGCAAGCCGCTCCGGCAAATGAATCATGCACAACCTGCCGTGGTGTTTAAGCATGGTCAATGCCGATTTCATCAGGGCCGAAATCGAAAGATTCAGTTCATGCCTTGCGACCGCTTTTTCACCTGAAGGGCTTACCAGGCCGGTCCTTGTTTTCCTGAACGGCGGATTGGAGACAACCAGGTCATAGGAGTGAAGGCTTCCAAGCTTCAAGCCTTTGATATCGGCGTGAACAACCTTCACCCTTTCGTCAAGGTGGTTGAGGATCACATTCTTTTCGGCCAGCTTCACAAGGCTCTCCTGCAGCTCGATTAGCTTGACATCAGCCGAGAGATATTTCTTTGCCAGAAGAATTCCTATTACACCAGACCCTGCGCCGAAGTCAGCGATTTTCTTGACGCGCGGCATATCGACAAAGGAGGCAAGAAGCACCGCATCAGCCGAAAAACGGTACCCAGATTTGTGCTGATAGAGTTGAATATCGAGTATCGAGTCAAGAGTGAGCATTATAGGCCTGTTTAGACTGAAGCGTTTGGAATGGGCGCACTGTCTGGGTTTTCAGCTTTCTCGCACTTCCTTTATCAGCTCCATCAATGCTTCGAGCATTTCCTCTTCCTTCACTTGCTTAACCACTTCGCCCTTCCTGAAGAGCAACCCCATGCCCTTGCCGCCTGCTATGCCGAAATCGGCCTCGCGCGCCTCTCCGGGGCCGTTTACCACACAACCCATAACTGCAACCGATATCGGTTTATCTACAGTCCTGAGCGCCAGCTCCACCTCCTGCGCGATAGGCCGTAGATCGACCTGGCAGCGTCCGCATGTAGGGCAGGAAATGATTTCTGCCCCACGTCGCCTTATGCCGAGCGCCCGCAGGATTTCATAGGCAACACGGATCTCTTCCTCAGGTTCAGCCGTAAGTGATACCCGCATCGTGTCGCCGATCCCCTCCGACAACAGTATCCCCAGTCCCACGGCACTCTTGACTGCTCCAGGAAATGTCGGGCCGGTTTCCGTAATCCCGATATGTACGGGGTAATCATGCTTGCCGGAAAAGATTCGATATGCATCAACAGTCGTCATTACATTTGAAGCCTTGAGGGAAACCTTGATATTGTTATAATCGAGGTCTTCGAGGATCCTGATATGGCCCTCCGCGCTTTCAACTATTGCCTCAGGCGTAGGATGTCCAAACTTTTCGATAAGATGTTTTTCGAGAGACCCAGCATTGACACCTATACGGATCGGGATTTGGCGGTCCTTTGCCGCAGCAACGACTTCCTTCACCTTCCATTCTGCGCCGATATTGCCGGGATTGAGCCTTAGACCATCGACCCCATGCCTGACCGATTCAAGCGCAAGCTTGTAATCAAAATGGATATCGGCAATCATCGGCATGTCGACCTGCCGCCTGATATCGCCCAAAGCCCTCGCAGCATCTTCATTTACAACGGCAAGACGAACTATCTCGCATCCCGCGGCCTCCAGAGACCTGATCTGTGCCACTGTAGCGGCAATGTCGCGGGTGTCTGTTTTGGTCATGGACTGGACAGAGATCTCACTGCCTCCGCCCACAACCACATTACCTATGCGTATCTGCCTTGTCTGCCTGCGCTTGATCATGATGAGCGGTCTCTTCTTCCTTAGCCGGCTGCTCAGACATTGCCCTGACCTGCCTGATAGCCTCGTTATGTTCTGCATAAGACGTAGTGAAGATATGGCTGCCGTTCCCTCTCGACACAAAATATATGTACGGCACTTTAGCCGGATGAAGTGCGGCTTCGATGGACTTCATCCCCGGGGACGCTATCGGACCAGGAGGCAGCCCTTTTATAACGTATGTGTTATATGGCGTATTATTCCGCAAGTCGCTGCTCAGGATCCTGACCTTGCTGCTCTTAACACCGTAGATTGCAGTCGGATCAGCCTGAAGCGGCATCCCCATTCTCAGTCTGTTTCGGTATACTGCGGAAATTATAGGCCTTTCCTCGTCGCTTTCAGCCTCTTTCTCAATAATAGAGGCCAAAGTCAAAATGGCGTTTTCCGACCATCCGCTCTTCGCCACTTCACTTTTTATCTCATCGGTATAGGAAGCCCGCAGCTTTCCAACCATAAGTTTGATGATGTCGGCTGCATGGGTTCCTTTCGGCAGCTTATATGTCTCGGGGAAAAGATAGCCTTCAACAGTTGGCGCATCAATGCCGAGCGCTGACAAAAGCTCCTTATCCTTCACGGTCATATTGAAAGCGTCGGCAGTAACAAATTTCTTTTCCTGCAACTTTTCGCTAATCTCGAGCAGGCTGTCACCTTCGACAATCGTGACTTCGTACTCGATGATCTTCCCCTTTCGCAACTGCTGAAATACGTCGAACGGAGATATCCTGCTCCAGAAATTATAATATCCTGCCCTCATCCTGCGGTCTACGCCGGAAATCTTACCGAGGGCGGTAAAGACAAACCTGTCCCGGATTAGCTTGTTGGCTGCAAGTATATCGACTGCATTCTTATATGTAGCTCCCTGCGGTATCTCCACCTCTATGGGAGTCGGACTGTCGTATACCGGGACAAAAAGCTGGATCATTATGTATAGCGGAAAGATAAAAAAAATTGCTACTAGAATACTTCGGGTCGATTTGAGCATATTGTTTAGAATACCATACCGTAAGTAGCAGTAGGGGCGAACAGCCGTTCGCCCCTACAATGTTCCCATTCCAAACGCAGGGGCGAGGTCGCCCCGCCCTGCAATTTATTTTAGTACATGTCTCCCATTCCGCCGCCCGGCATCGGAGGCATCATCTTCTTCTCTTCTTCCGGAATCTCGGTGATCATCACCTCGGTAGTAAGCATGAGGCCTGCGACCGAAGCCGCATTCTGAAGCGCTGTCCTCGTAACCTTGGTCGGATCGATGATACCGGACTTGATCATGTCGGTGAATTCTTCGCTGTAAGCGTCATAACCGTAGTTAGGGTCTTTCGCTGCCTTTACCTTCTCGGCGATGATCGAGCTTTCGAGACCGGCATTGGTCACGATCTGCCTGATCGGCTCTTCAAGCGACTTCTTTATTATATTGACGCCGATCTGCTGGTCGTGGTCAAGTTTAGTCTTATCGAGAGACTTGATGCACCTGATAAGCGCAACTCCTCCGCCGGGGACTATACCTTCTTCAACTGCAGCCCTTGTTGCATGAAGGGCATCCTCTACGCGGGCCTTCTTCTCCTTCATCTCGGCCTCTGTAGCTGCGCCGACATTTATAACAGCAACGCCGCCCACAAGCTTTGCGAGCCTCTCCTGGAGCTTCTCCCTATCGTAGTCGGAGGTGGTCTCCTCGATCTGGGCCTTTATCTGTTTTACGCGGCCCTGGATGTGGTTGGCATCACCCGCGCCTTCAACGATAGTGGTGTTCTCTTTTTCGATGTTGATCTTTCTCGCCCTGCCGAGGTCCTGAATCTTAACATTCTCAAGCTTCAGACCGAGGTCTTCAGTGATGACCTGTCCGCCGGTAAGGATCGCGATGTCTTCGAGCATCGCCTTTCTCCTGTCACCGAATCCGGGGGCCTTTACCGCACATACCTGGATGGTGCCGCGGAGTTTATTGACAACCAGTGTTGCGAGGGCCTCGCCTTCGACATCTTCTGCAACTATAAGGAGCGGCTTGCCCATCTTGGCGGTCTGCTCAAGAACGGGAAGAAGGTCCTTCATACTGGAGATCTTCTTATCGTGGATGAGGACGAACGCATCGTCGAGAATGCACTCCATTCTGTCTGCATCTGTGATGAAATACGGGGACACATAGCCCCTGTCAAACTGCATACCTTCGACGACATCGAGGGTTGTGGCCATGCTCTTGGCCTCTTCAACAGTGATAACTCCGTCCTTGCCGACCTTATCCATCGCCTCGGCAATGAGTTCGCCGATTGAAGGGTCGTTGTTTGCAGAGATGGTGCCGACCTGGGCGATCTCCTTCTTCTCGACAACGGGTTTGGACATATTCTTGAGTTCGCCGATGACGATCTCTACCGCCTTGTCGATGCCTCTCTTTATGTCGATCGAATTTGCTCCTGCCGTCACATACTTCATGCCGTCCTTGTAAACGGCGTATGCGAGCACGGTTGCCGTTGTGGTTCCGTCGCCGGCAACGTCAGAGGTCTTGGAAGCGACCTCCCTCAGCAGCTGAGCGCCCATATTCTCATACGGGTCCTTGAGCTCGATCTCCTTTGCAACGGTTACGCCGTCCTTTGTGATGGTCGGGGCGCCGAACTTCTTGTCGATGATTACATTTCTTCCCCTAGGGCCGAGGGTCGCCTTGACGGCGTCGCTCAAAACGGTGATTCCCTTCAGGATCTGCTGCCTTGCGCTATCGCTGAATAAAAGCTGTTTGGCTGACATAGTTATATTATCCTCCTATTCCTTATTCGATGATTCCCAACAGGTCTTCTTCCTTGACGATCAGGTACTCAACATCGTTGAGCTTGATCTTTGATCCCGAATACTTGTCGAAAAGCACGGCATTGCCCGGCTTGACCTCTTTGACATCCACGCCTACGGCCTCTACCGTACCTTTCTGGGGTTTCTCCTTGGCGACATCCGGGACATAAAGCCCTCCGGCCGTCTTCTCCATCTCCTCTTCGGAGTACTTAATGACTACCCTGTCCTTGAGCGGTTTGATCTTCATAACCTGCCTCCTTTTCTTATGGTTTGATTTAAGTTATTAGCACTCAATCCTGATGAGTGCTAATATATCGTGAATCAGCCTCTCCAGGCAAGGACTATTTCAAGCAATTATGGCCGAATATTTCAGATTATGGATGTTTTTTGCGATTTTTTGTCTATTTTCTCTATTTTTGATTGAATAGCACATGCCCGGCGCAATAGGTGCAACAGAAGGGGTGAATCAGTCTCATTTACTATGTTTTTTATTATTGAGGTTGTTGTTCTGGCAACCTTGCCCCCTTTAATGATAAAATCCAGATCATGATAACCTTGGGTTTCTCGCCATGCCCCAATGATACATTTATATTCTATGCGCTGGCGAACAGGATGATCGATACGCACGGGCTCGACTTCGATCTTCATATAGAGGATGTGGAGACATTGAACCGCCTCGCAATGTCCCGCTCACTCGACGTTTCCAAGATATCGTGTCACGTCTTCCTGTATCTTCAGGACGATTACCGCTTTCTCAGGTCGGGCGGCGCCTTCGGTCGCGGCTGCGGGCCTCTGATCGTCTCAAAAGTTCCTTATGCGATGTCTGATCTGCGGGACAAGAGCATCGCCATTCCAGGAGAGCTTACCACTGCCTATCTTCTGTTGAGACTTTTTTTCGATGCCGCATTCCGCAACAAACCATCGAAGATTGTGCCGATGCCGTTCCATGAAATACCGGCGGCAGCGCGGGACGGCAAGGTGGATGCAGGGCTCATAATACACGAAAGCAGATTTACATATAAGGAATATGGGCTGTCGCAGGTAGCCGACCTCGGTGAGTGGTGGGAAAAAGATACTGGGCTGCCCATTCCGCTCGGCGGCATAATAACGAAAAAAACGCTCGGCCCGAAGGTCGAGGTGATTGAGGACCTTGTTCGAAAGAGCGTAGAATATGCCTTTCCCCATCGGGATCAAGCTATGCCGTTCATTAAGAAACATTCGCAAGAGCTCTCGACTCAGGTTATAAATAGTCATATAGATCTTTACGTGAACGATTTTACCGTCGACATGGCAGAAGAGGGAGCAGCAGCCCTCAAAGAACTGCTCGGCAGGGCACGCTTGGCCGACGGTCGATAAGGAGGCCCGATGACTCAGTACAATTCGATCGATCCATTTATCAAAGAGCCGAAAATTGCATACTTCTCGATGGAAATCGGCTTAAAGAACGAGATAAAGACATATAGCGGCGGCCTGGGAATTTTAGCCGGCGACACTATAAAATCTGCGGCGGACCTCAGACTGCCAATGGTTGCCGTCTCGCTGCTGACCAAAAAAGGTTATTTCAGGCAGGAGCTCGACCCCTTTGGCAGGCAAAAGGAGCTTACCGACGACTGGACGCCTTCTGACTTTATGGTGCGCCTGGCGGATCGCGTTACAGTGGGCATTTCATCGCGCGACGTGCAGATAGCGCCCTGGCTGTATGTTGTCGAAAGCGCAACCGGCGGGAAGCTGCCGGTGATTTTTCTCGACACCGACCTGGCTGAAAATGCCCCGGAGGACAGAGAGCTCACCCTCTATCTGTACGGAGGCGATTCATCATATCGGCTGAAACAGGAGATAATCCTCGGCATCGGAGGAACTCGCATTCTTGAACAGCTGGGCTTCGAGATCAAGAAATACCATATGAACGAAGGGCATTCCAGCCTGTTGACACTAGAGCTACTCAAAAGATTCAAGAGGGACATTGAAGACGTCTGGGATGAACGCCTTGTTTGGGACGTCGACAAGGTGCGAAGCCTTTGCGTATTTACTACACATACGCCGGTAGAGGCCGGACATGACAAATTCCCGTATGAACTCGCGGAAAAGATCCTGACCGATGCCGACGTCATCCCGATGCACGTGATCAAAGACTTTTCAGGACATAAAGCCCTTAACATGACTATTCTGGGGATCAACCTCAGCAATTACATAAACGGGGTCGCCAAGAAGCACGGTGAAGTCTCGAAGGTTATGTTTCCGGGATATGAGATACATGCAATAACGAATGGCGTGCATTCGTTCACATGGACTTGCGACAGCTTCAAGCGTCTCTATGACAAATACCTTCCCGGCTGGGCCAATGAACCCGAAATATTCGTCAGAGTGGGCAGGATTCCGGATGAAGAGCTGTGGGGCGCCCATATGGAAGCAAAGAAGGGCCTCATAGATTTTGTAAACAGGGAAACGCAGGCTGGAATGAATTACGACACGCTGACGATAGGCTTCGCGCGCCGTGCAACAGCTTACAAGCGTGCCGACCTGTTGCTATCCGACCCTGAAAAACTTGCGCGCATCGGCGAGGGCCGAATTCAGATAATTTATGCAGGCAAGGCCCATCCCAGAGACGAGGCGGGCAAAGACCTGATCCAGCAGATCATAAAAATAGGCGAGCGGCTTAAGGACAGGGTCAAGATAGTGTTCGTTCAGAACTATAATATGGATACCGCGCTTAAGATCATCTCAGGCGTTGACGTATGGCTCAATACCCCTATGCGCCCCCATGAAGCATCTGGAACCAGCGGCATGAAGGCCACTCACAACGGTGTGCCCAACTTCAGCGTACTGGACGGCTGGTGGATCGAAGGACACATAGAAAACTATACCGGGTGGGCCATAGGGCCTTCACCGGACGTCCCGGCGGACCCTGAGCGAGATGCCGACGACCTTTATTACAAGCTGGAATCTACTATTATCCCTACGTTCTATGCCGACAAAAAGATCTGGACCAGGATCATGGCCAATGCCATCGGGAAAAACGCATATTACTTCAACACGCACCGAATGATGAGACTTTACGTTACCGAAGCCTATATAAGATAGCAATTGTCGGTTGCAATCTGCCGACTGGAGAAACGCATGAATATCCAGGAAGAGATCAAATCATTACGGAGGTTGTGGGGTAGTTACTGGCAGGCAAGGGTATTGCTGACCGCAAACAACCTCCGGGTCTTCGATCACCTGAAGACTGCGAAAAGCGCCTCTCAAATAGCCGGCCTTATCAGTGCCGATCCAAGGGCGACGGAGATATTGCTTGATGCCGTTGCCGGGCTGGGCTTGCTGAAGAAAAAAAGTGGCCTGTACCGCAACTCTGCAGTTGCCGATCAGTTGCTTGTCAACGGCATGCCCTATTACCAGGGCGACATCCTGCGACATGCAGACAATCTCTGGATAAATTGGTCGAACCTCGACGAGGTTGTGAAAACAGGCCTTCCGACCAGGAAGGCCTTCGGAACGGACGCATTTATCAGGGGCATGCATAATATCGCAATATCGCGGGCGAAGGAGACAATCAGAGCAATTAACCTGAAGGGTGTCAGGAAGGCCCTCGATCTCGGTGGAGGACCCGGCACCTATTCCATAGAAATGGCGCGCAGGGTCGATTCGGTGACGCTCTTCGATCTCCCCGCAACCATAGCGATTGCAACCGACATAATAGATAAAAGCGGGCTGCGGAATATTTCATTCATGGAGGGCGACTTCCTGATCGACGACATCGGCAACGGTTATGATCTGGTCCTTATCAGTCAGGTGCTCCACTCCTTTTCAGCGGACAATAGCAGAAAGGTTCTCCAAAAGGCACATAAGGCCTTAAACACAAACGGACGTGTCGTTATTCAGGAGCATTATCTTGCCGCTGACCGAACAAAACCTGTGCACGGCTCTCTCTTTTCCGTAAACATGCTGGTCAATACCCACGGCGGCAGATCATATTCAGTCCCGGAGATTAAGGAGTGGCTTACATCGGCGGGATTCAACAAGACCGGCCACAAGCTTATGGGCGACAATGTGCTCGTGACCGGACGAAAGATTTCTGAGCGATAAATTCAGCCGGCAGCGTAAAGAGCAGCGCCGAGGGCGGCAAGCATGTCGGGCCTTTCTCCGATCTTTAGAGGCTTCTGCAGTCGCTCTGCAAGGAGCAAAGCCAGGCTCTCGTTCATCGCGCAGCCGCCGGCAAAGACTATCTCTTCATCGGCCCCGACCCTTCGGACCAATGACATCACACGTCCTGCTATGGAATCGTGTATAGCGGCAGTTATGTCATCCCTCGAAACACCCCGGGCAATAAGCCCTACCACCTCGGACTCGGCAAATACAGTGCACATGCTATTGATCTTTAACCGGCCGTCACCCTCCGCGTTCGATCTGCGCAGTCTTCCGAATTCCTCTATTGAGAACCCAAGCGTCCGCGCCATGATTTCGAGGAACCTGCCAGTACCGGCTGCGCAGCGGTCGTTCATCTCAAAGCCGGCTACCATGCCGTCTCCGTTGAGAGATATTACCTTCGTGTCCTGACCTCCGATATCGATGACCGTGCGACAGGATGAGAAGACCGCCTTCGCCCCTTTTGCAACTGCCTTTATCTCTGTGATGGCATGAATGTCTCCATGCACCTCCAGAAGATAGCGTCCGTAGCCGGTAGCAACGATCCGCTCAGGCCGCTTATGGATGAATTGCGCAATGATCTTATGGCAGGTTCCGAGAGGGTCATGGCCGGTCTCTTTTTTTTCTGCGGCAATAATATTGCCGTCTTCGGCAAGTACGAACTTGATGTATCTCGACCCGATATCAATACCGGCTGATATCAAGCACGGGCCCTCGCCTGTAACATCTCTAAAAAGGCCCCGACTCTTGTCTTCAATTGGCCCATGTCTTCCATGCTGTAGTCGGTCTCTATCCGCAGAAAAGGCACTCCAATGGTATCCGATACTTTCTTTGCTTTATATGCCTCCATCATATACGGCGTGCAAAATTGAAGCGCATAATGTATAACTCCACCCGCGTTCAGACGCGTAACCATTTCCTTTATGTTGTCTAGGCGCTCGGTGTTCGGAGTAAAACAGGCGCAGTCAACAGTAAGTGTGCGCTCCGAAAGATTGTCGATCGCCTGCTCCACAGACAAGAACCCGTCATCCAGAAGTGTCCTGAAATTACGTTCCCCAACGCAGGACTCCTCTCCGACAACCGTTGCGCCGCTGCCCTCCACGATGGCGTGGAGCTTCCAGTTCGGGATCGCCATTGGCGAGCCCGATATGAGCACGCGCGGGCTCCCCCTTTCGGCAACGCCTGCGCCGGACTTGATGCGCTCTTCGAGTTCATCGCAAAGCTCGTTCGTTTTTGCGGTAAAGCGGACAGGGTCGTCGTAGAAGGAAACCTGATTGACCAATAAGGCGTCGAGACCCGAAATCGGTGCAGGATCGGCGGCCCTCAAGGCCGACAGCCGCTGAAGGGCCTTTCTCTTGGCATTGACAAGCTTCGAGGATTCGCGCAGCTTTTCGAGCGTGATCTCATTGCCGGTCAAGGCCTCAAGCCTGTCGGCAAAGCGTTTTATCTCGCTCCTCCACATCTTCCTGCCGTTTTCACCTTTCATGTTCGGCAGCTCCATGACATAAACCTTCCCGGTGATATCATCAAAGATCTCATAGGCCTTCTTCTTACCGTCACAGGTGGTCTCTCCCACGATAAGGTCCGTCAGTTCGACGTAAGGACAGAGTCCGGCGAGCTTGAACCCGAGAAAGGCCTTGATTAGCGCGCATGTATTACGCGGCACGTACTTTTCAGCCTCATCCGAACCCACCTCAGCGCCTGCGCAAAGCCCGATGCATACCCCGTCGACAGCAAGCACCAATTCTTCCGGCACATACACGCAGAAAGTGCCGATGACTTTTTTACCGCTCTCTTTCGCCCCGACAATCTCTTCGATCCTTAGGCCGTGCACCTCTGAAATCACGAAATCGAAATAATCCATTCCCCTGGGCCTGTTCTTCTGCGAAAGATAGATGTTCTTGTACGCATCACCCAATACCGATAACAAACCTTCATGCGCTTTCAGGTTGAGACCTATGCTGCTCCACATCTGCGTATAATCTTTTGACACAAGCGCCTCCTTGATTATCAGAACTCTATTGATCAAAAAACCCGTTGTCCAAAATAACCCGTACCGGAGCGACATATCCAATTGTTTGTTTCTATCAGTTACAAGGCCGCCATAGATTAACTCTATTGCATCGCATTTTGACTTCATACGCCGGCTTGCTGAATACTAAGTCTATTCCGCCATGGAGGTAGACATGAAGAAGAGATTGTTCCTGATAATATTCGTTGGCTTTGTCCTGGGTTACCTGGCAGGTTGCAGCAGGCTGACGATGGACAACTACAACAAGATAAAAGGCGGCATGGCCTACGATGAAGTCGTAAAAATACTGGGTTCTCCGGACAAGTGCAATGATGTCATAGGAATGAGAAACTGCGTGTGGGGCGACGAAAAAAAATCCGTTACTGTAGCCTTTGTCGGCGACAAGGTTCTTCTGTTTTCTGCGAACAATATAAGATAAGCTACACATCAAGTGAGAAACGACCGGTTAGCGCGCTTCATTGACATCACAGCTCATGGCTCAGTAACGTAACTCGTTGGGAGCCGCCGCTAATATCACGAAAGATTCCTAAGTCTTGCGCCCTGTGCTACAATTCATGATGTACCTCTCAAGCGAGAACATCGCCGGCCTTACAGAGGTCGTAATCTGTGACACGGCATCTGCATTGCGGTCGCACATGGATCTTTTCCGGTATAGCAGAAGCTCGTATATTTCAGCTGATAATTTCGGGAATGCCTTCCCGCTCATTGCCTCGCTTATCGATGCATGCAATGAGTCGGAATCCTGTCCTGCACGCATCCACCTGGCGGTAGGTTGGGAGAACATGCTCAGGGCGGCAGCCTGGAGATCCGATTTCAGCTCAGCTAAAGATGTGTTTATCGTGCTGAAGAATGCAGGTGTTGCAGAATCCGCACTATCGTTGTTTGCCTCTGCGCCGGTCTGCGACCTTTTTCCGTTCCTGTACTACGGGAAACAACTGGATGTCCTGAAAAAAATTTGCATAATGGCCCGCAGGCAGATCGAGACGCGCATTCAGAAGTCCCCTGTCAGGGCCGATTGTCATATCATAACCGAAGATTCTCCGCACATCGTTGCCAGCAGCCTCTGAAGGGTTTGCCGCTAGCTTCCGTGCGGGGCTACCTCTAATAAAGCCGGCTTGAAGGCCTGTTTGTAAGCTTCTATCCCCAGGTCGCTTTTTTTGCTATCTCTTCAGCAAGTTTATAGCTATTTGCAATGCAATCATTCACAGCAACGCCGCGGTAGGCATTCCCTGTAAGATGGAAATTGTCATGCCTTGCCGAAGCATCATCAAGCGTCTCCAGCTTTCTATAGTGGCCGACCAGATATTGAGGTATCGCCCGCTCCCATCTGAAAACCCTTACGAAATCCGGCTCGGCCATAAGCCCCATTATCGCCGCCAGTTCGTCGCGCACCAGGCCGATCAGCTTCTCATCATCCAGTATGGCAAACCGCTCTGCCCTCGCACCGCCCACCATGTTTCTGAGCAGCACATATCCTTCGGGCGCCCGGTTTTCAAAGATGCTCGAATCGAAGAGCGTACCTAGAATCCTTCGCCTCTCCTTCCCCGGAATGAGATATCCGAACAGATTTATGTCCCGATGTATTTTTTCCCTCTTGTATCCGAAGGAAACGACCGACAACGGCGGATAGGGGATGGTCCTCAATGTGCCGCAGATCTCCTTGTCAAAGTCCCGCACAATTTCAGCCGAATCGATGGCCGGGCAGGCAAGGACCAGACAGTCGGCTTCATAAGCAGAGCCGTCCTTGAAATGCAGTCTGTATCCGCTGCCGATCTTCTCGATACCAGCTGCAGCCTTGCCCGTTTCGACCTTATCCCCGAGCAGGCTTTTCAAGGTTTCTATAATACTGTACATCCCACCGCTGAACGACATAAGCGTGCCGCCCGGACCAGCCTCCACCTTCTTTCCGGCTCTCTTGGCCTCTTTGCCCAAAGCCATAAAGCCCCTTATCAGCCCGCCGTATTTCTGCTCCAGATCGTAAACCTTTGCAAAGCAGCTTCTTATGCTCATCTTCGTAGGGTCGCCGGCATAAACTCCAGACGCCATCGGATCGAGAAGTTTTTCGTAAAACTCCCTGCCGACACGCCTGACGGCAAACGATTCAAGTGTCTCGTCGTTATTTCTCGACGGGGGGACAAAATATTCCCCGATCATCCTGGCGCGTCCCGAAAGGCTCAGAAAATTGGACATGAAGAATTTCATGGCCGAATCCGGTATTTGCCGCAGCATGCCATCCGAATAAATGAACCTTTTTCGAGCATTGTCATTGCTCTTTACCGGGGGCAGATTTATCCTCCCAGCCAGTTCAAGAGTGCTTGGCTTATTGTCCAGAAACCCGTTCACTCCGGCTTCGCATACATAACCATCGACTTTCTCTGTATATATCTTTCCACCGGGGCGATTCTCTGCCTCGAAGACCTTTATGTCGGCATCATGCTTCTTTTCGAAAAGGGCATAGGCAAGCGAAAGACCGGATATGCCGCCACCCACAATTGCTATTCTCATCAAAACCTCCACGCATCGATTGTCTAAGAATTATAACTCATAAGATATCAATTAAGAATGGATCCCTGCTGGTTTGATCTTTGAGAGCATTGCAATTTTGAGATGAAAACTATGAAGCCTTCACTATCTCCGCAAGCGCCCTAATGAAGGCAGGTGAAGTGTTCAGCGAGGCGGCCCGCTTCAGATTAATGCCCAGTCTTGCTGCCAGGTCTTTATAAAGAATGTCGATCTCGTACAGAGTCTCGATATGGTCCGAAACAAAACTGATCGGAATGACAAGCAGGTTTTTGACTCCTTTCTTCGCGAGCTCTCCGATCATGTGCTCAGTTGAAGGCTCCAGCCATTTTACAGGTCCGCTCTTGCTCTGGAATGAAAGATGCCATCTCAGGCTTAGATTCTTCGTTATTGCGGCTATGGTCCCTTCGATCTCGTTCAGATACGGGTCGCCGTCATCGATGAACTTCTGCGGCAGGCTGTGCGCGCTGAAGAGCACATCAGGTTCTGCTCCGAATAAAGCCAGCCCTTCTCTGATCCGCTCGATCATTGCTTCGATATAGAGTGGATGCGCATACCACGACCCGATGAACCGAAGTTTGATATCGTGATATCGCTTTATGACCTTTTTCAGTTCCCGGAATGACGATCCGGTAGTAGCGATCGAATAATGAGGATAGAGCCCCAGCGCGATAATATTCTTTATGCCGTCACGCTCGATCTGACTAACAGCATCTTCGATCAGCGGATGCCAGTATCTCATGCCGGTATAGACACGATATCGCTTGCTTCCCGCGTTCAGCATCTTTTCGAGTTCCGCCGCCTGTGCCGCCGTTATATCCAGGATAGGAGACTTGCCTCCGATCAAACTGTACATCGCCCTGGTTTTGCCGGCGCGGGTTGCGGCGATAACGGCAGCGATAGGCTTTTGAAGAAAGGATGGGCCGAGCCTGATTATGTCCCGGTCGGAAAAAAGGTTGTAGAGAAACGGTCTGACCGCGTCGAGCGAATCAGGGCCGCCGAGATTGAGCAGCAACACTCCTGTCATGGATTAAGGATACAGGATGGCATGAAAGGGTTTCAATAAGCTGCAATTGCATCAACCCTTGATTTCTCTTGCAGAAATATAATCTTTCGCTGGCATGCCGGCGGATGAATCCGGCGTGAAATATGGCGTACTGCTGATCCTGATAAAGGCCTTAACAACCTCCGGATCAAACTGAAGTCCCGCCTTCTCATTTATATGAGCCATCACGATATCTTTATCCTTGCCCTTTCGATATGGCCTGTCGGATATCAATGCATCGAATACATCGGCAACTGCGATGATGCGCGCGCCCATACAAATCCTCTCAGCTGCCAAGCCATTGGGGTAGCCCTGCCCGTTAAACCATTCATGATGCTGCCCTACAATCGGAAACACCTCATGATAAGCCTTGATGGGTTCCAGTATGCGAACGCCTTTTTCGGGATGCTCTTTGATAAGGGCATATTCGTCCTCCGTCAACCTCGCCGGTTTGTCCAAAATATGGCTCGGTATGCCGATCTTGCCTATATCATGAAGCAGGCCTGCCCTGTGCAAGATATCAAGCTCTTCCGCAGTCAGCCCCATTTCGCGACCGATCTGCAGCGATAAACTCGTCACTCTTTCAGAATGTCCGGCCGTCCAGCCTGAATTGGCATCAACAGTTCGCGCAAGAGCTGTCAATGTTCCCCAGCTCAGCTGATCGAGCTCGCCCAGCAGGTCGGTATTGGCCAGCGCGCTGGCAGTATGGTCGGCAATCTGGCGCGCCTTGATGCAATCCTCTTCCAATCGTTGCGGCTGGCCGATATATCCCAGGGCCAGCACAGCCGACAATCGGCCCACATGGATTATGGGCAAAAGAACATATCTGTTGCACCCGCGCTCTTTCATAATTGACAGCAGGCCTTTAAATTCATCGTCAGACTCAACGATCATGTAACTGCCGCAATTCGCAAGCCTTCTTGACTCCTGGAATTGCAGACTTGTCTCCATTTTAATAATACCGGGAGATGATTCATGTTCACCGGTCCTTACATATGTTGATGCCTTTAGTGTTTCTTGCTGCTCGAACACTGTAAGGGAAACTGAATCACACGAAACTATGCCGCTCAATCTGAGAAGGACTGTCCGGACTATTGCCTCTCTGTCAAGCGATGTCAGAATACTGGTGCTCATCCGCCCCATCTCGCTTAAGCTGTCGAAATGCCTCCCGATTCTTTCCGACATGGTATTAAATGATGACGCGAGGTCCTCGAATTCGTCTCCGCTACGAACGCTGATGCGACTTTCAAAGTCACCCTGGCTGACCCTTTGCGTTCCGTCCTTCAGCCTTGCCAATGGCTCCAGATTTTTTCGTATCTGCACGCTGACCAGAAACAGGACCACCATAAACGACCCCAGTAGCACAATCGCTATAATCACCCTGATCCTGCCAAGGGCTGCAAATGCGTTACCGCCCGATTCGGTAACGATGACCTTCCAGTCTTCGGCATAAATAAAAGACTTGAGAAAAACCGACCATTGACCTGCGAAATAAGTACCGGAGCCATCATTCCACTGCAACCTGCCGGCAGATGCACTTTTCATTCTATTCTCAATTTCCTGAACGCCATGCGGCGACAATGCACCAGTGTTGAACAAAGGCATCCCGGAGGCTGTATAAATATAGGCGTCCGTCATCGGGGGCAGCGATTCTTTCGCGATTACCCACAGATAATCCGGATTCACTTCGCCAATAAGTAGCCGTCTGTTGTCTGATAATACGTCATCGCCGACAATCAGAAAAAGACGATAGGCGCCTTTGTTCGGAGCTTGAATATAAAGTGCTCCCTTCCCGGCTGATAAATGCTGCAGATCTGCGTCAGCGACTTCGGGAAAAGGACAAGGCGTTCCCAGGAATGTTCTAACGGCCTTCCGGTTTTCAAATAGAGTAAGCCCGAGAAGCCTATGGCTAGTGCTTTCGTCTGATGTGTGCAATTTGTGAAGAATGTATCTGCTTGAGCCTGCATTGCCTGAATGGGCAACAATATCCATTTCAGCCTGGATGAATGCCAGTCCTTCTATAATCGACATGCCGATGTTCTTGCTTGCCTGATGCAGCTTCTGAAATGTCTTTTCCTTGTGATCTTCCGATAGCTGATGAAGAGAAAGAAATGCCAGACTGCCTATGGGAAGCAGGGCGCAACAAATAAAAATAAGGAATATGCGCCTTGCAACCTTGCTGCTCATGAAGACAAAGTCTAACTTCATGCGCCGCTTGCTAATAGTCGGAACCCAATCCGACAAATGAGCCATTATTGGCCCTCACGATATCGTCCTGGCTGGCCTTCGCAGTCAACGGCTTTGCAGTTCCCCCATCTTCACCCATGCTGTACAGGTCGAAATCGGTGTTTAAGGGATTCAGTTTTCTATCCCTGCGGCAGCTGCCCTGCCAGTTAGACGTTGCATCCTGGATATTTAAATATTGGTACTGGTTTCCCCATGAGTCGAGCCTGTTGCCGCCCGGGATGGCGCTGAGGTCGTCCGGATAGACACCGACATCGGCCTTGTATGTCACAAGCGCGGCTGACAAACTCTGCACATCAGCCATAGCGGCTCGATTTTTTGCATTCTTTATGTACGCTTGATAAGCAAGGGTGGCTATGCTGGCCAGAACAGCAATAATTGCAACGACAGCCAGTATTTCAATAAGCGTATATCCAGCGACTGAAGACCTGCGTGCTTCATCACGTGATTTTACCGCAGACATATTTGCACAGATATCGATACCCGAATCAGGGAATCCTCTTTTCAACTTGACATTATCCCTCAAGAAAATCCTTCCTTAATGAATGTAACAATCGATTACTTTAGATTGGTCTGTTGTCTACCAATTACCGGACGCATTATTAAATTATAGTGGAAAGATTCGCTGAAAGCTACAATCGGTATGAGAAGCGCCCCTAATATTTTCTGATATGGTGATGTCGGTCACAATAACACGACTAAAATCCTCCTGATAGGGTTATAAAGAGACGGGCCTGACCGCTCGGGCACCCCCAGGCAGAGTCAAGCTTGGTTTTAATCTATATAAAGATTAGCGCTACCAAAAATACGTACTTTCCACAATTGAAAACCACTCCAATATCTCTTAGACTGAGCAATTATGCAGCTGCGTCGGAAGACAGTTTGCGGGAAACCGATCACAGTTGATGCGAACCGATATACAGACAAACACATCTTCTTTGGAGATGAGAAAACAGAGCGGGAGGGAAAAAAATGAAAACCGGCACATTCGTTCTGCTAGCCCTCGTTATGGTCGCCTGGTTCGGGATTTCAGGATGTTGCAAGATCCCGGCCTATAGTCCGGCCTTCTGGAACGATAACGGCACCGTGCAGTTCAACAACAATTGCTATAATTACGGAAACAACAAACGGACCGATACGTTTGCGCAGCCCGGCAGGCGTTCCGGCCACTATCCGAACCCTATGGCCTGCTCCAATGTCGTGGCTGCCGCAGTCAGTGACGGGATAGAACCACTTCCTGCATCAGGGGTCTGCCCCAACAGTAAAGACAAGATAGCCCTGGTTGTAGACCCAGGCACAGACTATCATTGGTATCGTCTGGGCCCCGACGGAATGTGGTCGCATAAACCCGGGGGGACGCAGGCGACAAACCTTGACGCATCGAACAATCCCATCTCGAATCCTGAGACTGCAAACCGGTGCTCAGGATGGCTATGCTATACGGATTTCTGCGGTTATTTTTGCTCATGCTCGGACGACGTGCAGGGCAATGGGCATGAGAACATTAACTGATGGCTTCGAAAATAAAGGAGGTTCCATATGACCATGAAAAATACAACGGCAGTCGCCATGATTACAGTCTGTCTTTTGACGGCAGCGGTGCTGTGGACGGAATTGCTGCCCGGAAGCGGGGTTGCGATAGCCAAGGAGAAAAGTATGACGGTCAGAGTTCTTCTTTACTCTGGAAACCCCGATCCGACATACGAGCTCGCCGATCCCCAGATAGTCGCAAAGTTAAAGTTAGCCTTCGAAGGGTCGAAACGGCTGGACAATTTCAGCCGTGAGTCGGTGATTCCTGCCCAGATAGGTTACAAGGGAATTCTTGTTGAAAATCCAGATCGCATAGAAGGGATTCCGGACCGTTTCGCAGTCTACCATGGGACCATACAGGTAATGGGTGTCCAAAAACAATTCCTTGAGGACAAGGACGAGGCCGTTGAAAAGCTGCTGATGGATGAAGCTGTCAGCAAGGGAGTTATCAAAGATGTGATCCTGAAAAGAATGAAACGCGAAAGGTAGTGCCTTCTGCCCTCCCCTTGCCCCAAGGGGAGGGATATTATCCGCTTTCAGGTTCGGAGAGATCAGGGGGCCTTCACTATCCGGCTACATCTCTTTTCCTATCGAAAATGCCTTGCCGATAAACTCGCCGACTCCGTAATAGGCGCGCTGGCCCGTGTCAAAGATAAGAGGCCTGACTTTCAGAATGTCCGGCATCTCATTGTCCAGCACGGACTCTTCGGCCTTGATGTCCACAATCTCGCCGATGAATTGTGTATGGAGCCCAATCTCAACTATTTGGAGCACTTTGCACTCGATGACAACAGGGAATTCCTTGATGTACGGCGCATCTACCAGGTCGCTCCGGACTGGGGTCAGTTTAGTCTTGTCAAACTTATTGACCGCTCTTCCGGAAACGATACCGACATAGTCCACTTCCTTCGCCATCGACACCGAAGGGATATTGACGGTATAAGCCTTTCGCTCCTTGATGCAATCGTAGGTATAAGTCGCCTTGCGCAAGGAGATGGTGAGGCACGGGGGCTGCGAGCAGCATATGCCGCCCCATGCGATAGTCATAATATTAGGGTTACCTTTTGTGTCGTAGCTTCCCACAACCCAGGCGGGTACGGGCTGCGCGATCGTCTTGGCGCCGAGAGACTTCTTCATGATTCCCTCCTTCTGCATGCTGATTTTTACTCCAGGATCGGAAAAGATTGGATAAGTATATCACAATGGATGCAGGCGCCATGCAATTTGCCTTTTATCAGGAAAGAGATCGTTTCCGCGTTGACTCGGCTTAACATCTCTCCCGGCAGGAAACACTTTTGGGGCATCTCCGGTATGCGAATTTCTGCAAATAACGAGGCCAACCATTCACAGCACGAGCCATTCTGGAATACCTAGATTTCAAGCCCATCGAGGATGCATGTTTGAAGTCCGTAGCCGGCCGCTTCAGGAGGTCGGCTGTTGGTAGGTAAGGCCTTTTTGCAAGTCCGTGGGGAAGTTTTCGTTTTAGGATCGGCTAAGCCGCTGCGTTCTGCTCCCTGATCTTTTTCATCAGCCTGTCGTACTTCTCATGGCCGACGCACTCCCGGGCGGCAGGGCACCATTCGATGCAGGACATTACCATATCGCGAGTAATGGTCTTTCCGCATCCCTTGCAGACCATATCCGGCTCGTCGGACCATATCTCGTTTCTGTGATGGCAGAAAACGCAAACCAGGTCGTCAGGCGAGGGGCTCGTTATCTCTTTGCTTCCGGGGCAGCTCTCTTTCATAATTTAATTCTATCAGCAGTCGGTTCCGGCAAAAAATGATCTAAGTCAAAAAATTCTCAATCTTTCCATCTTTTGAAAAGGTCATGTTCGATGCCGAAGCTGTCAAGGATTTTACCAACAACAAATTCGATGATGCCATTAATATCCCGCGGCTGGTGATAAAATGCCGGCACAGGCGGTGCTATACAGACCCCAAGCTTGGCAAGCTTGAGCATATTCTCAAGGTGAATGGCGCTGAAGGGCATCTCGCGCGGTGACAGCAGAAGGGGCCGGCCTTCCTTGATCGTCACATCTGCGGCGCGTTCGATAAGGTTGTTCGCGTAGCCATTAGCTATCCCGGCGAGCGTCTTCATCGTGCATGGGACAACGAGCATTCCGTCGGTCCGAAACGAACCGCTGGCAACCGGTGCTTCCATGTCCCTGTCTTCATGGAAAAAGAGCCGGTCTGTCCCGAAATGCTTTCTGATACAGGTTTCAGTATCATTTGCCCAGTCTATGCCTGTTTCAGCCTTAATAATCGGAAAAGTATTGGTCGATATAACCAGATGAACTTCAACAGATTTCAGCAATTCCTCCAGCAAGCGTATGCCGAAAACGGCACCGCTCGCCCCTGTAACGGCAAGCACATATCTCTTCATAGTTTTATTATAGCGAAATTCGGCCTGTGATTTTCGTCACAGAACCGGCAGCCCACTGGTAGTACAGTAAAATCAGGGGGAACGACACTACGGTAAGGCGGCAATGGGCAATCACATCACGCTAAATTGCCGGTGTCATACGCCGGAGTTCATCTAGAGGTAACAGAAAATGTTTGTTGCGCTGAGCGAGGCTTGGGCAAAGTTCGAAAAGTACGCAATCGGCAAAGGCTACACTGAGAGACTGCTCAACGCATATGTATTAAGAAACCAGCAGGGCGAGCTGATTAAGCTGATTTCGATCAGGCAGAAGGATCATAAGATTGTGATCTGGGAAGACGCCTCAAACTATTACGAACTGGACATGACTTTGCTGTAGGCCGTATCGGGATATTTAGCTAGGCTTTGTCGTCCGGTGGCAGGGTCGCCAATTTTTTATTGCCGCCCTGAATCGGCGTATTTCAGCTGCGCGACTCAATAAACTGAAGGAGTGACAAGGAAAATGCACAAGAACGCTATCATCGCCATCCTCATATTAATCATACTGGTCGGGGTGTCGCTGTTTTCTTTCAGGAGCAGCACGACTGCAGCCTATCTGTCAATCGGCCTTGTAGTTTCATCCTTTTTAGGTCTGCTGTTCTTCACCCGCAAAAAAAGAGCCGGCTGTCAGTAAACCTTCGAGCCTATCCTGGCCGTCAGGTCGCCGAGCATGTTTGTATAGCTTCCGAGTTCGTTGTCGTACCAGCCATAAACCACCGCCTGGGTTATCGGGATGTTGATATTATGCTCAGCACCTGCAGGGGCTGCACCCTTGGCGTAGAACCTGACGGCATCTAGCGTTACCACTGCCGTCCTGGTATGAGTCTCATTGCCTTCGATGATCACAGCGGGACCGTAATTCGCAATTATGTCGGATGACACGTTCTGCTCATCCGTATATTTTATATATCCCCTCGTCTCCCGTTCGGCGGCATCGCTATATATCTTGTTTATCAGGGCCCTGTTGATAAGCGGGTTCTCCTCTTCGTCGTACATTGCGATTACCAGAATTATCAGAGAGCCTGTGGCAATCGGCACCCGCACGGATTGCGCAATGAAGCCTATCCTGTTCATCTCAGGCAAGACTAGGGCTAGGGTCCTTGCCGCTCCGGTGCTGGTGAGGATAATGTTGTTCATAATGCTTCGGTTTTTCCTGAGGTCAGTTGCCCCCCCCTTGGGAAGACGGTCGAGGACCTCCTGAGAGCCCGTGGATGCGTGTACTGTAGCCATCGAGAGGCTGAGCATCTTGCCCGGACCAAAATAATCGAGAAGCGGCTTAACCATGTAAGCCAGGCAGGTCGTAGTGCATGATGCCGCAGACACTATCCGGTGCCGCAGGCGGTCGTATTCATCGTCATTAATGCCGGATATTATGGTCCTCGCGTCATCGGGCATGGTCCGACCTTTTTCCTTTATCTTGAACGGTGCAGAAACAATCACCTTTTCCGCCCCTGCTTCAAGGTGTCCGCGGCATGAGCCGTTCTTTGCATCCGGAGGAAGCGTGGGGTCCGTATACTTTCCTGTCGCATCTACCACCAGTTTTACGCCATATTTTTTCCAGGGGATGTCCATGGGGTTCCTGGCTTCACTCAGGATGAAGACCGGCACGCCATCGATAAGCATTGCGCCTTTTTCTTCGTCGACATCAGTTATAAGCCTTGGGGCCTTGTACCCGTAAAGATATGTCTGCATGGAGCGGTATGTAGAGTCTTTTTCTATATACAGCGCTATGTCCTGCAGCTTAGTGCCTACCTTACGCCCAATGTTCACAACTATTTCTGAAAACTCTTTTCGTCCGATATGATGCCAAAGAGTAAGCTTGCCTATCCTTCCGAGCCCGTTGATGCCTAAAACAGGCTTCTTTTCCGACAGATTGGTCACGATCTTCCCAACCATCCCTGATTCCTCCTTCTACTGGCTTATGCCAAAGGCATCACTTCTTTTACCGGATGCATGCCCGAATATACGGCTCCTTTCTTCCCGTCTATACTGATGTAATCGCCTGTCCTGATGGTCTTCTTTTTCAGTCTGCATCTTCTGTCCTGCTCGAAAACAAGCAGATCACTGCAACCGACGACGCATGTCTTTCCTAGTCTGCCCGCTATAATAGAGGCGTGGGACGTCGAGCCGCCGCGCGCTGTGAGCAGCCCGTCAGCCGCCGCTATCTGCCGTATATCGTCAGGCACGGTGTCGGATCTCAGCAGGACGATAGAAGCCGAAGGCGACCCCCTCCTCAGGCTGTTGATATCGTCAAGGTCAAACGCCACCCTGCCGCTCAAAGCTCCGCCCCCCACCCCTATGCCGCTCGATAAATATGAAGCAGCAAGCTCCGGCGACGGCAAAAAGGCCATGAAGACCTCCTTGCGCGCAAGCGCCATATCGCGCGCCTGCAGCAGATAGAGATTTGTCGGGTCGCCGCCCTCAAACGTGAACTCTATCTCCTGGGCGCTCCATCCCTTGTCGTAAACAAGTCCCTTCATAATCTTAAGGAGATGATGATAGATGAGAGGGAATACATCTTCGAGGGAGGAATCTCCGGTACGCTCTTCGATGAGCTTTTGTTCGTTGGACAGAGGCAACGTCCTGACCAGCCCCGATACGATGTCCTCTCCCTGTGCTCCCATTGTGAAATCGCCCCACAGCATTACCCTGTCTCCTGCATCCCGCGGATTGCGGGTAAACAGAACGCCGGTGCCCGAACCGGTGTCCAGGTTGCCATAAATCATCTCCTGGACTATGACGGCGGTGCCCCAGTTTTCGGAAAGACTCAGTATCTCACGGTAGTTTTGCGCCTTGGCCGACATCCATGATGCGAAAACCCGCTCTATCGCCCCATGAAGCTGCATCACCGGGTCGTCCGGGATATCTATTTTCGCCTCAGTCACTGCACGGCGATAAGATCGCGCGACTTCCATCATCTGATCGGGGCTAAACTCGATCTTGAGGCCAACCCTGTATTTCTTCTTATACGACTCCATGATTGCGTCGAATACATCTCTTTCCATGCCGAAAGACATGCCCCAGCTCTGCAGAAAGCGGCGGTAGCAGTCCCAGGCAAACCACCCCTTTTTCTTCTGAGTGATCAACCCCTTCACGACTTCCTCGTTGATTCCCACGTTTAACAGGGAATCCATCATGCCCGGCATCGAGATCGCAGCACCGCTCCTGACTGAAACCAGCAGAGGATTGTCCGGACTTCCGAAAAGCCTGCCGGTCCGTCGCTCAAGACCCCTGAGCGCTTCACCTATGCGCTCTTTAAGATGTTCGCCGGCATATCTGAACCGGTCGATCGCCTCGCGGCAGCGGAAAACCTCCGTGGTTATAATGAAACCCGCCGGGACTGAGATGCCGAGTGATGCCAGTCTCACCAGATTGTATCCCTTGCCGCCCAGATGTATCCTGTCGCTCACACTGCGGTCCGGCTCGTGAATATCAGCCAGGGCTTTCTTCTGATCATAGCTCATTAGCAGGTCAAGGCTGCCGACATCCAGCCCTTCGGCCTGCTCGATGAGCGTCTTCAAAATACGGCTTATGAATACGTCGAGCTGCTGAAGACAGAAGGAGGCCGATACGGACTCGCGCAGAAACTGCTCGGCGATTTTGTTTACAAACTCGAAGTCGTTATGTCCGCGCCCCGCGTCGGCATATTTAGGCAGAATGTTCTCGGATCCGATCTGCTGGATTATAACCTTCAGATTGCCCCTGTGTATGCCGGTGCAGTAAGTGTTGACAATGTCCTGGACCGCATCGGAAAACCCCCTGAAGATATCGATATATTGTGAAAAAGAGAACCTTTTCACATCCAGGGAGCCCGAAAGAAGCTCGAGGGCGGTTTCATATCTGTTGGACGATATTCCGCTAAGCCTGAGCGCTTTAAAGAACAGTCGCATGAACTTCTCCGTCTCGACAAGGGTCGCCCTTGTAATGTATCTCAGGTTGATGGACTCGATGAGTTCACCGAACAGGACCCCGGCGAGATTCTCCAGCCGATACGACATCGACAGGGCATCGAATTTTTTCTCCACATATCTTCCGTACATCGACGGGACGCCAGCTGCTATATGCCGTTTTCTGGCAATATCTTCGATAGCCTCGAATTTTTCTGACGAGAGGATAATGTCCTTAAGCTTTGCCAGATAAGCAAGGACTGCCTCAAGCTTATGCCTGGCATCACCGCTCTGAAGCACTGCAAGCATCTCTGCAGCAGACGGAAGCCCCCAGCCTGTCGCATGTTTCAAATGCTCTTCAAGATTGCGGACGCTGAGCCGGTACTTTTCGACGAGTATCTGATAAAATCTTACAGCCAGCCATGCACGCCTCTTCTCGCTCTCTCCTGCATTCACATCTCTTATTTGAGCCAGAAATTCCGGCTCGCCGATTCCGGTCAGGTCGTCCACTACGCCGGGCTGGTCGCGAAAAACCGCACTGAAAATATCGTGCAGTTCATCAACAAACCGGCCGGACTCCTCAACCTGCTCAAAGACATCTTCCGGAAGAAAACTCCTGAGCGTCCCTTTATCCTTTGTAAGCCAGAAACGGAAAACCTCCGCAGCGAAGTCAACGATGACCGAACTGCTCTCGACATGGCTGTGCTTCCTCAGAAAATGCACCAGCGGGTCAGCGTTGCGCATGGCGTCGTCAAGGGCTGTAGACACTTCGCGCAGCTCACCCTCGGCATTAATAACATTGAAGTAGGCCGGAAAGACCCTCGCAAGCTGCCTGATAAGATTGTAGACAGGTCCTATATCGCTGTTCAGCAGTTTTGTGATGTCCTTCTGGAATATGTCCGTATCGTTGATATGCACGCCGGCAAGCGAAAGGTTTATCATGAGCGCGGATATGAGGGTCTTCGACCACTTTGGATTTGTGCCGATGAGATCCAGCCATGCGCGAATGTTCTTCAGATGTGCCTTGTTCGCCGTCAGCTGCCACTCGTCGGTTATGCCTCTCAGCCTGGGGTACTGAAACCCGAACGAGGTCAGCACCCTATTGAACCATTCCACCAGGCCGCTTTCTCCAATTCCATATATAGCGCTGCCGATCAGATGCACACTGTACAGTGTAGTGTCCGGATATCTGACGAACACATTCCGCAGGGCTTCAAGCGGCATAGCAAAAATGTCCTTTAGCCTGTTGCGCTCCATGGTTGCAGCAGATGATGCAAGAGTACGGCCCAGCTCGCGAATAGTAGTATCGTGTATCTCCGACAGTCCGTTCGCATCAAGGATACCAACGAGAAAATTGGTCTTTAGCCCGAAGTCTCCCAGCGCATCCCCTGTAACCGGCAGCCCGGTTGAGATATCTTCATAATATGCGACTATCTCTGAAAAAGAGGGCAGGCCGAGCATGTCCTGAAGGGTCGCGGTTTTTACGCCGTCGGCGCTCCCGATAAGCCCTTTGAGTTTCATCGACAAGCCGCTCAGGTTTGCATGCGAAACGGGATAGAGCAGTTCATAAAGTGCGGTCCTGATTTCTCCACTGTAACAAGGTCCGCCAAGTCCGAACATTTCGGCTGCAGGGTCTTTCTGTTGCAGCCAGTAGTTGTACGTATCGGAAAGATATCTGAAATACAGCAAATTGAAGGCCGCCGGACAACATGCTTCCTGTTGCCTGTCCAGAATGAGACGGCCGGTCTTTTTCAGCTGATGCGGGTTCGAGATAACAAGATAAAACAGCTCATCAGATAGCTGCCCCAGCGAATCGGCACATTCCTGTACCTGTGGAGAGTAGACCGTCAGCTTCTGACGCCCATCCATGACTATCTTTTCAATGTAGAAGAGGAGACAGTCGATTGCAGACTTGCGGTCCTCATGTTCCGGCGCTGCCGCAGCCTCAATAAATATGCCGATGACTGCCAGCATAGCCGCAAGGCCTTCGGGATGGTGATCGTGCAGAGAGAAATTTCTGAGGGCATAAGAACGGGTCTCCCGCAGCAGCGCAGACCAGTTCCTGTGTTCACGGCTAAGCTCCTCAAACAATGGGGTGCTGCTGCCCAAAACACCTGGATACTCTTTCACTACTTCCTGCAGAATCGAGTATCTCGACGGGATAGGCGCCCGGACATCTGTGATCCGTTCTGACGGAGCCATTCTGTCCTCTTCGGGTTAAGGAGTCTTTGGTTCAATTATATAAATGAATCGACTCGGCGCAAACCGGCCTGCAACTCGGCAAGTTTCGGGCGTCGTTATAATACATCTTGACTTTTAAACGCTATTGAGCGATAAATTTAGTAACAACATTTTTGCCGGATCGTACAAAGGAGGTGACCGTATCGGGATCTAAGGGAGGGCACATGCAATGTCTGCAAACTAATCTGCTAGGGAGGTGTGCATGGAAGAAGCGAAAAGAGGCATAAGTGAAGATTGGCTCTCATTTGTCCTTGGAATGATCATCTTCCTGTTGTCCCTCGGTGCATTCACCAATATCGACATCCTGGGATGGGGGGCCAGCAACAAGGTCTGGACCGATCTTTCAAAGTCGGTCGGGCCGGTTTCTAAGGAATACCAGGGAGTCAAGGGCGATATAACAAAGATCGACGGGACTAAGGTCACTCTGAAAAAAGCGGACGGCAAAGAGGATACGATAACCGTGCCCGACGCAGCCGGTCTGTCGGTAGGACAAAAGTATGAGAAGGTAGGGACATCTCCCGTAATGTCCGTCATTTATACGTATCTGTTCATGATGCTGCTCATGGGAGTTGGCGCGGCAATGATGCGCCTTAACCTGATTAAGTTTGCAATAGGCTTTACTATTACATTCTGGATCGCCTACGCCTGCTGGGTGATGGGACATTTTGCGTATATCGCAGCCCTCGATCCAAAGGCTGCTAAAATCGACTGGTCGCTGAGGCTCTCAGGCGAAGCGGGCTTTATCTTTTCGCTCCTGGCCGGTTTGGCGGTAGGCAACTTCTTTCCCAAATTCGCCCAGACGCTGAAGGAGGCCACCAAGCCCGAACTTTATGTCAAAACAGCCATCGTCATCATGGGTGGAGCGCTTGGCGTAAAAGCGGCCCAGCAGCTCAATCTTGCGTCAGCAGTTATTTTCCGCGGCTTGTGCGCCATTGTCGAGGCATATCTCATCTATTGGGCTCTGGTTTATTTTATGGCCCGCAAATATTTCAAGTTCAGCCGCGAATGGGCTGCACCGCTTGCGTCAGGGATATCCATATGCGGCGTTTCGGCATCGATCGCAACGGGAGGCGCGATACGCGCAAGGCCGGTAATTCCGATCATGGTCTCGTCGCTTGTCGTCATCTTCGCCGTTGTCGAGCTGATCATCTTGCCGTTCATGGCGCGAGAGTTCCTGTGGCAGGAGCCTATGGTAGCAGGAGCATGGATGGGATTGGCAGTTAAGACCGACGGGGCAGCGGTCACCAGCGGTGCTGTAACCGATGCCTTGATCAGAGGCAAAGTCCTGGCTGAAACCGGCGTCAACTACGCTGAAGGATGGATTACGATGACCGCCACAACGGTCAAGGTCTTCATCGACATCTTCATCGGTGTCTGGGCCTTTGTCCTGGCCGTAATCTGGTGCAAGTACATCGAGTGCAAGGAGGGTCAATCCGTGGGTTTCGGAGAGGTATGGAACAGGTTCCCGAAATTCGTACTCGGATACGCCGGCACCTTCATCCTCTTCCTCATTCTCTGCATCGGGCCGGCGGGACAAATCGTAGATGCCGGCAAGATTACAAAGCCCCTTGAGAAAGAGGTTGCGGGAATAGAAAAACAGTTGCCGGCAATGACGGACCCTGCGCAGAAAACTGCAATGGAAGCAAAACTCAAAGAGAACAAGGACAAGATCAAGGCTGTAAACGATTCAATCAAAGAGCCGAAGAAGTTTGTCGCCAATGCAACGCTCGCCACTGATGAGGCGAATTCGTTCAGGGCACTCTTCTTTCTGCTGACATTCTTTACTATCGGGGTCGTCTCCAACTTCAAGAAGCTGTGGGAAGAGGGGATCGGCAAACTGGCTGCGATATACTGCATTGCACTGTTCGGATTCATTATCTGGATCGGGCTTGTCATATCGTGGATATTCTTCCACGGAGTGAAGCCGCCGGTCATCACAGGCTAGGGAGAGGAGGACTTATGGCTGAGGCACCGAAACTTACTGAAGAACTCAAGAAAATGGACGCAGAATATGAGCCGCTGCTGCCGGTTGAAAAAAAGCTTATCACCTGGAGCTTTATTCTTGGCATCGGGGGGCTGGCCTTATTGGTCTGGATCAGCTACACCTTCTTCCCGGCCGGGCACTGAAACCGATTGCAATTGTATATCTAAGGGGTGTTGCGTGCAACGCCCCTACTTTTTCATGCTGCTATATAGAGCTTCGTATTCCGCCAGTCTTTTGCTCCAGATGGCAAGAGCTGCCGCTGCTTCCTTCCAACGCACATCGTCTTTTGTCGGCACAACTGTATCGTTTGACCCGCTGTCAAGAAACTGCTCGGTTTTTATGCCGTAGACAAGCTCGAAACCCAGCAGCGACTTTTGGGCCGAAGCTATCTTGCCCCTGCAGACGCCTATCTCGCGGTTCAATGAAATCTGGTATTCGTCTGTATGCATCTGCACCTATTTCACTTCAACCATGAAACTGGTCAAAATCACCTTTCCTTTATGCTTCACCTCTCCAAAGACCTGGTAGATGCCCTTTGAAGGAAATGTAATACTAAGATCGACAACAGGACCGAATTTTTTCGGGACGGCCATAGAGTGCATCATCATATGGTGCGCATGTTCAGCCATGCCGGGCGCCATTCCGTGCTCATGCATGAAATATTGAAAGTTCTGAGACATGACGGCAGCATGCATATATGCCGAGAGATAAGGTTCCAGGTCCGTGACCGGAGCCCCATCCTTGCTAAAACTGTAAGAGAGCGTGACCTCTTTCCCTGCAGTGATAGATTCAGGCGAGGACATCAGAGTGACCTCGTAATCTCCAAACTTTTTCTTTCGGGCCAGGTCGACAGTCGCCTCGCCCATTGGCTTGCCGCCGGAGACATCGACCGTAAAATGCCTGGAGTAAGCCTTATCCTTAACTGCAAAATCTACCCCGATGATATAGCTGCCTGCCTTTGGAAAACTGTAATGCACCGGATATTTCGCCGATTCACGCATGGACTCCGTAATAGGCCCGAAGTCCTCCGGATGTATGTGAGAAAATACGGTAAAGTCCTGGCTTGCGATGATCACATGCATAATACGGTCATGAATAACTGACAGTCCGCGCAGCGGATTCCCCGCAGAATCGGACAGCGCAATGGTCAGGGTTTCTTCCACACCGGTATTGATGATGGCCGGATCGGTACGCAGGACTACTACCGGACCTTCCTGCTGCTCCATAGCCATTTCGCGCGTGCCTTCATGTGCGCAACAGATACCCACCGCGGCAAGACCTGCCGTGATAACCGACAGAACAACAAGGACAACTCTAACAATATTAGATACCATCAATTTTCCTCCCCATCGCTTAATATTGACAGTATAGCCGAATTCAGCCGCGAGGCCTATGTATAATTTCATCGGAACCCTATGCAGAACTGCGAGAGATGATTGTCAGACAAGACCGTTCTGGACTGCGTAATGGGTCAGCTCGGAATTGGACTTCATCAACATCTTTTCGAGGATGCGCGAGCGATGGCTGCTGACGGTCTTTATACTGAGTGACAGCTCTTCTGCGATCTCATAGCTGCTCTTGCCTTTTGCAATAAGACAGAGGATGTGATACTCACGGTCGGAAAGCTTTTCGTGCAACGGCCTGTCTGCAGCCGGCTCAAACTCGGCAGCAAGCTTCTCGGCCAGCGAGGGAGTAACATACTTCTTTCCGTCGGATATACGTCTAATCGCCTCGACAAGTTCGCTTTTGCTGCTCTCTTTTGTAAGATATCCGGATGCGCCGGCCCTGAATACCCGTACCGCGTATTGTTCTTCAGGAAACATGCTGAGGATCAATACAGGCAGCTTCGGCCTCTGGCTCTTTATCTGCTTGAGTATCTCCAGCCCGTTGCGCCCAGGCAGAGAGATATCCAGAATCACAACATCATAGTTATTGGCCCAAATCTTTTCGAGGGCTTCCTGACCGGTTGCGGCTTCAGCAACCACTTCGATGTCGGAAACCCGAGAAAGGATCTGCTTCATCCCTTTCCTGACGATATTGTGATCGTCGGCGATAAGGACCCTTATCATCTGCTTGTCTCCGAATGGGCAGTAATCATTTCAGCGGTGCGTAAATTATAGCGCATTGGCAGGTTGCATTCAAACCAACCTGCAATTGCCTGATAACGACATAATTTTACTACTTATATTTGCCTGAACTGCAGAACATACAGCTCTGCGGATCAAGAGAAAGCTGCGAGCATGGCGTTGATATCGAACTCTTTGTCCACAATATCCCTTGCCCGCGCAACCTTATCCCCTTCCCGTATGGTCAGTCTGCCGAGAGATGATTCGATTTTTTCCACCGTAGTAAAAGTATCATCTGATACAGATATAATGGGCACTCCTCTGGAAATGGCCTGGCCGATTATCCTGTCGCTTGTCCTCAACCCGCCGGTGATAATGATACATTTTGCAGATGCGTCCATTGCCGCAATCTGGATTTCGGCATTGTGCGCCCCTGTTATTACAGCTTTGTCGTCTATGCGTCTGAAATATTTCTGCGCGTTTTCAGGGTCCATCGCTCCGATAAGATAATTATGAATATGCTGGTCCAGGTTCCTTTCACAGCAGACGATCACTCCATCGAGTTCCTCTGCAAGCTGGCGCACTGTCAGGGCTTCAAGCTGTTTATCCACTGGGACTATGCCGAGTACATTGACCCCCCTCCTTTCAATGAAAGGCTTGACAGACTTCCTGATATGCGGCGCCATATTCTTCGGAACTTTGTTTATTACACAGCCCGCGCATCGGCCCCTATACAGACGCGCCGCGCCCAAAATCGTATCTGCAGTTGTAAAGCCATGCCATTTGTCTATAATAATGGCCCTGGCATCCAAATCTTCCAGGAGATCCAGAATACCTATGTCAAAAGCCGCACCATCGAAAACATCTACGCCTCCGCCGATCAGCAAAAAGTCCTTATTCCCGAATGACTGACATGCATCCAGCACCTGCCTGCGCACTGACTTGACGGTATTGCTTGAGCGCTTATTATCTGCATAACTGTCGACAACAAAAGGGGAAGCCTCGTCCAACGGCTCCTTGAGTTCAAGCACTTCGTTTATAAAAAGAGCGTCTTCATCGTAAATCCCATAATCCAGGCGGATTGGCTTCCTTCCAAGCGGCTTCACATAACTTACCCTGAACCCGATCTCCTTAAGCTTCATGACCAGGCCCAGTGTTATCATGGTCTTTCCGACCGAGTCGGAATTCGAAGACAGAAAAATCGCTTTCATGTCATTATTCCAGCTTTCGTCCCGACCTCAGAATGCCGGGTCTGCTATGCCGGCCTCGTCAAACCCTTTCTTTCTGAAAAGACAGCTGTCGCATCTTCCGCAGGCTTTATAGCCGATCCGGCCCATGCCTGAGGGCTGCGGGTCATAACAGCTCCAGGTCAACGAATAGTCGAGTCCCAGAGCCGCACCTTTCTTAATTATCTCCGACTTTGTCAACGAGAGCAAGGGTGCACGAATGGAAAATCTGATAGCCCCCTCGACAGCTATCTTAGTTGCCAGATTTGCCATAGTCTCGAAGGCCTTGAGATATTCCGGCCTGCAGTCAGGATAGCCGCTATAATCTACCGCATTTGCACCAATAAATATGTCCTGGGCCCTCAGCACCTCGGCCCAAGCCAGCGCAAAAGAAAGAAATATGGTATTGCGGGCCGGGACATACGTAACTGGGATTACTTCCTGCTTTTCTTCTGACTTCCGGCTTCTGACTCCTGACTCCTGACTTTTCGGCACGTCTATATTGTCCGTCAGCGCCGACCCTCCTATGGCCCTCATATCAAACCGTGTCACCAAATGTCTTGTTACGCCCAGGCTTGACGCGACCCTGCCGGCCGATTCGAGCTCGATCCTGTGGCGCTGTCCGTAATCGAAGCTGATGGCATATAATTCATGCCCCTCTGCTTTGGCTATCGCCAATGACGTCGAAGAATCGACCCCGCCGCTCAGAAGAACAACCGCACGCTTCATTTACCCTTCCTCAGGATCCTGTTTTCTGTGCCGGTCAACAGCCTTTTGATATTTCCGCGATGAGTAATAAAGATAAGCGCCGCCATGACGACCGCTATGCCTATCTTATCAGGCGAGTAATCAATGATATATATACAGAGCGGGAATGATGCGAAGGCAAGCAGTCCGCCAAGCGATGAATAGCCCGAAAGCCGGAAGGTGAAGAGCCATATCGTCGCTGCCATGAGCGCCGCGTGCGGAGATAGTGCAAGCGCAACGCCGAGGCTTGTTGCCACTCCTTTTCCGCCTTTGAACTTGAGGAAGACCGAGAAGTTGTGCCCTAAGATAGCCGCTATGCCGACGGCCCCCTCCAGGGCCACATGCGCATTTGTGATCTGAAATGGGAGAGAGAAATATTGCTCTGAAAACCGGATGCCCATATCGGTGAGAAGAAATCTGACAGCCATAACAGGAAGCAAGCCCTTGAGCATGTCACCCGCAAGAGTTGCAAGAGCCGGGCCTTTGCCCATTGCGCGCAGCACGTTTGTAGCGCCAATGTTTCCGCTCCCGACCTTCCTCAGGTCAACACCCTTTAATCGGGCTATCAGCAGACCTGTCGGTATCGATCCGAACAGGAAAGCCGCAGCAAACAACGCTGCCGTCATTGAAAATGCCTCCAGAAAGAGATTGTATATTTGATCCCCGACACAATAGCCAGTACGAGGGCTATGTACATCAGGACAAGGCCGATGTCATAAAAATCCACAAACCCCAGGCTATAGGGTAAAAGCAGCAGCACGATCGATGTCATCTGGACGGCGGTCTTCCATTTGCCGCCCGTCTCTGCCGGTATAACAATGCTCATCGAGAGCGCAACAACCCTTATGGCTGTGACCAGGAATTCTCTGACGATGATCGCTATGGCTATCCAGGCGGAGATGCGGCTCATATCGACAAGAAGTATAAGGGCCGATATCACCAGAAACTTGTCGGCGATTGGGTCGAGGATGATGCCGAATTTCGTTATCTGCCCGGACCTGCGTGCAAGGTAACCGTCGAGAAAGTCTGTAAGCGACGCAACCAGGAAAATCGACACTCCAAGGATCGGGCTTGCCGGCGTAATCAACACAAAAAAAGGGATAAGAATAATGCGGCTGAACGTCAGAAGGGTCGGGACGTTAAGCCTTATGGTACTCATCGATTATCTCGTCCCACTTGCCGCACGCTTTCAGGAGCAGGTCCGTCACCTCCCTGACAGCGCCCCTGCCCCCCGGCCTTTCGGTAATCATGAGGGCGTGCTTCCTGGCTTCATCGTGACCGTCAGCCACCGCTATCGGCAGGCCCACCCTTTTGAGCAGCGATATATCCACAACGTCGTCGCCGACATAGGCAGTCTCGCTGTCCGTAAAACCATACTTGCCCAACAACTGCTCATAAGCCTCCGTCTTGACATGACACCGCTGAAAAACATCTTCGATACCCAGCTCGACAGCCCGGCGGGTTACCACTTCAGAATAGCGCCCGGTTATGATCGCTACCCGCACGCCGATCTTGCCAAGCATCTTGATGCCGTGTCCGTCCCGGACATGAAAGCTTTTTATTTCATTGCCGTTATTGTCAAGGACGATGCTGCCGTCCGTGAGCACCCCATCGACATCCAAAATCAAAAGCTTTATCCTGGCAGCAGCAGCACTGATCTCAGCTCTGCGCGTCCTGTTCCCGCCGATTTCATTACCCATTCATTCTTCCCCGGTCCGGTTAGACAATACCCTTTTTCAAAATATCGTGCAGATGAATTATTCCGGCTGCCTTGCCTTCCGAATCCGGGACGACCAGCGAAGTAATCGAACATGTCTCCATCAGCGATAACGCCTTGGCCGCCAGTTCTTCTCCGGATATCAGACGTGGATTCTGCGACATTACCTCATCCGATTTCATGTCGAAGAATTCCTTCCCCCATTTCTGGATACCGCGGCGCACATCTCCGTCCGTAATCACGCCCAGTATCTTTCTGTCTGAATCAGCAACAACGGCAATACCCAGTCGTTTCGACGATATCTCAATAACCGCCTCCATTACTGATATCGCAGGCGCAATAATAGGCAGCGACTCTCCTGAGTGCATGAGGTCTTTCACCCTTATGAACAGTTTCTTTCCCAGGCTCCCGGCGGGATGAAAAGAAGCAAAGTCCTCCTGCCTGAACCCCCTCTTCACCAAAAGAGCAACTGCTATGGCATCACCCATGGCCAGAGCCGCCGTAGTGGAGGCTGTAGGAGTAATGCCAAGCGGACAGGCCTCTTCCTTGACTGAAATATCCAGATGGACATCGGCTGCCCTTGCAAGTGTCGATTCGGGATTTCCGGTCAATGACACGACCGCAACGTCAAAACGCTTTAAAAAGGGTATTAGATCGGTGATTTCGTCGGTCTCCCCGCTATTGGAAATGGCAATAATAACATCTCTGGAAGTTACCATGCCGAGATCGCCGTGACTGGCCTCGGCTGGATGGAGGAAAAAGGCAGGTGTGCCGGTGGAAGCGAATGTTGCCGCTATTTTTTTTCCGACCAGCCCTGATTTACCCATACCTGTTACAACGACGCGGCCCTTAGCCCGGTAGATGATGTCAACGGCCTTTTCGAAATCGCCGTTCAGCTTGTCAATCAGGCCGAGCACGGCATCCGCCTCGGTCCTCAACACCCGTTTCGCAATGCTTAGCGCGTCGTCTTTCCCGCAGTCGTTCATGGTCATAGGTTCATCAAATATGTTCTTGGTCGTTACATTGTATCATAATCGATCGATGAGATTTCGTTCAGGATAAAATTTCTAACAGCCGGGTCGAAAATCAATCCTGCGTGATTCATATTGAAGTCGCGATGTTCGTCGCCGCCAGGAAAGACCGAGCTTTCCGCAGATACAAAACCATCGCCAAGTCCGTCCTTAAGCTCGTCCGGAAGCAGTTTAGGTGGAATAATCTCGCTCAAAATGGATGGAAGCGGTCTTTGCCCGATTTTTACAATAGATGGATCAGTGCCCCCGATCGAGATTGATCTCACAGCCAGCCTGGGGCTCGCCAGAAGACTTTTGATCAGCTCAGAGCCCGGCAGCATCTCTCTGAGTCCATCGCTGCTTAAAAAGGCCATTATTCGGTAGGTAGCGGTCTGCACTTCCCTGTCCTTCAAATCCAGCATCTTTCTGACGGCAACGGCTACCGGCGAAATAAAAGAAGCCCATTTGGCCATGGATGATCCCTTATGCGGAGTCCCGATCGTGATAATAGCCTTGACCGGGATCTTCTGCTTCTGAAGAAAGAACCTTGCAATAAGCCCGCCCCTGCTGTGGCCGATGAGGATAATACCGGCGTCATTTCGCGATGCGTAATGCCTTGCGATTTCCACCAATTCATCAACTGCAATGTGAACAGGGCCTGCAGGCCGCTTCTGACTCCATGCCACTACCGGATATCCCCTGTCCCGAAGGTCATGGAAAGAACTATTAAGCTCTTTGCCGTCAAGCAGGATACTCAGCGGATATTTGCCCCCGAGCACCCGCGATTCTTCAGGTCTGGCCCATATCTTTGCGTCCATGCCCATGCCGTGAATGAAAACGATAAGGGGTTTCGACCTGTCACCCTTAAAGGAAAACGTTTCGTCTTTCATGCGATCTCCGCGGAATACTTATCGAAAAGTCAGGTTTCGCAGGCCTTTCTCTTTGCTTAACTGCTACCAGGGCCATACGTTGATCTAATCAGAACATTAATATATATTATATATTGTTAACTTTATTTTAATTGACAGGCGGTAGTGAGTATTGTTATAAACGGGTTACTTGTGAAACGTAATAAGGCACATCGGCATCTTCAAATTCGCAAAACAATACAGGAGGTGTTAGGATGAAACTTGGTGTATTCATGAGCGATTACCGCACCGGCGCTGACGTTGTCGAGAGGTTGACCGCAGACAAACTCGGCATTATCTTCGTCGGCAACGGTATCTACCGCGCAACAGTCAAAGACGGTGGCAGCACAGACCCTATCCTCAAGAAAACCGCAACCTTTTATGTTCTTACCGAAGACCTTGAAAGCAGGGGATTCACTGCAGCGAATCTCCCCGGCAATGTCAAAGCCGTTACATACGGCGACGTGGTTGATCTGATTTTCAACGACTACGAAAAGATCATCTGGGTATAGGAGGATATAATGGGAAAACTGACTATGGGTGTATTTCCGGGTCTTGTAGGATCACTTTCTCTCGACTTTGCGGTCAAACTATCCGAGGCGGCAGTGAAAAAAGGCCACAAAGTCGATTTCTGGGTATCTTCAAATGCAACCATGCTCTCCAAGAAGGGGCAGCGCGCTTTCAAAGATTATTCGACCCTTTATAAAACGCTCGAAGAGCTTTTCGCCACGGGCAACTTCAAGGCGTGTGCGTGCGAAGCCTGCGCAGAAGCCAGGGGCTTTCATAAAGAAGACCTGATGGATGGCTGGATACGCAAAAGCATGGACTGGTACCTGGCCAGCAGTTTCGATGCCGACAGGGTGCTGATGATAGGAGGCGAATAAGATGGCTACCACTAAACTCGCATTCGTAGTTAAATCACTTCCATACAAGACAGAGGCATCGCGCCTCGCAATGACCCACGCTATAGCCAGCCAGACGGTTGAGATATATCTGGAGGACGGCGACATGGTCGAGCCGGTCGTCTGCTTCATTGGGGACGGCGTGCTTAATTGCCTGAAAAACCAGGCAGCAGGAAAGCATTATGACGTCACGAGCCTTGAACAGCATATTAAGAACTCTTTGCTGCTCGACCTTAATGTATTGATCTGCAAGGAGGATCTCGACCGTTTCGGCATCAAGGAGGACAATCTGATAATGGATGCCGAGGATCTCGGAGGCGAAACCAGGGCACAGATAGTGCCCTACAGCGAGATACAGAAGGCAATGGAATCGGTCAACCATGTGCAGTTTTTTTAAACTAAAGGAGGAAGACAATGGGAGATTTGAAAGCTCAGACACCTACTGAAGTACTGGACGTCCTCGGAAGGGTATGCCCCTACCCGCTCGTATTGACCAAAAAGCAGATCGAGAAGATGGCCTCCGGCTCGCTTCTAAAAATCCTTTGCGACGCTCCTGCGTCCGCCGAGGACTCGATCCCCCGCTATGCCGAGAAACAGGGCTATCCCATCGAAGTGGAGAAGACAGGCGACCACTGGGAAATCTACATCCAAAAGAAGTAACCTGCTGAAAATATTGATAAAAAAGGGGAGCATCCTTCGATGCTCCCCTTTTTATTTCCGGCAGCAGCTAGCTGCTACATTTCAGTGATCGTGATTGCGCCGGTCGGACACATGCTAAGACAAGTCTCGCAGAAAACACACTCGCCAGACTGGTAAGGGTCGCTCTTGCCGTCCGTTATCTTGAATACCATCTGAGGACAGGCATTGACGCACTCCTCGCAACCGTCGCACTTTCCAGTATCAACTGTAACCAAATACATTAACGTCACCTCCTTGATATATGAGCTCATACGAAATTCGTATCAGAGCGCTTGCTTAACTTAATATAACAGATGAACTTACTTCATTGTCAATCAAAGGGAAGCCCTGTCTAACGGGGCTTCCCTCAACCTGAACTAGTGAATTGCCTCTCCCCCGCTCTCTTCTTTTATTGAAACGGCTATCTTATAGAGAATGGTAAGCACGAGGAATCCGATTGCCCATACGCCGGCAGCGATCAGGAACTCAGGTGTTGTGGGCCAGTATTCGGTGATGCCTTCGAAGGGGTTCGGAACAAAACCGCCGACGATAAGGCCGAAGCCTTTATCGATCCAAAGCGAGATGAATACCATTGCAGCAGCTATTGCAAGGATCGTCTCATTCCTTCTAAGGAACGGAAAGACCAATATGCACAATGCGGCCACCGCAAAAATCGTGGATATCCACATGAGGGGCACGAGCTGATGATGCCCGTCAAGTCCCTTGTACAGATAAATGAATGACTGCATATGGCCAGGAATGCCGCTGTAGAACGCTGTAAAGAACTCCAGACCGAGGAAGAAGGTGCTTGTGATCATAAAGTAGGTAACGATCTTGCCGAGGGTCTGAATGGCCTCCTTGCCGGGATCGAACTTTGAGTACTTCCTGACGATAAGCGCCAGTATTATAAGCAGCGCAGGACCGCCCGCGAAGGCCGACGCCAGGAATCGGGCTGCCATGATGGCCGAAAGCCAGAAGTGCCTGCCAGGGAGACCGGCATACAGAAACGCCGTGACCGTGTGGATTGAAGGCGCCCAGGCAATTGAGAGAATAACAAATGGCTTCACCCACTTGGGAGGCGCTATCCCTTTACGTTCCGCGCCGAGTGATGTCCAGCCGACCAAAATGTTGAGCACAAGATAGCCGGCCAAAACACACATGTCGTAAAACATGACCGAATTGAGTGTCGGATGAAGCAACACGTTAAGAACCCTAAGGGGCTGCCCCATGTCAACAAATATAAACAGCATGCACATTAGTACCGCAGGGATTGCAAGGAATTCGCCAAGAATTGTTATCTTGCCAAATGCCTTATAGTCATGCAGATAGAAAGGCAGCACGACCATTACCCCCGATGCTGCCACACCGACAAGAAACGTAAACTGGGCTATATAAAAGCCCCACGATACGTCCCTGCTCATTCCGGTGATGCCCAAACCCATAAAGAATTGATAAATATAACAAGCAACTCCAACGCCTATAACAGCCAGCAGAGCGGCCACCCATGTCCAGTATGTTCTGCCTCCTTTGAGGGCTTTCTCAAGCATGTTCCTTTCCTCCTATAACATAATAGACACTCGGATGGGTGCCGAGTTCGGGCTTGCGTCTGACGGTGAAGTTATTGTCGATGACTTTCCTGACCGGAGAGTCCGGATCGTCCAAATCTCCAAAGGCTATGGCTCCGTTGGAAACCTCAGCGCAGGCCGGTTGCATCCCCCTGGCCAGCCGCTCGTAGCAGAAGGTGCATTTTTCCACTACGCCTTTTGTCCTGGTCGGAAATTCGGGATTCAACTCCTTCTTGATAAAAGGACGGGGATCCCTGAAATTGAAGCTCCTGGCCCCATAAGGACACGCGGCCATACAGAAACGGCAGCCGATGCAACGGTGCATGTCCATCATTACAATACCGTCTGTGTGGCGCTTGAATGTCGCCTTCGTAGGACAGACCCTTACGCATGGCGGATTTTCGCAGTGGTTGCAAAGCACCAGAAACGGCATGTGCTTATAATGAGCTGCGAGATATTCGTCCTCGTTTCCGGGGAAAGCCCGTTCGTAAGATTCAGTCCATATCCACTTTATCTCTTGTGTAGGATGGGCCGGATCAACTTCCGGCACATTATGGATTTGATGGCATGCGTCAATGCACTTTTGGACATCTTCATCGGATTTAAATTTGCTCATATCGACCGCCATTGCCCATCTCTTGGCATTGAGTGCCTTCGGATCAGGGATATACGGCCCGGAAGACTCCACTTCCTTCTTGACCGAGGCGGCAACGGCAGTGCCACCGAGTCCAAGGAGGGTCGAGATGCTTACAAATTTCAGAAATTCACGTCTGTTCACACCCATTGCCTAAACCCCCTTCCCTTCTGCAATGCTGACGTCGACACGGCGTGCTTCGGCATTGTCCGCACCGCCCGTTATGACCTCAGGTTTCTTCATAACAATGCGCTCATCGGAAATGCCTGCCGCGCGAAGGACCTCGCGAACGGCCTTTGCTCTATTCTTGGCCAGTTCTTCGTTCTTTGCCGGATCTCCAGTTTTATCCGTGTAGCCGGAAATGACTACACTCGCAGACTCATTCTTCTGAAGATACGCGGCCAGTGCCGCCAGGCCGTGCTGCGCCTCGGCGGGAATATCATACTTGCCGACCGCAAAGTGCACATTTACAGGACCGGGAACAGCTGCCGGCACCGGAGCTGCTTTTGTCGCAACCGGCACGAAAGCGCCTTCCTTCGGAATAATATGACAGTCCCAGCAATAGGGCTTCACCGCCACGTAGTTATGACATTCATCGCAGAACTTTGCCTTGTTTGAATGACAATGCATGCAGGTATTCTGCAGGCTCATATTATACTCTTTGCCGTCTGAAGCAACATACAGCCTGTTGCCGTCGCGGACCACCTCGTCCCTCCAGTTATTCAACATCTGCATATGGGTGGTCTTCATGTAGGCCTTGCTCTCGACACACTGTTTCTTCGCCATCTGATTGATGGCAAAGGTATTGATGCTCGGGTCAGGTTTGGCTGCAGCTTTACCCAGATTCAGCGTAAAGGGAAGGGACGCAATCACTATGAAAATAATCAGCCCGGCAATAATCTTTCCGCTGTCGTACATGATTATTCACCCCCCTTTCCAGGAAGCGGTTCGGCCCGCAGGTTGGTCTCTCTCTCTTTTTCACCTTTCATGACAAGGGCATTTGCAACAAGTTCGTGAGTTCCAGTCACCCTCACGCCCGGCACCCAGTAATCCATAAGCGGCGGCAGCGTAGCTCTGTCGATAGCGCATATATTGGCCAGCATGTTCACGCCGTGCTTGTCGCGTACGTGTTTGACTGCATTTGCCCTTGGGAAGCCGCCTCTCATCCTCAGTTCCATGTCCTCGCTTGCGTTAAGGCCCGAGCCGCTGCCGCAGCAGAAGGTCTGCTCGCGGATCGTATCTTCAGGCATCTCATGGAAATGATTGCAGACGCTCTTTATAACGTATCTGGGCTCCTCCATGAATCCCATGCCCCTTGTCGTGTTACAGGAGTCGTGATAGGTTACGATCAGATCGTCATTCCTGCTCGGATCGAGTTTGAGCTTTCCGTTTTTGATAAGGTCTGCCGTAAACTCGACGATGTGGACCATCTTGGTCGCCTTGGCATTTTCAAATTTTGTGCCGGTTATCGGAGAGACCGGTTGTTCGAGGAAGTCAGCCGGGCCGTTAAAGGTATCCATGTACTGATGCAGGACCCTCCACATATGCCCGCACTCGCCGCCGAGTATCCATTTAACACCAAGCCTCTTCGCTTCGGCGTATATCTTGGAATTGAGTCTCTTCGCCATCTCCATCGATGTGAAGAAGCCGAAATTGCCGCCCTCCGAGGCGTAAGTGCTCCAGGTGTAGTCAAGACCGAGTTCGTGGAAGAGCATCAGATAACCCATGGCGGTATATGTGCCGGGATCAGCGAACAGGTCTCCTGAAGGCGTGACGAATAGTATCTCAGCGCCTTTCCTGTTGAATGTCGGCTCGATTTTTATTCCTGTAATGTCTTCAATGTCGCTCAGGAAAAACTCAATACTGCTCTTAATAGTGTGCGGCTCAAGACCGAGGTGGTTGCCCTTCATGTAACAATTGGCAGCCGGGCCTGTTATCCAGCCGATATTCAGACCCAAGAGGTTCATCAGCTCGCGCCCCATGATGGTTATCTCAGCCTGGTCGATGCCGTATGGGCAGAAAAGCGAACAGCGGCGGCATTCCGTGCACTGATAGAAATAGTACCACCACTCCTTGAGCACATCGAGGGTTAGCTCTCGCGCGCCTGCGTATTTGCCGAACAGCTTCCCCGCCGGAGTGAAATAATGACGGTATACAGACCTGAGTATTTCAGCCCTGACCACCGGCATATTTCTGGAATCGCCCGAGCCTAGGAAGAAGTGACACTTGTCTGCACATGCGCCGCATCTTACGCATACATCCATAAAAATATGAAATGAGCGGTACCTTTCAAGCCTCTGCTTGATGCCGTCAAGGACCGTCTGTTTCCAATCCTCAGGGAGTTTCCAGTCTACTTCGGCTGGGGACCAGTCGCGTGCGTTGGGCAGTTCAAGGGTTTTAAGATCCTTACCCTTTGCACCGTGACAATACATGCCGGGCCGGATATCAATGGGGAATTGCGACCAATGCTTCTTAGGCTTAAGATCTATTTTTGACAGTTGTTCGGGTTTCGGGATCTTTGCCATTATTGCTCCTTTTCTACTGGCAAGCCAGCCTTTATCATTTTTTCCCTGAACTCATCTTCATACTCAGAATAAGTATGCACATGGACAGGATAGTTCCATGGGTTTACGTGCCTGACCATGCGGCTGTTGTTAGCCAGGTTTCTGGTCGGGCTCATGAATACTCCCCCCATATGCATGAGTTTGCTGAACGGGAAATAGGCAAAAAGCACACTCACAAGGAAGAGATGTATATAGAAGATCGAGCCTATTGAGCTAGGAGCTGTGGGGTGAAGGCTCACGAGCCCCATCGTCACTTGTTTGACACCCACAATATCGACCCTGATGAAATATCTCATCAGGATTCCGCTAGCTGCAACCGCAATAATGAGTAAAAGCGGGAAATAGTCGGCAGGTAAAGATATGAACCTGATCTGCGGCATCAGCACCCTTCTGATGAAGAGATAGGTGACGCCGAGCAGCAGCGTAAGGTCCGTAATATAGACCAAAGGCACGCCCACCTGAAAGAAGGAATCCAGCGCCTCCATGATCTTAATCGGTAATGGAACGTTTACCATGAAGAACCTGAAATGCCTTACCAGCACGATCAGGAAAGACCAGTGAAAAATCAGACCGAAGAACCATAGGAACTTCTCGGAGCCGTGAACCAGCTTGCCACTGTTAAGTTCTGACTTGGTGTTCCTGAAAAGTGAACGGAATACCAGAACTTCCAGAAGCATTCTGCCGATCACCCACAATCCGTTTGGAGGACTGTCCAGCTTGTTCTGCTTAATCCAGGAGAAGGAATAACCTTGCCCGCCTGTGGTAGGGATGCGAAACGGAACCGGTGATCGCCCCCATTTAACGACCTTTAATACGAACCCGACGATAAACGCCAGGAAGGCCGCATAGGGAATGATTACTCCGAAGAGAATTTGCAGGTTCAATACCGCAACCCCGAAAAAGGCCAGCACTATCAATGCAATGACCGCCGCAAAAGAAAATGCGATACCCATTTACCTTACCTCTTTCGTCTCATTAGTGTTTATATTCTTGTCTCTCTCGCCGCTATCCCGGTCTTCAGTTTCGTCCGGAGTTTCAGTCAGCAGATTCGACTTCTTTAGCAACCAGAGTGTCCTGTCCCTTAACTCATTGGCCTTTATATCGTACAATTTTTCCCTGCATTTCATGAAGATATCGAAGCTCAGAAGCGCGAGGGAATCTATCCTTGATTCCAGCGCGTCCAACTCGCTTTTAGTATCAGCCTCTTTAAGTGAAGGCGATATTTCTTCACGTATGATTTTTTTGAGCTGGAAGATGAAATTCAACGCCTCCGAGGGACTGAAATCCTGAACTGCCCTAACCCTGATGATGGAATCGAGAAAGGGTTCTATCTCAGTAGGTTCGGCATCAAGAAGGAGTCCGTCGAAGATATCCTGAATACCCTGAAACGTAGTCTGCCCGACGGGGTTTGCAAATCCGCTTTTTTTCTTGAGGAATTCTGCAGTATCGTCGGGATATGAAGCGATAATACGGTCGAACCACTTATCAATGATAGCTGATCGCTGTTTCTTTAGAAGGTCCTCCAGCTTCAATTGGAGCGCCCTCCTAATAACCGTGATGCTGCCGGGGACGGTAAGGATAAATTATAAAGCAGATTCAACGACATATAATTATGATGCACAGACAAGACAGCCCCCCCGCCCTTTTCACGATACTTTTTCATAATGGTATAACTCTTTTGAACAGGGGGATAACCCTCCTTACGGCGGATTATCCCCCCGAAGCTGCTTCCTTTGAAAAGATTAGACGCAACCGGTCGGCTTAGGAAGTCCCGCATATCTGCAGGCCTGCTTTGCCGGCCCATCCGGGAAAAGCTCGTACAGGTATTTCGTGTTTCCCTTTTCAGGGCCCATAACCTTTCCAATCTCCTTAACGAGGATCTTGATCATCGGAGCAATCTGATACTTGGCATAGTAGTCCCTAAGGAAGTTGATGACTTCCCAGTGGGCCTCTGTAAGCGTAAGACCATCCTGAGATGCCATGTGCTCTCCAAGCTCTTTTGTCCAATCGTCAAGATTGATGAGATAACCGTCCTCATCAACTTCAACAGATTTTCCACCGAACTCAAGTAAGGCCATTTGTGCTACCTCCTTTCGACATTATAGATTTTCGCATAATCATATATACTCAGTAATTCGGTATGCGCGATTTTACGAGTGTTAAAAAATAATATAGAGTCAACTACGGGGTCAAATTAAATAAAATTATAAATTCATTTGCAGTGCTTATTTCTTTGTCTTCCCGGCCAGCTCCGCCACAGTGACAGAATTAAGGTCTCCGCCCTCATAATATAGCAAAGTATCTAAATCTCCTGATAATTTTAGCAGAATCTCACTATTGCCGTCCAACAGGATCGCTTCCGTTAATACGGCTGTGTAACCCCTGACTGCCGGATTCGGGTCGTTAGCCAGCTCCAGCAGTTCGTCACCGGTAATAGACAGCAGGTCCGGTCTCACTTGTGAAATACGTATCATAGCCCATACAACGCCGGGCCTGAAACTCGCCTCTTCACGGTTTGTCCATAGGATCGGGACTATATCGCTGAATGCATCCGACACGCTCCTGACAATCTCACCGAGTATTTCAGGGGCGCTCCAGCCAATACCGCCCGATTCGTCGCCCATAGACCACAGCAGCTTGCGAACAGTATCCCTAAGGATGTCCTGACGGGCCGCACCAAGCTCCTTAGCAACATATCCCATAGCCTCTATAGCACGCCACGTCATCACGTCCTCTTTGTCGTATGAGAACGATATGAGCCACTTTATTACATTCTTGTCCTTGACCGCAAGTTTGCCGATCGCTTCAGGGCGCTTCGTTTCAAGAAAGTAGCGGACCTGATCCTTGAGCTTCATCCCGGCGACGGCAGGATCATCCGGCAGTCCGGCATCGGACTCGGCGCCTCCGACCTCAGACTCCTTTTCGCCCTTCCCAGCCATTCTGATAAATATAAGCTTGCCGGACTGAACATTCAGCCCCTTGGCATATACCCGGCTATGGCTCCTGAGATCATAATCCATCTCCTTCAGATCATAGCTCTCGGCATCCATGTCACCGATATTCCACTCCCCAGCTGCTAAAGCCATCGCGTCACTATAAGCCTCTCCGACGTTGTGGCCCGTCGGATCGCAGACATATACCGCACCGCAGTCACACTTGCCGCTGATGATCTCGACAAACTCGGTCCTGGTAGGCTCTGGTCTCGCCAGCGGTTTGCCGCAATAAGGGCATTCAGGCGTGTATTTTGTCATTATTTTCTTTAAACTCCTTTGCTTTATTAATCAATCCCAGGGCCCATTCGGGCGTTCCGAGGGCATGAATATGCGTGTATGTTGCAAGTACGTTCTTATAGCAGATGCCGTCTACCTGACCGCTGATCCCCTTTCCGCGCTTCATGCTGAACGCAAGCCGATAACCATCGGGGGTACCGAACTCGACCACAGAGGAATAATGGAACTCATGCCCGTGAAGAACGGTGCCTTCAGGATAAAAAGGGGTCTCCCCCACCACGTCGACAATGGTGTAACCGTGAGCTTGGGGCTTTGGTTTCATATCAAAGACAAGAGGGAAGACCCCGGCCATTGGATATCTCTGTCCGTTCATGACGATGGCATCGCCCAGGAACATGAGGCCTCCGCATTCGGCATAGATAGGCAGGCCGTTTTCGGCTGCAGACTTAACCTGTGCGCGAAAAGATGCATTCTCTGCGAGCTTCAGCGCATTGGTTTCCGGGAAACCGCCGCCGATGTACAAAGCATCAACATCGGGAAGGCTGCCACCATCAATTGCATCTATTTCAACAATCTCGGCGCCCAGTCTCTGAAGCTCCTCGAAATTCTCAGGGTAATAAAACTGAAATGCCGCGTCTCTGAAAACGCCTATACGGACTACAGGTGCTGAGGCCGAGCTTTTTTCCCGGCCAGCAGTTGTTGCAATCAGGGGCAGAGGGCCTGCCGATTCAGCAATAGCTACTATTGCGGACAGATCGAGATATTTCTCTCCCAGCCCTTTCGCAAATGATATAACGCCGGTTGTGTCTTCGTGCTCCTGATAAGGGGTAAGACCCATGTGCCGTTCCGGCATCTCCCCGGCCCTGAGCCGCGGAATGGCGCCGACAACTGCAACGCCGCAATATTTCTCCACCGATTGCCTTATTATAGCTTCATGGCGAGCTCCAGCCAATTGGTTCAACACTACTCCCTTTATACCCAGGCCCTTGTCAAAACCCGTCAGTCCCTGAATTACCGCAGCAGAGGTTCTGGTCATCTTTGTGCAATCCACAACAAGTATCACAGGGGCATTAAGCAGCTTTGCAAGCTCAGCTGTGCTGAATGAGCCCTCGGCATCCATTCCGTCGAAGAGTCCCCTGTTTCCTTCAATGACGGCAATATCTCCTTCGAAATGAGAGATGAAGGATCGGGTAACTTCATCCTTCGCCACAAGAAACGGATCAAGGTTGTAGCAAGGCTGCTTTGCGGCGATGGAGAGCCATCCGGCGTCGATATAGTCGGGCCCTTTTTTATAAGGGACCACCTTCAGGTTGCGATGGGACCTTAATGATGCCGTCAATGAGAGTGAAACGGTCGTCTTACCGCTTCCTCCACGCACACCTGCAATGATTATTCTCGGATAGTTCATGAAGTTATATTATAACGTATCGGCCGGACATCCGCTCAAACCGGCGGCTCCGTGCGAGATTTGGATCAGGCAAAACAGGTATAATTCGACATAGTGCTTTCAGGCGATCAAATGGAGGGGAATGGAATGTGGCAATGTCAGGGTAATAATTGCGGCTATATCTACAACGACAAGAAGGGCGACCGGAAGGGTAAAATCCCTCCCGATACAAAATTCGAAGACATTCCGGAGGACTGGAAATGCCCGGTATGCGGGGCCGGCAAGAGGTTTTTCAAAGAAATGGAAGAGTAGCCGGCCTATACAAAAATAAAGCGGATAGCGCAACGCAATCCGCTTTATTTTTCCTATTTTATCCCGGATGAGACTACTCTTTCGGGGGGATCTCCACGTAGCTGCCGCCGAAATAGGTGTAAATCAGCTTACCTTCGTCAACAAGGTCTTTAAGGGCATCCTTGATCTCATCTTCGGCAATTCCCTCGGCCTTGAAGGTTTTCTTGATGTCTCCGCCCTTGAGCTTCTTCTTGCCCATGGACTTTTCTACCAGCTCATATATTTTCTTTTTCAGCTCTTCTTTTTCCATTATGTCGTACCCCTTTCTTTCAGCAGTAGACAGGAAAGGGGAGCCTCGAAGGCTCCCTTCCTGCTGCCGTCATATTACCACTTAAAGGCTGCCGATGTCCTGAATGTCTCCCTGGCGATTGTGAAGTCATCGATGTGCTGGAAGGTGAATGGGAAGCCCGTGAGTTCGAAGAACTTCTCCCATCCGATCCTCTCGATCCACTCGCCGACTCTCTCATGCTTTCTGGCGCCGGAAATATAAGCCTCGAGGATTTTCCTGACCGCGCTTGTGACCTCAGGCCATCTCGGCGGGTTGTTCGGGATGTAAGGAACAACGAGCTTCGAGAACTTCGGATCGCATCTAAGGCTGCCCACCTTGCCGCCGGCGACGATGGCAACGCCGTCGTTCTCCGGATCGGAGATCGGGAGGGCCGGACATACTGAGTAGCAGTTTCCGCAGTACATGCACTTGTCGTTGTTGATCTTGATGCTCTTCTTTGCCGGATCAGGGCTGATAGCGCCGGTCGGGCAACATGCTATGGTCGAAGGGACTTCGCACAGGTTCTTTACGCTGTCATGCTCAATCCTGGGGACCTTTCTGTGGATTGCAACTATCGCGATGTCCGAGCAGTGGACCGCGCCGCACATATTCGTACAGCATGCAACTGCGAGTCTCACCTTGCCGGGGGTCGTCTTTACATTGAAGTAGTCGGCCAGATCGTCCATGATGACCTTTACCAGGCCGGATGCGTCAGTACATGCGCTGTGGCAGTGGATCCATCCCTGCGTGTGGACTATGTTGGTGATGTGATAGCCGTGGACGCTGTCGCCCATGCCGCCGACAAAATACTTCTTCGCCTTAAGGGCATCGAGAAGGGGCTGAACCTGCTTCTCATCGGAGACAAGAAACTCTACGTTGTTCCTGGTTGTAAACCTGAGATAGCCGCCGCAGAACTTTTCAGCCAGGTCCGCGATTTCCCTTATAGTATCCGTGCTAAGAAGTCTGGGCGATGCGCACCTAACAGTCCATATCTTGTCGCCGCTGTTGGCCACGTGAACCATTACGCCGCCGCTCAATATCTCATGATGCGCCCAATCCCCGTAGTTCTTCTGGATGACGGGCGGTATAAAATCTTTAAAATGTGGTGGTCCTATGTCGGTTCTTCTCTGAGGTAATGCCATGACTGTCCTCCTCTATTTATATTTTAGATTTATTTTGTCAGATCTTCGTCAGTCCAGAACCAGAACGGATCTCTTCTGGGCTCTTTCACCATCTGCGGCAACGGATCAAGTCCGATGTACTCGAGGAACTCCCTCATGCCGCGGCGGATAATAAGCTCTCCGATCCTTTCCCTGTTCTTTCCATGCTCATCCCACCACTCCCACATCTTCCTGATGAGATCGAAGAAATCGGTATAAGGCGGCTCCATCTTAATAAATGGTACGATAACCCACGACAAAGTAGCTCCGACGACGAATGGGGCTTTGCTGCCTATGAGAATAGTGGCTCCCTTTTCTCCGGTACCCTTCAAAGCTTTGCCCATCTTGGAGATACAATGCATGCAGCGTGAGCAGTTAGCATCGTCAATCTTGAGTGCCTTCCCGTCGTAGCTTATGCAGCTGGTGGGGCACATATCGACTATTTCAGCCTGGATGTTCATGCCCTTGCTTTCATATGCCTTGACCTCTTTCTGGTCGACGGCTATAGAGCCTTTCCATGTGCCGATGATCGAGCAGTCTGCGCGGGCGATGGAAGCTATGCAGTCGCAGGCGCACCCAGCGGTCTTGAACTTGAACTTATAAGGGAACGCAGGCCTGTGCATTTCATCCTGGAATTCCTGAGTAATGGCATAAGTTATGCCCATTGTATCTATATTTGCCCATTCGCACCTTGCAGCGCCTACACAACAGCTAGGCGTCCTGAGAGCGGAACCGGAGCCTCCAAGGTCCCAGCCGCGCGACGAGAATTCAGCGAAAATAGGCTCGAGTTTGTCTGTCGTTGTCCCAAGAAGAACCATGTCGCCGGTGGAGCCGTGGAAATTGGTCAATCCGCTTCCGTATTTATCCCAGATATCGCAAACGGTCCTGAGATCAGAGGCTTTATAAAAAAGTCCTGATACGGAGTTAATTCTGACGGTATGGAAGTGGGCTACGTTCGGAAATTCTTCGGGAACATCCGAATACCTTCCGATAACGCCGCCTCCGTAACCCCTGACACCGACGATGCCGCCGTGTTTCCAGTGGGTCTTTCTTTCACGATAGCACTTTTCGAGAACACCCAACTCATCATTTGCCATTTCGGTCTTCTTCGCCGCTTTTTTGATCTCGGTGACGAAGCTCGGAAATGCGCCTTTCTCCAGCTCATCCAGCAATGGAGTATCGTACTTCTTGGGCATAAATTCCTCCTCTTTATTTTGTTTTTACTACCTTTTACGCGATTAGAGACACAGGTGCCTCCAGAAATTGCACTACAGGTTAATATAGGGAAAAGTTTACCGTCAAATTAAAAAAACTTATCACTTCATTATGATTTATTTATGCCTGGACTGAGCTTGACCCTTACTTAGCTCAAAAAGTACAATTAATGTCGTATGAAAGTTAAAGAGATCGATCTCGTCGGATTTAAGTCCTTCGGTGACAGGACCGCCCTGCAGCTCCATGACGGCATTACCTGTATTGTCGGGCCTAACGGCTGCGGTAAAAGCAATGTCGTAGACGCCTTCAGATGGGTTTTGGGCGAGCAAAGCGCCAAAAGCCTTCGCGGAGAGAAAATGGAGGAGGTCATATTCCAAGGGTCGGCAACCAAAAAATCAAAAGGCATGGCTGAAGTACGGCTTGTGCTGTCTACGGCTGTAAAAATCAGCAAAACAGAGGGCAACGGCGAATCTTCAGATGACTCTCCCGAGGACAAGATCGAGGTCTCAAGGAGGCTTTATCGTTCAGGCGAGAGCGACTATATATTGAACAAGCGCTCATGCCGTCTGAAAGACATCAGAGATATATTCCTCGACACCGGTCTTGACGTTAAGAGCTACTCGATTCTCGACCAGGGCAGGATTGCCGAAATACTAAACTCAAAGCCGCTTGAAAGAAGGTTTCTCATCGAGGAAGTCGCCGGGGTAATGAAGTATAAGGTAAGGCGTGCGGAGGCATTGTCCAAGCTGGCCTCATCAAAGGAAAATCTCCAGAGAATCAATGATATAATCGTCGAGGTCAAGCGACAGATCAACAGTCTGGACAGGCTTGCCAGAAAAGCGGAGAAGTATAAAAGGCTGATGGACGAATTCAAGGGGCTGGACCTGAGAATAGCCAAGAGGGAATACATCGGCTTCCATAGCATCCTTGAATCGCTTAGCGCCGAAATCGAGGGGCTTAAAGAAACCCTGTCGGTCAGGAAATCGGAATTCTCGACCCTCGAAACCGGCATAGCTGCCAAGCGGATCGAAATTCTGGAAAAGGAAAGACTCCTGGCCGAACTCGAGAACCGGCTAAACGAAAAGGCAAAGGGCATTTCCGAGCTTGAAAAGGAATCGGCGGTCCTTAAAACCATGGTGGAAAATAAGAAAGAAGACATAATCCGCCTGCATAGCCATATAGAAGAGCTCGATTCCAGAAGGGAAGCCCTGATCGGCAAGTTGGCTGAAGCTGACGATACCGAGAAAATGCTGATTGAGCAGACGGATGGAATTACCGAAGCCCTCAAGGACAAGAAAGACTGGGCTGCCAGCATCGAGCTAGCGATCGGCAACAAGGAAGAAGGACTTGAACAGAAGAGGAGGGATCTCTTTAAACTCTCAGATACATTGAGTGGCCGGAGAAACGATCTGCACAAACTGCAGTCGTCGCTTGAGAACCTTGACTATCGGGAATCGTCGTCGCAGCGAGATAAGGATAGCATTGCAAAAAACTTGTCGGACAGTGAAAGGCTGATAGCTGAGATAGGCGGCGTGATAGAAGGCAGAAAAGGCGAGATGTCTCGCATGTACGATCAGCAGGATGCGATAAATGCGGACATATCAACCCTGCGGAATGAGATTGAGGACAAAAAGTCGCTGCTTCTGAAGGAAAAAGAGGAGCTTGCAGGCAATCTGTCACGTCTATCCTCCCTGAAGGAGCTTATAGTTGACAAATCCTTATACGATTTCCTTGCAGAATCGGAGGAGAGCAAGCATCTGTCGCCCGCTATTTTATCCAACATTATCAGCGCCGGCAAGGACTATGAAGTTGCGGTCGAGGCTGCACTTTCCGAAAAGATAAATTCACTCATAATCGACAAAATCGAGGATGTCCTGGCTGCGGTTGCAATAATCAGGGACAAGAACCTCGGTAAAACGTCGATTCTATATACAGATCTGTGCCGCACATCCGTCGAAGCCTCCGACAATGCGACGGCGCCGGCCGGAATAGGGGTAATTGGAAAGGCCGCCGACTTCATCACATTCGAAAGCGGTGAGGCACAGGCAATAGCCTGCGCTGTGCTCAAAGATGTCTTTGTTGTAAATGACCTTGCATCCGGGCTTGAACTTCGCAAGAGCGCCCCGCATAACGAAATGTCCTTTGTTACACTGGCTGGGGAACTGATTACCGCTGAAGGATTCATCATCGCGGGAAAGGGCAAAGAGGTGCTTAGGCGCAAGAGAGAGATTAAGGAGTTGCAAAAGGACATCGAGGCGCGCCAGGGACAGATAGGCCGTCTTGAAGAAGATATAAGAACGGCGTCTGAAAGCCTTGCCGCGAAGAAGGAAGAGCTCAAGGCCATTGAAAACATGCTCATTGATATTGAAAAGGAGATTTCTCTATCCAACCACTCGCTGCAGGGAAAGAACGAAGAGATCGAGAGAATGAATAGGCGCCTGTCATTCCTTGAAAGTGAACTTGCGACCCTTGCCGGTGAAAAAGAGTCTCTGCAGGCTGTTATCAGCGCCAAAACGGATGAAATAACTGCATTGGATAAAGAAAGAAACTCAGCAAATGACGAAATATCCATCCTGCAGGAATCGCTCGCTGCAGTCAGAGGCGAATATGAGACAGAACGTGCCCAACTTGCCGAGATGAAGTCTTCACTGGTTGTCTGTCGCGAAAAACTGGAGGCCCTGAAAAAAGAACGCGCCACGATATCGGGAACCATCGAAGAACTTGAGCTGAAGAAGACCTCCGACCGCGACGACATCACGGCAGCCGAGGAAAAAATAGCGTCCTCAACCGTCGAACTGGAACAGCTTGAGGGGAACGTCAAAGCACTCGTTGAAGAAGCAGCCGCTATAGATCACGAACGGTCCGAGCGCAGAGAGGCCATCAATAACGAAAATGTCGAGCTTGTTGCAAGGGACGAGGCGCTGAAAGGGCTTCGAACGATAATTGACGATCTTTCTCAACGGCTGGCCGACAACAATACATCCTTTGCCGAAAACAGGGTCAGGCTCGAAAATATCGAGACATCCACTATGCAGAAATATGGCGTTGAGATATCGAAAGAAGAGATAGAGCTGGAAGGGTTCAGTCCAGAGGAAGACGGGCAAAAGATCGCCGAGTTGAACGAAACCCTTCAGTCTATGGGGCCGGTCAATGTCGCGGCGATAGAAGAGTATGAAGAGCTTAAGAATCGCCACGATTTTCTTTCGAAACAGCAGCAGGACCTTACGCTTTCGATTGCCGAGCTGGAAGAAGCCATTACGCGCATAAATGCCACTACGCGAAGAAAGCTTAAGGAAGCCTTTGATAGCCTGAGGGAAAAGTTTAAGGAGGTATTCACCACGTTGTTCGGAGGAGGCCGGGCAGACATCATTCTGACCGACGAGGAGAACATTCTGGAGTCGGGACTCGACATCATCGCGCAACCGCCGGGCAAGAAGCTCCAGAACATAAATCTGCTGTCGGGCGGCGAAAAGGCACTGACATCCCTGTCACTGCTATTTGCCGGGTTTCTGATCAAGCCTTCTCCACTCTGCATCCTCGACGAGGCGGATGCCCCGCTCGACGAATCCAACACCGTCAGGTTTGCGCAGATGATCCGAAGCCTCGCGGGTGAAACCCAGTTCCTTGTGATAACGCATAATCGCGCAACTATGGAGGCAGCCGACTATCTTTACGGCATAACCATGGAAGAACCGGGCAACTCGAAAGCTCTTTCTCTCAAGTTCAGCGAAGCAGAAAATATTGCTGTTGCGTAAGCCGGACAAGAAAACCGATTGACCAGCAAGCCCGCCCGTCATGGATCAATTTGCAGAACCTCACGGCAGCAATTATAATTTACAGACATGAAAAATCTTTCACACATATCGGGAGTAGAGATATCAAGCGAGCACGAAGACCTCATTTGTTATGGCTTCGATTCATCAATTGTGGATGAAAGTCTTCCGCTTGCCGTCGCCTGGCCCAAAGACACCGAAGATGTAGTCAAGTTGGTCAAATATGCCGCAGACCAAAACCTGAAGATAGTGCCTCGTGGCGCGGGCACAGGGATGGCTGGAGCTGCGATACCGAATCGGGCGGACTCCATAATCCTGAGCTTTGAAAAGATGCGGAAGATTGTGGAAATCGATGCCGACAACATGACGGCTGTAGTCGAACCGGGCACGGTCAACGGGCGGCTGCAAAGAGAGCTTGAGCACCACGGACTCTTTTATCCTCCCGACCCTGCAAGCTTGAACATTTGCACGATAGGGGGGAACGTCGCCACCAATGCAGGAGGGCCCAGGGCCGTCAAGTACGGCGTCACACGAGACTATGTGCTGGAGCTTGAAGCTGTGCTGCCGGACGGCAGCGTCGTCAGCCTGGGCGGCAGGACCTTCAAGCGAGTTGTCGGCTATGACCTGAAACAGCTTCTGATAGGAGCTGAGGGCACGCTTGCAGTAGTGACAAAGATCCGGCTCAGAATATTGCCACAACCTGAAGATGTAGTGACCCTGCTTGTAAAGTTTAGCGGCATCGAGGCTGCAGGGAGTGCGGTGCCGAGGATAATTGCATCCCGTGTGATACCGAGGACGATCGAATTTCTGGACAGGTCTGCGATACAGGCCATAGAACAGTATAAGCCGACCGGCATTCCCACGGATGTAGAGGCGCTCCTATTGATCGAAATCGACGGGCATCCCGCGGCCATTCAGAAAGAGGCGGACAAGGTCGTATCGATCTGTCGCGATCTGGGCGGCGAGTCATCCGTTGCTGCAGATGGCATTGCGCAAGAGAAGCTCTGGGAAGCGCGAAGGTCGATTTCGCCGGCCCTGTACCATCTGAAGCCGAACAAGATCAATGAAGACATTGTGGTACCCAGAGACAAAATCTCTTTCATCCTTGGAAAGCTCAGGCAATATTCCGATGAGACCGGAATTACTATCGTAAGCTTCGGGCATGCGGGCGACGGCAATATTCACGTCAATATCATGGCCGATAAAAATAATGCCGAAGAATACTCAAAAGGTCATGCACTGGTCAGGAAAATTCTTGAGACGACTATTTCAGCGGGTGGATCGATATCGGGCGAACACGGCATAGGGCTGGCAAAGATGCCTTACATCGATATGGAGATCCATGAACGCGAGATGCGGCTGATGCAGGATATAAAGCAGCTGATCGACCCCAAAAACATTATGAATCCGGGCAAGATCTTTAATTAGCCCCTTTTTGTCTTCTCGGTTATAAACATCGGGCTTGAACCAGACCCAATTTTGAAGCCGCATCTTTCATAGAAGCTCACCTGCTCGTCAAAGGCAATCACGCTTTTTCTGGTACAGCACTTATATTGCTGCAGTATCAGCTCCACAAGCCTCTTTCCTATTCCGGCGCCCTGATATTCAGGCATTACCAGCAGATAAGGGAAATAGACGTTCAAAACGCCGTCGGACAGGGAATTGATCAGGCCGACCAGCCTCTGTCCGTCCCAGGCGGAATAGACCATGTCCGACTGTCTGAGGGCCGCCAACAACTTTCGAGGGTATTTTGCAGATTCCCATTTTACTGAAAGAAAAAGCTCCTGCAGCTGGCCTGCAGCGAAATCCTTTGTGTTCTTATAGCTTATGCCCATAGCAACCTCTTTCGACGAATACCGGCTATATCATACCACACGAAATTAAGTCTGCAGTTTAACGGAAGGCGACAAGCTACAATTTTCAAAGGCCATTTGTTAAAATAATTGCCAGTTCGGTCGATGAGGTGATGACAGCGTGAAAATTGGCACGATTCTATCTATTGCAAAGCGGCACCTGCTTTTTTTAACAGTTATGCTGGCGGCCTGCGCTCACCAGGCGTCCGTCGAAGAAATCAGCAATGAATGGATTTCGAGACCTATTGACGAACTCAGACAACAGATGAAGAATCCGAATTCATATGCGTCCAAAATAGGATGGCAGGAAAAAACATATCCCCTCGCAAACGGATATTATGCCTTTGTCGAACCCGTAAGCGAAGACTGCTACATTTACTGGCGCGTCAATCAGCGCGATATCATCGTTGATGCCCGGTCGGAAGGAAAAGGCTGCAAACAAAGCAGCGACAGTAACGGCGGCATGGAACGCGCCTCACCAAAAAAGAGTATGTGGTAGCGAGCTTGAATCATATTCCAAAAGCAGGGCACGCAGCAGCATGCCCTGCCGCAGTTGTGCAGCGAGACCTTATTTGAAAGTCTTCATGACATAAGCCGCAATCGCCTTGGCCTCTTTGTCGGGAACAGTCTCTTTGTCGAACTTGGTCATCCCCGGGCCGGGGTTTCTCATCTTGGCTACAACGTCTGATGCCTTCTTAACGCCGTTTGCCTTCAGGTCTTTGGCGTGCAATGTCTTGGCCGGGTTTATGACATTGCCTCCATCCAGATGGCAGACAGCGCAATGTTTCTTGAATTCAGCCTCACCTGATATCTTCTTTGCGTTCTTCTTCTCCTCTGCCATTGATCCGCCCGCAATCAGGATGCACATGGCAACAGCTGCCGCAGAAACTGATAGGATTCTCTTCATTTTAA